>Ga0315277_10008082_pt1 | contig 13574 bp, 13 predicted proteins | sample YL17G05_15_MG_FD_203695 | JGI IMG/M metagenome (GOLD analysis project Ga0315277, IMG submission 203695) | Sediment microbial communities from Yellowstone Lake, YNP, Wyoming, USA - YL17G05_15 | ecosystem: Environmental > Aquatic > Freshwater > Lake > Sediment | place: USA: Wyoming | collected...
ACGATGAACATGATGATTGGGCTGCCGTAGATTTGAACGCCGAAAAGCACCATGGATAGTCCGAGGATAAGGAATCCTTGGATTAGCCCGCGTACGGTTTGCGCCGCCACTTTGCCGAGTATTATTGATCGGTGGGGAATAGGTGCGACGAGGAGTCCGTCCATTGTACCTTGTTCTTTTTCGCGGGATAGTGCGGTTGCGACTCCTTGGAGGGAGCCAGTGATTACGGTTAGTGCCATGAAGCCTGGTGCTAGGAATTGGAACGAGGATGAGACGCCGGTGATTAGCGGTATTTTTGTGACGGAGATGGGTTGCATGATGAATGTAGGGTTGACTCTGCCACCATCCATCTTGTTGATGTTTTGCGTGGACATGCTTGAACCGATGATGTTGAAGACGGCCGAGATTTCGGATTGAACGACGGAGGCGGTTGTTGGGTTCGTTTCGTCGACGGTCACTTGGACGATTGCGGGCTGTCCGACCGCTAGAGCGTCGCTGAAGCCTTGCGGTATGATTATGATGCCTTTGAGGTTTCCTTCCACAAGTTGGTTGCGGGCTGCTTGGTAGCTCGCGGTTTCGGATACACTGAAGAGGCCTTGCTGTGTGGAGATTTGGATGAATTGGGCGGCAATTAGGTTAGCAGTCTGACCATTATCCATCTGCACCAGCGATACGGGGAGGTTTGGGAATGCGGTGCCTATGCTGCCCGTGTTTGGGTTGGATTTTGGTATTGGCGGATAGATGTAGCCGAACATGCTCATCAATAGGATGGGAAATAGAATGAAGAAGAAGAGCAACATTTTGGACCGCCAGAGGTCGAGGAGGTCGCGGCGTGCGATGTCCAGTGCTATGTCCCAGGTGATTGTTTCTGCCATTTTACATTCGACCCATTGGGGCTCGCATGGAGATGCGTTCGTTTGCAGAGTCACGGAGTTCGCGGCCTGTGAGTTCTAGGAAGACTTCGAGCAGGCTGCTGGTGTTGTACCTGTCCTTCAATGCCTGGGGGGTATCGACGGCCATGATCTTGCCGTGGTCGATGATGCAGACACGGTCGGAGAGTTCGTCAGCCTCTTCCATCATATGCGTCGTCAGAACGATTGTGTGACCGCGCTGCTTCAATTCCTTGACCAAATCCCTGACGAAGCGTGTGCTCTGCGGATCCAGCCCAGTCGTTGGCTCGTCGAGGAAAAGGATGTCAGGGTCGTGTAGAATTCCACGGATCACGTTTACTCGCTGTCTCATCCCGCTAGAGAAACCACCGACAAGCTTGTCTTTGAACGGAGTTAGCTTGACCATTTCCAACAATTCCTCTGACTTCTTCCGCAGTGACTCCCGATCAATCCTGTATAGGCTGCCGAAGAACATCAAATTCTCAAGAGCCGTTAGCCGCGGGTACATGATCATCTTCTCAGAAACGAGGCCAATCCTCTTCCGGACATCATTCCCTTGCTTGACAACGTCGTATCCGCCGACGCTGGCGGATCCGGATGTGGGTGACAGTAGAGTGCAGAGCATTCTTATCGCTGTGGTCTTGCCAGCTCCGTTTGGACCAAGGAATCCATAGATCTCTCCTCTTCGCACGCTAAGGTCCACATGGTCTACCGCAGTGAAATTGTTGAATCGTTTCGTTAGACCATGCGTCTCAATTGCTTGGTCTGACAACGAAGAGACTGTTCCGGATTCTTGTATTGTCATGGGCAGTGTCCTCATTCAATGCCGATTGCGTTGCCTATGCCTGCCAATTGTGTCCTCTTCCATATATCGATACGATACTATCTCATCGATATTGAGTTATATTAAAATAATCCGCTTGTTATATCGATGCGATAGTGATGGCTAATGGCGAAGGGATTCCAGACGGGTCCTTATGAGGTAATGTTCTTTCTGGCGTTGAAGGATGGACCAGCCTATGGATATGAATTAGCTACACGGTTTAAGAAGATGACTAGAGGTCACATGAAGGTTAGTTTTGGTACCATCTACCCTTTCCTACGTCGCATGGAGCGGAGAGGAATAATCAAATCGACTCGAGAGGAAAGGTCGGGCAGAGTATACTATGCACTAACTCCGAAAGGCCGAACGGCTCAAGAAAGGGTCTTCAAGCAAATCAAGAAGTCGCAGAAGGAATGGGGGGAGAAGTTGCTCGGCATACTAGCAATGCATGCAGAAGTGTTTGGACGAAGAGCGCTTCACGACCTGTTGGAACGTGGAAAGCTCTTGGCGAAACCGCCATGATAGGGTGTCTGGTGAAAGCATGAAACGGCGCGCCTTCTCAATGGTTGGAGCAATAATCGCTCTGTTTGGTTTGGTATGGTTCCTACAGGGAGTCGGGGTTCTTCCTGGCAGTGTCATGAGCGGTTCACAATTCTGGGAAATAGCCGGTGTAATAACTTTCATCGTAGGACTTGTAATCATCACTTATTGTCTGAGGACTTGATTGAATCCTGCATTATGTGCGTTCGAATCCCTTCGGCATCCGAGAGGGGTCCACACCACACGTCGTTGATTCAGCATTGTCTACTGTCGACCTAAACATTTAGTGTAAGACATGCATTAAGTGAAGCGTGAGTCTAGTTGCCTGACGAGAAGAACTCGTCAAACCATAAGGATCCTGTGTCCGCGGAGCCGAGTACAACAGGTGCGGGGGGTTCAAATCCCAGCCCAGGCCCCAATGATTGAAGATCTGTTAGAGAGCCTCGCGTTTCAGGGATCAATTAGCCAGGATACTTCAACTTCAATTGAACTTGTTCCGATTTTGTATACAAAATCCGCGAATTGCATACAGCATTTAACCCATGCAGCGGGCGCGGCTCGAATAACCTCTTGAAGTTCAGCTAACAGTAACTTGACCTTGATCAGTTGCGCTGGGCTGCTCTTAGTGGTAGTGGTGCAAGACTTCGTTGACATTCGCTTCAAAATCGCCGAAGGGTGAAGGTGAGATGAAGACATCGTCGACTCCGTTCTCGTGATAATCCCTCACTCGCTCTCTAAGGTCGCTTACAGTTCCCAGCACCATGATCTTGTCGATCATCTTCCGCGTAACAGTTCGCCTCACTGTCTCTCTATCCTTAGCCTCCCAGGCCTCCATCATGACTTTTGCCTCAGTTGCAAAGCCTATGCTCGAGAACAAAGCGGAGTAAGCGGGGGCGCTCGCGTAGAAAGCAACCAGGTCCTTCGCTGCGTCTAAACCCTTCTCGCCATCTTCCAACACATGTGCGTACAACATAACCGAGAGGGTTGGTCGACCTTGAACGCCGGCATTGCGTCTGGAATGCTCCACAAGCTTGATCGCGTGACCAATCCTTTCTGTGGGGTATAGATTCAGGATGACTCTGTCGCCGAGAATGGCCGCTTTCTTGATCATTTGATCGTTCAGCGCAGCCAATGCGATCTTTGGTGGAGGCTTCGTTCTCAACCGTGCGTTATTGGGGGAATAGATGCCACCTTCGTGACTGAATCTTTCGCCCGAAAAATAGTGGCGTAGAAGTTTCACAGTTTCCTCAAGCCTCCGGACAGGCGTCTCGAAAGACTGCCCATACCAACTCTCCACAATCGCAGCAGTACTCACTCCAAGGCCGAGAGTAAATCGGCCCCCGCTCACCTCGTTGATAGTTGCACCCAGTAGGGCGAGTTGACCAGGAGCCCTGGTGAACACATTGATGATTGAGGTCCCAAGCTGTATCTTCTTGGTGGCGCACGCGGCAACAGTTGCCAGCACTGATGCGTCCCGGAGAGTTGTCTCCCCGAACCATAACCCATCGAAACCTCGATTCTCTGCCTCTGAACTAATCTCGGCAACTTTCCTTGAATCAAGTTCGCCATTGCCGCTGAGCATGATGCTAACGGACATCGCAATCGGCGTGGCCTACTGATGTCCGGTTAAAAACCTAACGAAGCCTCTGGTGACATATGACATGCTAACAATTATTACCTGAAACCCAGTGCAAGTCCGCTTGTGACAGTTATGAAGGAATCAATGGCTCAAGTCGCCGTGAACAAATGTCTACGAATCAAATCCAGCGACAACGTTGTAGTCTTCTTCAACTCACACTTCACTAAGCTTGCTGAGGACATCGCAATTGAGTGCTTCAAGAACGGAGCAGACGTGCTACTGAACGCCTGGACGGACAGATTCCAACTCGGCCAGCTCACCCACCTCTCCGAAGAAAGCCTCCGCCAGCCTTCAGTCTGGTGCCGAGAACTCACTCGAAATTCAACTGCAGAATTCTTCGTGGGTGGAGTAATCGATCCCGCTATCTACCGAAAGATGACACCGGAGAAGATGGCAGCATCAGAAGAGGGAGAAAACGCTGCCCATTTCCCCCTCGCCAGGGAACGAAAGGTGAGAACACTTGGCTTAGGTTTGGGACTTGTAACGAAACCTCGAGCCAAAGCCTATCGATTCAACTTCAAAGCGTGGGAGAAAACGATCACGGCAGCCTCTAGCGTCAACCCGGAGGAACTGGCCAAGAAAGCAACAGAAATTGCCAACAAACTTCGGTCCGCAGAGAAGGTCAAGGTCATCTCGCCAGGCGGAACCAATATTGAGTTCTCTGTGAAAGGGCGAAAGCTCAGAATAAACGACGGAATCGTTGACGAACACGACATGACGGAAGACGTCCTGGATGCATCCCTACCCGCAGGATCCCTGAACACGACGATCGTTGAAGAATCTGCAAACGGCAAAGTGGTCCTTGACGTGCCAACTGCTTGGGCGGGAAGAACGATACGAAGAATTGAATGGGTCTTCGAAAACGGAAAATTGACATCATTCAACGGAGACAAAAACGCCCTAGAACTTCGAACCCAATGGGAAAAAGCAGCTGGAGACAAAGACCGCATCGCAACGCTGACAATTGGCGTGAATCCGAAGGCGAAACCCGGCTACCTGGAAAACGAGATCGTTGAGGGTGCAGTCGGAATAGGCATTGGAGGGAACGAAGACCTAGACGGAAACAACAAGCGAGGCTTCAACTACTCAGGAACTATCAGCAAAGCCACCCTCACTCTCGACGGAACAACACTAATCGATCGAGGCAAAATTGTAGTCTAAGGTCGGGCGCAGAAGGAAGGATAGGCAACAGCCTGATCATGAGAATCGCTAAGCCCTAGCGTCTCTTCCCGAATCGGTGTTGGTATTGGTTTGAATGAAATCGAAATCAGCAATCTAACATTCACCTATGAGAACAGGAAAGAGGCCGCGCTCGAAGGAATCAACCTAGCCATCAACAGTCAGGAATTTGTTCTACTAGCAGGAGCGAGCGGTTCTGGAAAATCAACGCTCCTAAAATGCATTAACGGTTTGATACCGCACCGCTACGTAGGAGATTACACTGGAGACGTGAAAGTCCGAGACCAATCTGTCCCGAAAACACGATTCCTAGACCTATCCCTCATCGTTGGGACAGTGCTGCAGGAACCGGACAAGCAGTTGGTTTCCTCTGTCGTTGAAGATGATGTCGCGTTCGGACCAGGAAACCTAAGCCTGCCTAGATCAGAGATCGAACGACGAGTTAACAACAGCCTCGAATCCATGGGCATCCTGCACTTGAGAGGGCGGTCCGTCTCCGCTCTTTCTGGCGGCGAGAAACAGAGACTTGCGATCGCGGATGTCCTAGCCATGGAGCCGGATATACTACTGTTTGATGAACCGCTGGCAAACCTGGATTCCAATGGCGTCCGGCTAATGCAGGGTCTCTTCAGGGAATTTCACCGAGCTGGAAAAACGATAATCGCAGCTGAACATCGAACTGAAGAAGTGCTACGAGCTGGCCCATCGAGAGTTGTTGTAATCGACAGAGGTCGAATTGTGGCTGACAGCAAAGATCCCACTATATTGGCTGATTTCGCGGATACTCTGAAGATCCCTGCGGGGTATGTTGTGCGCCGCCAACAGAAGACTGCTCCCGGAATTTCTCAGTCAAAATCACTGGATGAAGAGCGATTCAATGCCCGGGGCAAACCGCCTTCGACAAGCTTCGGGCAGGAACTCGTACGAGTCGAGAATGTCACATTCGAATATTTCGGAAACATCAAGGCCCTCGATAATGTATCACTCTTGATTCGAGAAGGCGAGAGGATCGCGCTGCTAGGAAACAATGGAGCGGGCAAGTCAACACTTGCACTGAGTTTGGTGGGGCTCATTAAACCGACTTCAGGCCGTGTACTGATTAAGGGACAGGATAGCAACGTTATCTCGACATCCGAAATCGCCCGCACCGTCTGCCTCGTCTTCCAGAGTCCGTTTTCAATGCTATTCGCCAAAACCGTCAGAGAGGAGCTTAGTTTTGGGCCGAAGAACATTGGGATGAGATCTGATGAGATCTCGAGAATCCTTCCCGAGACTGCAAAGCGATGTTCAATTGAGCATCTGCTGGATAACTCCCCCTTTGCATCGAGTTATGGCGAGAAGAAACGAATCTGCGTAGGCTCAGTTCTGACGATGGAACCGCGATGCGTCATCTTAGATGAGCCAACCGCAGGGCAAGATTACAGGAGCTATTCCAATTTCATGGATTTCATCAACTCGCTGAGTGAACGAGTTAAATCGTTCATCGTGATAACTCACGATCCTGACCTGGCAATCGAGTACACAGACCGCGCCATCGTTTTGAACAAGGGCAGAATCATCGCGGACGGACCAACCCGGACGATCATGGCAGATCCCGAAATTCTCAGTCAGGGCGCAATACGCGAAACATCCTTGATCGAGCTCTCTCGAAAAATGACTGATGGAAAAAGCGTTCTGACCTTAGCGGAACTTGTGCAGGCGTCGCAAACGGGCTAGCTCTTAAATAGCAATCGCACAGACAAATCAGATTCGTGAACCAAGAGTTGAGCAAAGAAGCAACTAAGGAGTCGTTCTTCTCAGCGAAACAGATTGTTGCAATGGCCGTAGGCACAGCACTTTACGCAGCACTAACAATCCCATTCAATGCACTTACAATTCCAGGACTTTGGCTGATAGCTGTTCGACCCACCGTGGCGATACCAATGCTCTTCGGGTTCGTCTTCGGGCCAATCACAGGGTTCGTAGCTGGTTTCGTTGGCAATGTCCTATCCGACGCGGTCTCTTTTGGTGGATTCTTCTGGAACTGGGACATCGGAAATGGCCTGATGGGAGCCGTTCCAGGAATCGCATATTTCGTCATCAAGAGAACCGACTGGACCAAAGTCAAAGGACTGGCAGCCGCTGGCGTCCTAGCTATCTTGGGCGCAATCGTCGGAATCGGATTTGCTGCGGGCACAGACTACGTATTCCAGATAGGCCTGAATACGATCGAAGCAGCAGTCGCGGAGTTCATTGGCGCGGGTGCAACGAACATTGTGAATGGTGTAATTCTGACGCCAATACTGTTGTACGCTTACGCAACGGCCACAGCGGGACGTGCAAGAAGAGTATAACAGCAAGACACCAATGATTCAGATCAAGTACTTCCCAGGCAACACACTCTTACACAGACTGGACCCGAGAACCAAATTCCTACTTGTTGTCCTGTTTATTTTTGCCGAAGTAGCGTTTCTTGATGTTAGGATCCTTGCTTTTCCGTTCGTAGCCTCGATTCTGCTCTTCGTTTCAGCAAAGCTACCTCTCAAACAAACGAAATCTACGATTAGGTTTCTGCTCACGATAATCGTCTTCATTTCCACACTCAACGCCGTCTTCACTTTCACTCGCCCAGTTACAGCTACTACTCATCTCATAGCGAGCTATTGGATCTTCAAGCTCACACTGGAAGGCATCGTCTTCGCGCTCACGTCGCTAATGCGACTACTCTCACTTGCACTGGTCACAGTCTCTGTCATGATGACTACTGACCCGACCCTCTGGGCCCCAGCTCTGGCAAGGATCGGAATCCCGTACAAAGGAGCCTTCGTCGTTGAACTCTCGTTGCGCTACCTACCAGTATATGTGGAGGAACTTGAGACAACGATGAACGCGCAGATGGCTCGCGGGTACAAAGTCAAAGCGAGAGGGGGATTGTTTGCACGGATTCTCAATACAGTCCCACTTCTTGTTCCAGTGGCGATCAACGCCATGTTATCGATATACGATGTTGCAGACGCGATGGAGCTTCGTGCTTTCGGTTCAAGAAAGACGCGGACATGGTATCGAACTGTCAAGTTGAGAACTATCGATTATATCTCTCTGTTCTCACTGACTTCGTTGCTTATCGTGGCGATTTACTTGAGGACGCAGTTCACGATCTTCTGGGTCCCCGCCTAGGGTCAACGTACGTAAACGCTAAGATTGCACAGAGTGAAGTTAGCGAAAAGTGGCTGCAATGAGTTTCTTCACATTCGCTCTGACTGGCGACATCATACTGCTGATCATAATTCTAATCGTAGCAGTGCTGATAATTGCAGTACTCCGAGCCCTCTTCATTCTCCTGCCAGCGGTCATCGTTGCTGCCGTGATCTGGTTCCTGACACACAACCTTAGTTTGACGGCGTTGGCTTTCCTGGTAATCGCGATCTTAAGCTTCCTGAAGCGACACTAATCTTGCATTTCGCTCGTTAGAAGCGGAAGACTTCGCCCCTCTCTAAGGGGAGGGTTTTTATGAGTCCGACCGTGCTCATGCTCTCCGAGTAAGCCGTACGTCATAAAGTGGTGTTGCCCGATGGAAACCGTAAGCGAACAGCCCCTCACTCTTACCGAAAGGGCGCTGGCGCGAGCGAAGACAATTCTGCAGAAACCTGAGAATCAAGGGAAGGCACTCAGGATCTTTGTTATTGGCGGTGGGTGTGCGGGCCTCAACTACAGTATGGCTGTCGGCTTCGTGAAGACTGACGACTACGTCCTAGAATCGGATGGCTCCAAGATAGTGGTCGACCAGAAGAGCATGAGCTTCCTGAAGGGCATGCAGGTTGACTACCACGAGACCATCCAATCATCGAGCTTCACGTTCAACAACCCAAACGCCATCGCAAGCTGCGGCTGCGGCCTCTCATTCAAGACTGCCCAGAAAACGGACATGCAGAAAGCACAACCCTGCCATTAGTGCCCGCCAGCTGTCTGCATCGCGCTGTACTGCATCCAGAAAAAACGTAATACACAAGGCGGATAGCTTTTCAAGCTTGAATGTACGCTGGCGCATACATTCAGAAAATTGGACCTAGCTTCCTAGACTAGAGTGCAGAGTTCCTTAATCTTGGCCACCGCGACCAGAATTTCCGGTACCGATAATTGATGTTCTGGTTCCATGAAATCCTTCAAGAACTCCCACAACACATTGCGAATCAAGTTTGGGACAGTCATACTCTTCTGGTGTGCTGCGATCCTTATGGCACCGTAGACTGCAGCGGATTAACCCCAGATGTAATCGAATATACGATCACCGGTGACTTCGACAACGGAATGAAGCCTATCGAGACTGAACCCTAGAAGCCACGTGACCGAAAGTTAACAGAACCCTTCCTAGGGTGGGGGAACTCTCTTGATGGCCAGTTGTATGTCCTGAGCTTTCACGGTCTTTCTACCAGCGTGTCTTGCGAGGCCGGTTGCTTCCTTTCCAACCTTAACGGCAAAGTCTTCTAGTATTTTGCCAAGTTCTTCAACGGCGTCATCGCCTACTCTGTCTGCTCCGGCCATCTCGATTAGTCTTCGCACGGCGGCAGTTGAAAGCTCTTCAGGAGGCATGAAAAACCACGATTTTTAACGCGTGGCTTTGTGAAGCTATTAAAACTTGCCCCGTACGAGCAATAGGGCTCGCTGGGCTAACCTTTTCAAATTTGTAGCCCACAATGAGCGAAACCAGCAATTTCATTGCAAAAACGCCGCCACCGAACGACATGACCATGCTCCATTAAGCCATAATTGGGGTTCTGGGAATAGACGGCGCGTTCGAACCTTGAGCTACGTAGACGCGCACATACACCTAACCAATCCTAGTTACAGGGGAAAGGTAGAAGCAATCCTAGAAGACGCAACTGAGAATGGGATTGCGTACCTACTCTCAAACGCCGTCGACTATGACACGTCCCTGCAGACGATCTCTCTAGCCAAGCAGCACGAACACAAGGTACTCGCGGCCGTGGGACTTCATCCCTGGACCATCGTAAACAACGGTAATGCTGACCAAAGCAAGTTCGAGAGTCTTCTCGACGAACACGGACAATATGTCAGTGCTCTCGGAGAGATAGGGCTCGATGGAAAATATGCTCAAGATGAAGAGAAGACGAGGCTTCAGAAGGAAGCTTTTCGGTTCTTCTTGAGGCTCGCAGAGAAGAGGCGGCTGCCGGTTGTCATTCACTCGAGACTTGCTTTGAACGACGTGTTAGAAGAACTGCCCCCATTCAATTTGCCGCGGATTCTCTTGCATTGGTACGATGGACCAACGGAGAAACTCAAATTGATTCAAGACCGTGGGTACCTGATCTCGATCGGACCTTCCTTGCTCTATTCCAAACGGCTAGCTGAGATTGCACGAGCTGCAGATCTGGAGATGATCTTGACTGAAACAGATGGCCCAGTGAGCTACCATGGGCCCTTTGAAGAAAAGATGACTCAACCGTCCTTTGTCATTGATGTTGTCAAGAAGATAGCCGAACTAAAGTCAATGAATCTGGAACCGGTTCGAGACGCCATTCGGAGTAACTTTCAGAAGTTAATCAGGGTGGTCTAGGTGAGACCAAAAGCCAAAGTTGCGAATCATAGTCAAGGACGAAAACAAGTAACCAACCTTAATTTAGAAATCCAGGTTTCGAGGTATATTGCGGGACAAAACAAAAGGGCGAACTGTTGGTAAGAGCTCAAGCTAGTGCTCTAGTTGCTCTATTGGAACGACTCTTACTGGACAACACGAGCCTCGCCATAATCATCATTTTTCCGACCACACGAGGCACTAGATGGTAAGACTGCCACAGAACTAGCAGGCATCAAAGTTGAGGGAGAAAACAAGTGGATGACCCTAATCCAGAACGCCAGTCAACCCCTAAGTCTTAAGAAGTCGAGGTAGAGACAGCCATCAGCAGATGAGTGATGGCTTCTGAGACCGAGTCGCTAGAACAAATCATCAAAAGAAGTGTGGCTTTCAAAATCAAGGAGTTGGAGATAAACGATGTCAAAGACGAGAAACATCTAGATCGCTTGGAGCAATTAACGCCCAATATGATGGTTAGACTACGAGTCGCTCCTGAGATTGGTAGAGACATGAGCTTCACCATGCGACTGAAGATCGAAGAAAACATGACGGCAATCCGACTTGGAACTCCTGTCGAGGCCTTTCCGAAAGTACAACCGATGGAAGATGTCACTCAGTACATTCAGCAGACTACGGGATTTGCAGACCAAATACTTGAAGCTCTTAACAAATCTCTCAAAGAGAAGAGCGGACAAAAAACCTAATCCATAATCCTGTTTTTCGATACTACCTTCAAGAACCCACGGCTCATGGTAGTTTACCCGCAACCGATTTGACAAACAGAACCGAAACGCTCAGCAATCGTTAATGTGACGTTACGACACAACGACACCCTCATCTCCCGACACTTTACAGCAGAAACTGTCTCCCGTATTCTTGACAGAACCGTAATCAGCAAAGTTTATGTTGAATGCGCCTTGCTCATGTCGAGTTCCGTTTCAGAGCTGTTAAGCTTGGGTAAGGTTCGAACCGACACCGTGAAGAAGGCTTCCAGGGAACTGTTGAGGAGGTTCCCCGAACGGTTTAGTGGAGACTTTGAATCCGATAAGCAGGTTGTTAACGCACTCGTGATTACTCCATCGAAACGATTGAGAAATAGAATAACCGGCTACATTACGAGATTGAAGGTTGTAGAGGCGGAACGCGCAGCAGCCACACAAGTTGCTGCCGATTCATCAGAATCACCTCAACCTGATGAAGCTCCAGAATAACAGAAAACACGTATCCCGACCGTTATCGTTGCGAGTAATGCTAAAAGGGCAGTGTATCCTGTCCCTCTCGGAAAATCCCAAAAGCCGTTGGGGAAAACGGCTGAAACAGTTTCAAAAACATTCGAGAAGCGTTGAAGCGTATTGCACATTGTGGTCTGTGTCAAACACGTTCCGGATGCCACAGATATCCGCTTTGACCCCATCACACTGAACTTAATCCGAGAGGGCGTCCCATCGATCGTCAACCCCTTCTGCCTAAACGCGCTGGAAGAAGCAATTCGACTCAAAGAGAAACACGGCGGAACCATAACCGCAGTTTCCATGGGACCACTGCAAGCTCAGGAAGGCCTCCGTGAAGCACTTGCCATGGGCGTCGATAGAGCAGTTATGGTGTCTGATAGGGAGATGGCTGGGGCAGACACGCTTGCCACATCCTACACACTCTGGAAAGCTATCGGGAAGATCGGCGAAGCAGACCCGTTCGATGTCATTCTCAGCGGGAAGGTAGCACTTGATGGTGAAACAGGACAGGTACCTCCGGGACTCGCGGTACGTTTCAGTATCCCAGTAATTTCGAACGTCACGAAGATTGAGAATGTAGATCCCAATTCCCGTACAATCGTAGTCAAGCACAGGTTTGATGACGGCATCGAGACTGTGAAGGCTAAGCTTCCGGCAGTTCTAACGATTACCGAGGAAGCAAACAAGCCGAGAAAGTTCACGATTGAAGGAATGTTGAAAGCTAAGAAGGCAAAGATCGAACTTTGGGATAAGAGTGCAATAGGCGCCGATCCAAACCTGCTTGGCCTCAAAGGGTCTCCGACGATCGTAAAGAAGGTCTTCCCCCCACCGGGAAGGAAGCAGGGCCAGATATTCGATGGGACAGCAGACCCACGCGCCGCCGCAGAATGGCTAGTTCAGAAAGTGATCGAAGTAAACGCTCTTGGCGCGCCTCCACCCAAACCACTTGAAGCTGAGGTGCAAACTCCAGAACAGAAAGCTGCATCGAATCTGAATGCGAAGTACGGTGAGGTTTGGGTTTGGGTTGAGCACTTCCATGGCACACCAGCTAAGGTTTCGTGGGAACTTCTTGGAGAGGGAAAGCGTCTGGCGAGGATCTATGGAACTAAACTGTCAGCCCTCGTGATTAGCAACAAAGCGTCTCACATAGCCAAGGAGGCTTTCGTGTACGGGGCGGACAGGGTGTACGTGATCGAAAACGAGGCGCTTGAGGATTACCGAACACAACCCTATGCGATTGCGATGGCGCAGGCTGTTAGGAAGTACAAGCCTGAGGCTTTGTTGATCGGTGGAACGATACGAGGCCGGGACCTTGCAGGATCCGCGGCAACTTTGCTTGAGACAGGTTTGATTGCTGATTGCACGGCATTGGATATTGATGTTGAAACCGGGACTTTCATGGGGACCAGACCTGACTATGGTGGCAATTTGATGTCCACCATTATCTGTCCCAAGAATCGACCGACGATGGCGAGTGTACGTCCTAGAGTCATGAAGACTCTTCCACCCTCCCATGAATGGGAAGGAGAAACAATCAAGGTCGATGTGAACCTCAAACCGGAAGACCTGAACACTGAGGTAATGGAATTCGTACCCATCGAGAAAGTCGGAATCCGACTCGAAGACGCTCAAGTGATCGTTTCGGGAGGTCGAGGCCTTGGTTCAGCCAAGAACTTCTACTTGGTCGAGGAATTGGCCA
>Ga0315277_10008083_pt1 | contig 13574 bp, 9 predicted proteins | sample YL17G05_15_MG_FD_203695 | JGI IMG/M metagenome (GOLD analysis project Ga0315277, IMG submission 203695) | Sediment microbial communities from Yellowstone Lake, YNP, Wyoming, USA - YL17G05_15 | ecosystem: Environmental > Aquatic > Freshwater > Lake > Sediment | place: USA: Wyoming | collected...
ATCCCCACCCCGAACAGGAATCCCGCCGCCAGCGTCGGAATCGACGCCGGGACCAGCAGAACGCAAAAGACAACGTAGAACAGGCCCAGCACCACGGGCCCCCATACGCCCGCCCGCTCCACGCACTCGAGGAAGTTGACTACGCACGAGAGGACGGGCAGACGCAACCAGGCCGCAATCAGCCCGGCGGCGATCAAAGCAAGAACAACAAGCCCGATTTTCCTCATCGCTGCATCACGCCCTCAACGGTGCGCTCCTGACCCATTGATACGCCCGCCGCCGCCGTCGCGTTCGAGAATCGCTGGAATGCCCGGCCGCGGCTATAAATCTCACCTTTGAAATCTTAGTGCCCGATGCCCTTTCGACCTTCTTGCTCTCTTCGCTTTCCATCGTCTTGCGTTGGCGCCTTCTCTTTGCCGTGTCTCTGCGAGGGATCAAAAGTCCTTGAGGACACGGCGGCGGGGGGATATATATGGTGCCGTCGGTACGGTTCCTTGAAAGGGTGACTGCGATGAGGCACAGCACAACGGGTGATGTTTCCGGTTCGGCGATTTCGCGCAGGAAGTTCATGAAGCAGGCGGCGGGTGCGGCGGCGTTTACCATCGTGCCGCGACATGTCCTCGGCGGCCAGGGTCAGGCGGCTCCCAGCGGCAAGGTTAACGTCGCCGGGGTCGGCATCGGCGGCGTGGGCAGGAGCTTTCTGCAAGGCTGTGCGGCGGAGGAAGCGGCGCGGATCGCCTTTCTGTGCGACGTGGACCAGCAGTACGCCAAGCCGGTCTTCGACGAGTACCCTCAGGCGAAGCGATACCGTGACTACCGCGAGATGCTCGACAAGGAGCAGGGGATCGACGCGGTCCTTGTGGCCACGCCGGACCATACGCACGCCGTCATCACGATGGAGGCCCTGCGCCGGGGCAAGCGCGTGCTGTGCGTCAAGCCGCTGACGCGAACGATTCACGAGGCTCGCACGGTCGTCGCGGCCGCCCGCAAGGCCAGCGTGGCGACGCAGGTGACCGCGTCGTCCTCCACCAGCGAAAGCGCCGCCCGGTTGTGCGAGATGATCTGGGATGGGGCCATCGGCGAGATTCGCGAGGTTCACTGCTGGTCGAACCGGCCGCTGTGGCCGCAGGGAATGGACCGGCCGCAGGACTCGGACCCCGTGCCCGCGCACCTCGACTGGGACTTGTGGATCGGTCCGGCCCCGATGCGCCCGTACAAGGAAAAGTGGGGCAAAGACCACCTGGTCATGAGGCAGGCCAAGTACAACTACCCGTACGACGCGGTGTACCATCCGTGGAACTTCCGCGGCTGGTGGGACTTCGGCACCGGCGCGCTCGGCGATATGGGCTGCCATCACTTGAACACACTGTTCCGGGCCCTGAAACTCGAGCATCCGACGAGCGTCTGGGGCAGCTCGACCAAGGTGATGGCGGAGGCGACGCCGCTGGCCTGCACGGTCGCATGGGAATTTCCCGCCCGCGAGGGCATGCCGCCGGTCACGCTGTACTGGTACGACGGGGGGATCAAGCCGCCGCGGCCGAGCGAGCTGGAGGCAAACCGCGACTGGCCCGACGAGGGCAACCTGTACGTGGGCAGCAAAGGTAAGATTCTCGGCAATACGAATAGCGGGCGAATCATTCCCGAGTCGAAAATGCAGAGCTACACGCTGCCGCCGAAGACGGCACGGCGCTCGAACTACAAGAACATTGCGACCGGCGAGTGGATCGCCGCCTGCCGAGGCGGGGAGCCGGCAAGCTGCAATTTCGACATCGGCGGCCTGCTCGCGGAGGCGGTCCAGCTCGGCAACATCGCTGTCCGGCGGGGCCGGAAGCTCACCTGGGACGCCGCCGGCGCCCGATTCACCAACGACGAGGAGGCCAACAAGTACATCCACGAGCCCTATCGCGACGGCTGGAGCCTGTAGCGGAGGTCCTAACCGTTCTGCGATCCCGCTGGCGCAAGGGCGGCTCGTCAGCTTCGGCTGATTCGATGTTGCGTTTATCGCTCTATCGGGTACCGGCGGGGAGTATGGCAGGCCCGCTATGCGCCGGGCTCTCCACCGTATGCTATCGGCTTCCGCGCCTGGGTGGCTTGCTGGCGTTGCCCCCTCGCCTTCGCGCGGATAGGCTCTACCTTCCGAACCGGCACAACCCGTCCATCTCTCAAGATGTCATAGGGCAAGCTCCCCACCGGTACCCCGCAAAGCGACAAACGCACGTCCGGAGTGGTGCCGCTGAAAGTCTGAGACCGGCTATTTCAGGAACAATTGGCGAAAGGCTGAAGAAAAGCTTGCATTGGCCTGCCTAATATGATCTAATTACCACATGACTGTTACACTGAGTCAATTTGGTGCCGGGATACGCGAGGCACGTTGTTCCGCAGTATGCGGAGGAACTCTATGAAGACGATCCATACGATCAAACTGCCGGTGCAAAACGCGGCGGTGCGGCGGTGCGGCGGTCCGAGCCGGTCCCGATCGGCGTGGCGATCGCCGAAGCCTATGCCGCCATCGGCGCTCGCCGACGGACAGCCGCCCGACAACTGCGCAGGCAGGCAAGCGAGACGCTTCGCAAGGCCCGCGCCACCGGCTGATCCCGATTCCTTGTGGGGATTTCGTATCTCCGGGTGGCATCGTCAAGGCTGCAAACCTTGGCGATGGTTTGACCCGGTCCGGAGAAGACCATCGCCAAGCTTCGCTTGACGATGCCACCCGGAATATCGTCATCTGCCACGAAGAACTCAACCGGACTTGGTATGAGTCCTTATCGCTGGGCGAGGTAGGCGATGATGTGGGGCAGGAGGCGCCGGCCGAGCGCGGCGGAGGGAGGCATCCAGTCTGCCCAGACGATCTCGCGGCCGGCGACGCGGATGGCGGGGGGCGAGTCCATCGACGCCTCCCAGATGTCGATCGTATCCTGACGGGATTCGAAGAGCAGGGTGCCGTGCCAGACGTGGCGAAGAGCCTGCTCCGGCAGGTCGACGCCGAGTTCCTCATGCAGTTCCCGCCGTGCCGCCTGCAACGGCGGCTCGCCGCGCCGCACGAAGCCGCCCGGCAGTGAATAGCAGTTCCGATAGCTCGTGCGGACCAGCAGGACCTTGCCCTCGTGCCACAGGGCTACCGCGGCGCCTCGCGTGTGCGGCCGGCGCACGAACCACCAGACGCGGAGCATCAGGTATCCCCACCGATAGCCCCGGCGAATCGCCGCATTACACAGACCACTGAGCCGCTGCATCATATCGTCTCCACACGCGCCAGTTGACATGTGTAGACTACGGGCAGCACACGCTCAAGGCAATAGGGAATCCAACGAAACGCGAAACAGGGTGCAGCCGGCACTCGGTGGCGGATTCGGGTCCCGCGGTAGGGCGAGCGTCTCGGCTCGCCATTTTCGTCACGCGGCCTCGCATGACGGGTTCAGCAATCGCGAGTCCTCACGAGGGGCGAGTGGGGATGCTCGCCCTACAAAAGCTGTCTGGACAGTTGCCGTATTCCGCCCGCACCGGTGAGCGGAGCGAAGCAATCTAATAGTCGCACGATTTCTGAAACGTGCTGTTACGGTGCACCCGGCTCGGGGACCGGCAGGCCCGGCCATTCGCCTTCATAGTAGAAGATCACATCTGCCGGTGGCGGAACCGGCTCGTCTATCGGAGGATCGTCATAATGATAGAGACCGTCGTCCGAGGTTTCGCCGCTTGCATGCTGGTGCTTGTTGTGGTTGTTGTCCTTGAGGTCGTCGGCGAGCTTGTCCACGGCCCGGTACACGAGGAATGTCGAGCCGCCGAATTCCAGGACGGAACCGATCACGCCCTTGTCGGCGAACGCGTTCTTGTAATCCTGCATGTTAGAGATGCCCTTCATCTCCACGGAGTTGCTGACGAATTCGAGGGGCACGAGCAGGACCCAGTCCATCGTCCGGTCCGCTCCCTCGTTCTTGCCGCCGACGGCATGGACAGGCAGCCGGACGAGATTCGTGACGGCCTGGCCGGTATGCTTGAACAGCTCCAGGATGTCCTCGATGCATTTTCCGATGCAGCCTGTGACGTTGTCGAAGTAGCCCCAGGTCAGGGCATTGCCCACTTCCTCGGTGGTCTTCCACACGCCTCCGATTGCCTGGCCCGTGAAGACCAGCGGCCGCACGATCAGATTGTTGTCCTGGTAGGCCTCTTTGCCCGGATTCGGCAGAGCGTCAAGCGTTACAAGGTCGGCAATGGAGTACAGGCCATCGCCGAAGTTCACAAGAGTCTTTCCTGCCTGCCTCGGCGCCTTGCCCGGATCGTCGAGAATCCCCTTGCCGTCGTTGGCCCGGAACTCCTCGCCGCGATCGGAAGCGTATCCCAGCAAGAAGACGTTGGCTCCATCCTCAAGGGTGAGTCCGGCCCGCTTGAAGGCCTTCTGGAGGCTCTCGCCGGTATCGCGGGAGCCTTCCTTGACGGCGTGTGCCCTGTATTTTTCGAGGTCCGGCCCGAGCGCCCAGGGTGTCTTCGCTTGGGCTTGTGCTGCTGCAGGATTGTTTTGCCCAGCAGCAAGTACGGCCGGTGCAATCGGCGCAGCCGGACCACCGGCGACAGGCTCTTTCCACAAGACCACGCCGGTCTTGGACGTCATCAGTTGCCTGGTCAATGATCCCGATCCCTGGCCGTTGAAGCGGGGCGATGCCGGCAGCCCCTCAGTCGGACCGGGCAGGTCCTGGTCTTGGCCGTTCAAGGCGTTCACAGCTTGCTGCCGGGTCGGATTCCTTAATGCGAGTTCGTCCGGGGCACTGATGGCGGGCGCCTTTTGCGGCGTTGCCGGACCTTGGGTGTCCGTGAGCCAGAAGGCTGATCGTGCCGGCCGGCCGGCGGATGGTGAACTCACTCGAGGACCCGGGCCAGGTTCAGCCGTGGCCTGGGTCACCTCCGGACTTCGCCCATAGATATCTTCCAGCGCTCGTTGTGCCGCCCGATTGTTGGGTGACAGCCCGTTCAAAAGGAGCGTGTTTGATTTGGTGTTGACTGGCTGCTGCGGTGCTGCGGCGGTTGCGTTGGTCTTCATGGGCCAGAAACTGCCCTGAGGCTGGCTGGCCGTCGTAGGTTTGCTTGATGAATTCTCGGCGGACTTGCGCGGTGTGGATTTGCCTGCCGAAGGGGCGGCCTTCGGTGAGTCCACCCCCTTCAGGAGCACGTTGCTGTTCGTAGCCGGATCGAGTCTCCCGGCCAGTTCCCTCATGTACGCCTGAGGATTGAGAGGGTCGCGTATGCCGCCGGAAACGCCATCCGGCTGACCGTTCATGCTATTACCGGATTCCGCTGCCGCGCACAGGCCCGCTGTGCCTGCAAGCAGAATCACGATAGTAAGTATGCGTGTCCGATTCATCTACCACCCCCCTTTGTAAGCCCCGACAGACTCCGGACATCAAACGCCATCCTTGGGAAACTTCGTCTCTGCCACAGGAGTTCTGTCAACCACCCCAATTCATGTTGCCTATTTTACCATCGCCGGAAGCGCAAGTCAAGCCTAATCTACCAAACAGGATCGCTTTACCTGACAAAAGGACCGACCAGAATGCCTGTCAGATTCCCACGGCGGTCCGCCGCAAGCGTTTTGGCAAGTTTATAGGACTTGGGCTCTTGGAAGTCAGAGCTTCCGCGGATCGACGACCACATGCTTGATGCTCTTGCGGAGGTATGTGTAGGTGATGTGGACGCGGCCGTCCTTGGTCTGGATCACGGCCGGGTAGGAGTATTCGCCGGGCTGGTCTTCAAGAGTCAGGGCGATCTTCCACTGTTTGCCGTCGGAGGAGAGAGCGACGTTCAAAGGTGTGCGGCCCTTGGGCGTGTTGTTGAACACGAGCAGTTGCCGGCCGTCCTGCAGTGTCACGGCATCAATCCCCGAGTTCGGGTTCGGCAGCTCCGTGGCGGTCAGCTCGTCCCAGGTCCGGCCGCCATCCTGCGACCAGCACTGGCTGATGAAGCCTGTGCCCCGCGTGCGGCAGAGCATCTGGAGCCGGCCGCCTGCGTATTGCAGGATCGTCGGCTGGATTACGCCGATCTTCGCGGGGTTGTTGAGAGGACCGATGACGGTCCAGTTCTCCAAGTCCTTCGTGACTTCCAGGTGGATTCGCCAGCCGGCGTTTTCGCTGCTCGACGGGCAGAGAATCCGGCCGTCGTGGAGCTGGATCGGCTTATCCTTGATCGGCCCCACGACCTTTGGGTCAAGCCGCCTGCGGCCTTGCCAGGTCTTGCCGTTGTCTTTGGAGGTGACCATCTCGCCCCACCATTGCGACGGCGTCGGCCCGACCTTGAAGAACAGCACCACCGGGCCCTTCTTCGGCTGGAAGAGCACCGGGTTCCAGCAAGGGAATCGCTTCTGGGGCGACATGACGCCGTTGGCTACCTCGATAGGTTTCGACCATGCGTCCTTCTCCCAGCGGGAGACCCAGATTCCCACGTCCTGGTTACCCTCATCGGTCCCGCCGAACCACGCAGTCAGCAGCCGGCCCTCGCGTGTCTCCACGACCGTTGACGCATGGCACCCCGGCGTCGGAGCGTTCGCCAGCGGGAAGATCAACTCCGCCTCTTGCATGGCCGCGTGCGGATCGCACCTGCCGCCGTCTGCCATCGCTGGAGTACTCCCCCAGCCAACAACGGAAACGAGCATCAAGGACAACTCACACATTCCCATCGCATGCACCTCCAAGCTCTTGTGCAGTCACCAAGACAGCCCTTTCACTCTCGCACATGGTAACCTCTCGGGAGCCGCCGGTAAAGCGTACGAGCTTGCGTTTTGGGCCCGATTCGGGTATCCTAAGGGTGGGCAATGATCACAACCTGTGTCGGGCAAGCAGACGTGGCAGATACAAGAGAAGCACGTGTTGACAATCCGCAGGCGGCATCGCAGACGAGCCGGGAGGGGGCCGTTTCCGGATGCGTATTTGACATCAAGCGGTACGCCATTCATGATGGGCCGGGGATTCGGACGACGGTCTTCTTCAAGGGTTGTCCGCTGCGGTGCCGGTGGTGCCACAATCCGGAGAGCTGGAAGGCCGTGGCGGAGTTGAGCCTGCGGCAGAGCCGGTGCGTTCGGTGCGGGCGGTGCATCGAACTCTGCACTTGCCACGCCGTATCCCTTCAGGACAATGGACCGGTGACGGACCCCGACAAGTGTGTCGCGTGCGGCGAATGTGTGGCTGCCTGCCCCGCCGGTGCCCGGGAGATCATCGGGCAAACGATGACGGTGGCCGAGGTGATGGCGCAGGTGAAAAAGGACGTGATCTTCTACGACCAGTCGGGCGGGGGGGCGACGTTCTCCGGCGGCGAGCCGCTAATGCAGCCGCAGTTCCTGCTGGCGCTGCTGGCTGCCTGCCGGGCCGAGGGGATTCGTACGGCCGTCGATACGACGTGCTGCGCCGAGCCGCAGATCGTCCGGCAAGTCGCCCGGAGCGTCGATCTGTTCCTCTGTGACATCAAGCACATGGATTGCGGGATGCACAGGCAGTACACCGGCGTGGGCAATGAGCGAATCCTGGACAATATCCGGCTGCTGGCCGGGATCGCGCGGGCGATCTACATTCGGGTCCCGATCATCCCGGGCTTCAACAGCGGCCGGGAGAATATGGAGCAGACCGCACGATTCGTGCAGTCGCTGAAGACCGTTCGCCGGGTCGATATCCTGCCGTACAACCGGGGCGGCCTGGAGAAGGCCGTACGCCTGACGGGCGGGGTCGATTTGATGCAGGCCCAGGCCCCCGGCGATGATACAATGGCGGAGATTGCCGAGACCCTGAGAAGCTACGGTTTCGAGGTCAAGATCGGCGGGTGAAACAGTAGGTGGCAGCGGCTACGGGGTGCCGTGTCCACGCTTGCGTAGTGCGTGTCTAGCTGGGAAAGGTACGATCCCGGGTGGCACGGGCAAACTTGTTTGCCCGTGGGCCTTCGAGCGGTCAAGCCGGGTCGAATGAGCACCGTCAAACGAGTTTGGCGGTGCCACCCGCTTTTAGTGAATGGTATGAGGTGAGAGTAGGTGGTTGTGATGAATGATCGAGTGGCAAAACTCCGACAGCAGAGCATCGAGGCCAGGCCCTGCATTTCCTCCGAGCGGGCGGAGCTGATGACGGCCTTTTATCAGAGCGACGTTCCGATGCGGGAGTCCGTGCCCGTCTGCCGGGCGATGGCTTTCAAACACCTGATGGAGAATAAGACGATCTGCATCAACGAGGGCGAGCTGATCGTCGGCGAGAAGGGCCCGGCGCCCAAGGCGACTCCGACCTATCCGGAGCTGTGCTGCCACAGTATGCAGGACCTGCAGATCCTGAACGACCGCGAGAAGATTCCATTCGCCGTCTCGGAGGACGTTCGCCGCGTGTACCGCGAGAAGATCATCCCGTTCTGGTCGGGCAAGACCATGCGCGAGAAGATCTTCAAGGCCATGGACGAGCCCTGGCGCCAGGCGTACGAGGCGGGGATGTTCACCGAGTTCATGGAGCAGCGCTCGCCCGGACATACCGTGCTCGACAACAAGATCTATCGCAAGGGCATGCTCGACTTCAAGCAGGATATTCAGCAGAGCCTCGACGGCCTGGACTATCTCAACGACCCGCAGGCGTATGCGAAACAGGAGGAGCTCAAGGCCATGCTCATCTGCGCCGACGCGGTGATCCGCTTCGCCGAGCGCCACGCGGAGAAGGCGCGGGAGCTGGCCGCACGCGAGCGCGACCCGCAGCGCAAGCTCGAGCTTGCGCGAATCGCCGAGGTCTGCTCGCATGTCCCCGCGCACGCCCCGCGCGACTTCTGGGAAGCCCTGCAATACTACTGGTTCGTCCACCTGGGCGTGACCACGGAGATGAATCCGTGGGACTCCTTCTGCCCCGGCCGGCTCGATCAGCACCTGTACCCGTTCTACAAGAAGGGCCTCGAAGCCGGGACGCTGACGAGCGAGCAGGCGAGGGAGCTATTGCAGTGTTTCTGGATCAAGTTCAACAATCAGCCAGCCCCGCCGAAGGTCGGCGTCACCGCGGCCGAGAGCGGCACGTACACCGACTTCGCCCAGATCAACAGCGGCGGCATGAGAGAGGACGGCTCCGACGGCGTCAACGACGTGACGTACCTCGTCCTCGACGTGGTCGAGGAGATGCGGCTGGTCCAGCCTAGCTCGTCCATCCAGGTCAGCAAGAAGAACCCCGACCGGTTCGTCAGGCGTGCGGCGAAGATCATCCGCACCGGGTTCGGCCAGCCCTCCGTCTTCAACTGCGACCTGATCGCCCAGGAGCTGATCCGCATGGGCAAGTCGGTCGCCGACGCCCGCAATGGCGGGTCCAGCGGCTGCGTCGAGGTCGGCGCGTTCGGCAAGGAAGCCTATATCCTGACCGGCTACTTCAACCTGCCGAAGGTGCTGGAATTGACGTTGAACAACGGCATCGACCCGAGGACAGGCAAGCGAATCGGCCTTGAAACCGGCGAGCCCGAGCGGTTCGGGACATTTGAGCAGCTCTTCGAGGCCTATCGCCGGCAGCTCAACTATTTGATCGACGTCAAGATGCGCGGCAACAACATCATCGAGCGCCTGTACGCGACGTACATGCCGGCGCCGTTCCTGTCGATCCTGATCGATGACTGCGTCGCCTCCGGCCGGGACTACCACGACGGCGGCGCCCGCTACAACACCAACTACATCCAGGGCGTCGGCGTCGGCACGATCACGGACGCCCTGACCGCCATCAAGTACCACGTCTTCGACCGCAAGAGCGTCTCCATGCGAGATTTGCTGGCCGCTCTGCGTGCGAACTTCGAGGGCAACGAGCCGCTTCGCCAAACGCTCTGGCAAAAGACGCCCAAGTACGGCAACGACGACGACTACGCCGACGACGTGATGCGGTCTGTCTTCGAGGCCTATTTCCAGGCAGTCGATAACCGCCCCAACGCCCGGGGCGGCCGCTACCGCATCAACCTGCTGCCGACCACGGTCCACGTCTATTTCGGCTCCGTGATGGGCGCGACGCCCGACGGCCGCAAGGCGGGACTGCCGCTGTCCGAGGGCATCTCCCCCGTCCAGGGCGCAGACCGGCAAGGCCCGACCGCAGTCCTCAAGTCCGCCGCCAAGATGGACCACAGCCGCACCGGCGGCACATTGCTCAACATGAAGTTCAACCCTCAGGTTCTCGAAGGCGACGACGGACTCGACAACCTCAAAGATCTGATCCGGGCGTACTTTCGTCTCGACGGCCACCACATCCAGTTCAACGTCGTGGACGCCGAGACCCTGCGCAAGGCCCAGGTCAGGCCCGAGGAGTACCAGAACCTGATCGTCCGCGTCGCCGGCTATAGCGACTACTTCGTCGATCTCGGCAAAGACCTCCAAAACGAAATCATCGCCCGCACCGAGCAGAAAGCGTTCTGAGGGTAATCAGCGACACTGAGTACAGAGACAGGGAGGTCAGAACTATCCCCTCTGCGGCAAAGTCGGCCTTTCCTCCCAAGGAGGGCTCGGTCAAACTCTCTTGGTGATTCCCTTGCATTGGTCGGCATGGTGTGCTATGATTCTTGGAGCAGGCGAAGGAGAATCGGTTGCCAGGAAGGAGTTGTATGCCTGTCATCTTGCGCGTCAAGGGTTTTCGATTCTGGTTTTATGAAGCTGATCTTGACGAGCCTGCACACGTCCATGTTGGCAAAGAGGGCCAAGAAGCAAAGTACTGGCTGGCCCCTGTGGGAGTGGCGCGTGCGGGCAGATTCAGACCCGTAGACCTCCGCGAGATTGAACGTATTATCAATGACAACCTCAGTTTCCTGTTGCGTGCATGGGAAAAGGAGCAGAGCAAGCGTGCTGACAGTTAAAGCAAGAATCCCGCGAGGAGCCGACTCTTCGTCCGTTCTGCCTGTGGTGATCCCGGACTTGAGCGAAGTGAGAGCCTTCGCGAATCATCTCCATGCTACCGGCAAACACTGGCAAGGTGAAATATTCGGCTGGCAAGCAGAATACAGGCCTCAAAGCCGCAAGAAACCATCAGCTTCAAAGATGCGATTCACTCCCGCCGATTTCTGGATTGGCGAGAGCGGCATCTGGTTCTATTCCCTCATGTGGGAACACGGCAAGAGCAAAGAGCCCGTTGAATTCCTGGATGATCGCGGGATCGTCAAGAAGCAATAGGGCGGGCACAGTGACACAATTGCATGAAAACAGAGGCGAGCGTCGGATAGGGAGGCCATTCCGCCCAAGCTGAGGATGCAGGTGCTCCAGCGAGACCACTACAAGTGCGTTAAGTGTGGTGCTGACGCGAGAACAAACAAGACCGTCAAGCTGGAAGCGGATCACATCGTTCCAACATCAGAGGAGGCGAGCCTGTGCTGGAGAACGTGCAGGCGCTTTGTTTCAAATGCAACCGCGGGAAGTCTAATAGTGATGACTAACGCCACACCGAGCAAGGCAATCCAGCCGATTCATTACCCTCGGGAGGTGGGGGGCAACTTCTGACACTTGGTGCGACAGCAACATTCGATGAGCACCGGCGGACAGTTCAACGGTTTCCGTCTGGCGCAAACTGCACAAGCTTGGGGATGGCTTTGCAGGCCATGTCGAAGAAGCGTTCGTCTTTCTCAACGCCTATGCTCTCGTAGCCCACAGCCTCTGCCGCAGCAAGCGTTGAGCCGGCGCCGGCAAATGGATCCAGGATGACGCCTTTGCCCAGAGGGAGAACCGCACGCACCAATGGGCGGAGGAAGGCTTGCGGTTTCAGGCTTGGGTGTGGGGCCAAGCGTCGCTCCGTCGCCCTTGTTGGAGCAGATGGTATGACATCTCCGAATGGTTTGTCACGAGACGGCCGGCGAAATCCACCCGTACCCCATTTCCTCAGATTGTCCTGCACCCGGCCTTCAATTGGCTTGCGGTACACAACCCAGGGTTCCCACATGGAGCGTGGCATCACGCTGACTTCCGGGAATTCGTCGTGCGCGGATTTGGGGCGGTCTCCACCTCTCATCGTCATGGTGAGACGAATGATCTCGCCTCGTCGCTCAAGCCCTGCATCGGCCAGCGAGCCTGAGACGATATAGGAAAGAAGCGGGTTTGACGCGACAACGACGTGTGCCCCTGGGACGAGCTTCGGCGTCAGCACGCGTGCCCACGTGAGGAAGAACGTGCGCACGCCTTCAAGCTGCTCGGGCGTCAACGTGGTGAACCTCGGCAACGGGGACCTGACATGGCCGTCGAAAGATGGCGGAATCCGCCATACGCCGCCCTTGCCACTGCGAAGCTTGGCCTGCTGCTCCGCCGTATACTCGTACAGCCCATATGGCGGGTCCGTGACAATGGCATGGATGCTGTTGTCTTTCTGTCGCTCGATCCAGTCGAAGCAGTCCGCATGGAAGAGCGTCGCCTTCCCGAAGTAGAAAGCATCTCGCCATTGCTGCTTGGCGGCGGACTCTCTCTTTGTCCCCGTGACAGATGGTCGTTGGACCGCGTAGCGACCTCGCCCCTCGCGTGCGAACAGGCCCGGTGCATTCAGGCGAAGATAAGACCGGATCGACGAGGTGGGAGTCGCTCCAATCAACTGGCACACTCGTTCCTCGATCTCCTTGACCGCAAGCGGGCGCGGCGACAAAGACAATACCTGAAGAATGGCATCGCGAACACGTCCTGGTGCATTTCTGGTCTGCTGGTCCATCATGGCGTGGATCATAGACGTCTGGACGTCCTTTGTCAACTGGAAATCCGGAAGCTGCATACAAAGGGTGTGACTACATTTCGCGGCAGCAGGAAAGGAAGGCGTTTAGCGCATGGCAGGCTACCAGCAGATGGATCAATGGCCGCTATCCACTCCTCAGGAAGGCCGGTTCTCCACAGGGCCTCCACTCTTCCAACAGGGGAGGCTGGGCAGTATAATCGCGTGCCATGGGTCGATTGATGTCCTGTAGCCGTGAATAAGGGGTATCGTATGGGAAGAGTCTTGTCTTTGTGGCTTGCGGCGTTTTTGATGACGTTCAGCTTGGGGTGCGCGTCACGGTTCCGGCAGGACGAGTGCAGCCAATTCGTACAGGCGAGGGTGGCGCGGGTTGAGCCGGTGGCGGCGAGGGCGAATCTGGCGTATTGGGAGGCGGCGACTACGGGCAAGGCCCAGAAGTTCGAGGAGTCTGCACAGCTTCAGTTGCAGATTCGGCGGCTATGCAGCGATCCGAATGATTTTGCCCGCATTGAGGCGATGCGGAAATCCGGGGACATTCGCGATCCGCGGCTGCGGCGGCAACTCGACAAGCTCTATTACGCGTACCTCCAGAACCAGATCGAACCGGACCTGCTCAAGCAGATCGTCGAGCTCGACACCAAGGTCCAGGAGGCGTACAACAACTACCGGGCCACAATCGACGGCCGCAAGGTCACGATGAGCGACATCTACACGACGCTGACGACCGAGACGGACTGCGCCAAGCGCGAGGCGGCGTGGCGGGCAAGCAAGCAGGTCGGCAACGTGATCGTGGGGGACTTCCTCACGCTGGTCCGGCTGCGGAACCAGGCGGCCCGCAAACTCGGCTTCGACAACTTCCACGCGATGACCGTCGTCACCGGCGAGCAGAACGTGGCGGACCTGGACCGCATCTTTGATGAGCTG
>Ga0315277_10008086_pt1 | contig 13573 bp, 11 predicted proteins | sample YL17G05_15_MG_FD_203695 | JGI IMG/M metagenome (GOLD analysis project Ga0315277, IMG submission 203695) | Sediment microbial communities from Yellowstone Lake, YNP, Wyoming, USA - YL17G05_15 | ecosystem: Environmental > Aquatic > Freshwater > Lake > Sediment | place: USA: Wyoming | collected...
TGTTGACGGCATCGTTCTGCTCGACGTAGAATCCGCTCGTGCCCGTTTACTTCTCATCACCATCGAGCAGTTCCAAGTTCGGCCGGTCCATCTTGGGGTGGCGGGGGTCGAACGAAGTGAGCCCCCAGAAAGCCGCAGGTCTGGGGGCACACTTCGTTCGACCCCAGCCACCCGTCACCCGTTCCCCAAACTTGGAACTACCGAGTGAGGATCCTTGGCGCGTCTGCTTAGGGAGATTACGGGGGCAACGATGACGCAGACAGGCAGAGGCGACGCTCGCGGCAATGGCGCCGAACAGGCCGGGCGGGCGGCCCGGGCGATGGTGCAGAGGCTGGAAAGTCTCCAGCGGGCCGGGGTGACGCACCTGGGCAAAGTGCCGTGGGGCGAGGTGGCGGTCGCCGCCGCGCCGAATCCGCTGCCGGCCCCGGCAAAGGCGGACGAGCGGACCGCGGCCCTGGCGGCGGTCGCCCGGGAGGTGGCCGCCTGCACCCGCTGCCCGGAGTTGGCCCGCACCCGAACCCAGATTGTCTTCGGCGTAGGCAACCCTCATGCCCGGCTGGTCTTCTGCGGCGAGGCGCCGGGAGAGGACGAAGACCGGCAGGGCGAGCCGTTTGTGGGCCGGGCGGGGCAGTTGCTGAACAAGATCATCGCGGCCTGCACCATGCGGCGGGAGGACGTGTACATCCTGAATATCCTCCGCTGTCGGCCGCCGGGCAACCGCACCCCGCTGCCCGTCGAGGCCGCCAACTGCCGCGAGTACCTCGACCGCCAACTGGAGATCATCCGGCCGGAGTTCATCTGCTGCCTGGGGGCGGTGGCCGCCCAGAACCTATTGGAGACCACGGCCTCGATCGGCAAGCTGCGGGGCCGCTTTCACGAATACAAAGGCGCCAAGGTGCTTTGTACGTATCACCCGGCCTACCTGCTCAGGAACCCGGCCGCCAAACGGCCCACCTGGGAGGACATGCAATTGTTGATGGCCGAGATGGGGATCGAGCTGCCGCAGAAGTAGAGGACCTCCAAGTTACCCCATACAATCATTGCCGACAGAAGCATTCATTGACACTCAGAAAGCTAATGCTGCGTCGTTTAGCCGTCGCCGGCACGGCGACTCGGGCGTTTCTCCTGGCCGACGTGCCGTCGGCCGCTAAACCGGATGCTGCATTCTTTTCCGAGCATCGCTAAGCGCCGAAACGTGGTCCCAGACCGGAAAGGTGGTGCCTGGTTCGTGTTCGACATCTCCCTGGAGCGAGGTTACAGCGTTGCCGCGATGCTGGTGGTCGCCGCGGCGGCCATCCTGCTGGCGGCCGCGTTCTCCTGGCGGACGTTCGGCCTGCTGAAGGCCCGCCGGTGGCAAATCCTGCTCCTGCTGCGGGTCGCGGCGATCCTGCTGGTGGTGTTGCTGCTGTTCCGCCCGGTGGTTGCGTACCACCGGGACGTAAAGCAGCGGCCGGCCGTGATCTTCCTGCTGGACACGTCGGGCTCGATGGGCATTTCCGACGGCGCCACGGGCGAGACCCGCTTCAACCAGGCCCGGCGGCGGATCGAGACCTGGTGGCAGGAGCTGGGCGACAGCTTCGATCTGCACCTGATCGAGTTTTCCGAGCGTGCCCGGCCGCTGGACGGCGTAGAGCAACTGGCCGGCCTGACGCCCGAGGGCAAGGCCACGTCGCTTTCGCGGGCCTTGGTTTCGGCGGCCCGATTGCTCCCCCGCCGCGACGTCGAGGCCGTGGTGATGCTCTCGGACGGGATCCACAATTCCGCCCGAAACCCGCTGGGCGTGGCCGCCAACATGGGCATCCCCGTCCACACGGTCGGCGTGGGCGCCAGTCTCCGCAGCGACGCCTCCTACCACGACGTCCAAGTGACCGGCATCGACTGCAACGACCGCCTGATGCTGGACAACCTGGCCAAGATCACGGCTTCGGTGGAGGGGGTCAACCTGGCGGGCCGGGTGGTGACGGTGATCTTGGAGGAGGACGGCCAGCAGCGCGACCAGTCCGAACTGACCCTCGACGCGGTGGAAGGCTCGCAGCAGGTGAGCTTCGATTTCCGACCTACCGTCAAGGGCCGCCACACCTACACGGTTCGCGTTCCCCCGGTCGGCGAGGAACGGATCGAAGAGAACAACCGGCGGTCGGCCGTGGCCCTGGTGGTCGAGCGGGGAATCCGGGTGTTGTACGTTGAGGGGACTTTGCGGGCCGAATACGGCGCTCTGGTTGACCGCTTTCTGGCCAAGGACCCCGACCTGGAATTCTGCGCCCTGGTGCAGACGCGGCTCAACGTGTTCCTCCAGCGGTCGAACATGCCGGAGCTGAAGCTCGCCGGCATTCCCAGCGATCAGGAGACGATCGACCGCTTCGACGTCTTTATCCTCGGCGACCTCGACTCCTCTTACCTCCGTCCCCAGCAGCAAGAGTTGATCGTCGGCCGCGTGCGCGCCGGGGCGGGGCTGGTGATGCTGGGCGGCTATCACAGCCTGGGGCCGGGCGGGTATCAAGGCACGCCGTTGGGCGAGATCCTGCCGGTGCGGCTGGGAGGCCGCCAGGTCGGCCAGGTGACCGAGTCCTTTCTGCCGAGGCTCACGCCCGAGGGCGTCCGCCACACAATCTTCGCCAACATCGGCGGCTTCTTTCCGACGGGGCAGGGGGAAGCAAAGATTGCCGGGCTGCCGTTGCTGGACGGCTGCACCCGCGTGGAACAGGCCCGGCCCGGGACCACAGTCCTGGCCACGTTTCCCGCTGAGCCGCAGCCCATGCCGGTGCTGGCCGTGCGGCCGGTCGATCGCGGCCGCACCGCGGTCTTCTCCGCCGACACCACGCGGAAATGGCAGCAGGGGCCCCGGGCGCTGGACCGGCAGTCGCCGTTTTTGCGATTCTGGGGCCAGATGGTCCGCTGGCTGGCCGGGCGGGACGTGGCCGTGGAAGCGGCGGCCGGGCTGGTGGCCAGCACCGACAAGGCCTACTACGAGCCCGAGCAGACCATCCGCATCTCGGCCGTGGTCCGCGACGAGCAAGGCGAAGGCGCCCGCAACGCCCAGGTGACGGCCACACTGCGCAACCCCGCCGGCCGGGTCGATCAGGTAACCCTTTCCAGCGTGGCCGGGCCCGCCGGCAACTACGCCGCAGACTTCGAGCCCACCACGGCCGGGAGTTACGAGATCACGATCCAGGCCCGGGTGGGCCAGCAGTTGCTCTCCGGCGAGAAGCTTGTTGTGGAGGTCGGCCGGCCCAACCTGGAGTTCGAGAAGCTCGATCTGGACGACAAGCTGCTGGGCCGCATCGCCTCGCAGAGCGGCGGCCGCTACGTGCACATCACCACGGCCGACCAGCTCACCGAGCATTTCGATCGCGCCCTGCGCAAGCGACGCCTCTACGGCGAGCAGCGGCTCTACTGGCCGCCGCTGTTCTGGGTGCTCTTCGTGGGGGTATTGACGACCGAGTGGATCCTGCGCCGGAGGTTTCAACTGCGATGAGCAAGCCCACGCGGCTGGCGCTGACCGAACGGGCGATGGTGGCCGCGCTGCAGCGCGGCTCCCTCGCGCCAAATGCAGCCTCGTGTTGGCTGGAGCGCGAGGTGTCGATGCTCAGCGGCCGAGTGCGAAGCGTATACGGTCGCGAGAAGATCGAGACGAACTCAGCGGCAACCCCCAGGCCCCGCAACAGGTCGGGCGGCGGGTTGCTGAGGACCTGATCGCCCAGGGGACCGAGCTGGTGCGCGCGCCCCTCCAATGTCCCAAGAAGCGCTCGCGCTGATCGACAGGCGTCGCGGTCCGCCGGGTGGCATCGCTTCCCCTCCCGCACCTTGCGAGGCATCTGCTCCGCCTTGAGCCGTCTCTGTCGTCGTGACATCGAGACCCACCGGCTCTCCAGGGGTCCATCGACCCGTATAACGGGTGGATCAGTTCTTCGGGAGGAGGCCAGGCTGCTGAAAACACCATGCGGTTGCGGAGCATCGGCTGGCTTACCCGATCGTAGCAATAGACCGTGCCCGCCTGGTCGGTATACTCCTTGCGGCCCCCGGAAGGCTGCGCCAGGCCGGCGGCCTCTTCGGCAGCCGCCCCGGCCGCCCCTTTCCGCCGCCCGCTCAGGGCCGTGGCATCTCCGGCCGTATCCTGGCCCAAGTCAGGCACCACCTCGCCCAGTCGCCGCACCATGGTGTCAAACACCTCGTGTAACAGCCCCAGATGAGGCGCTTGCCCCAACACCTCCAGGAACTTCCGGAGGGTCTGCAAGGAGGGGCTGTTTTCCAGGCAGTCCCAGGGGAAGAGGGGTTTGGTGATGGCGATCCGCATGGGCTGGAGTCCTCCGTGAGGGGTTTGCCGGAGCCAGGCCCCATTTTACACCGCAACCACTCCCCGCGTGAATAGCAATCTGGTCGAAAAATCGGCCCGGCTGACTACCCTTTCCCCCAATTTGCGAGAAAAACAAACCCGACTGCGGGTAAGCGTCTTTCCCGCTCCGCCACAAGCTGCCGCCTGCGAACAACTTCCGCACAACGCAACCGGCTCCCCGCGGCCAAGAGCTACTGGGATCGCGCGCGGCCAAGAGCTATAATTGCGTGCGGATAGCGGGGCGTTCCTCCCCGTCCCTGATCCCTGGCCCCTGATCCCTGGCCCCTCTTTATCTCCCCCGATGAGCGACGAGCAGCACCCCGAAGAACCGGTTGTGCAAGACGTGCCGTTCTCGATTGAGGTGGCTGACCGGGTGCGGCGGCTGCCGCCGTACCTGTTTGCGGAGATCAACCGGCTGATGTACCAGAAGCGTCGGGCCGGGGACGACGTGATCGACCTGGGCATGGGCAACCCGACCGACCCGCCCCAGGACCTGGTCGTCGAGAAGCTGGCCGAGGCCGCCCGGGATCCGAAAAACCACGGTTACGTCCAGAGCCAAGGCATTTTGAGCCTGCGCCGTGAGGTGGCTGCCAAGTACTTCAAGCAGCACGGCGTCCGGCTCGACCCCCAGCGAGAGCTGATCGTCTGCCTGGGGTCGAAGGAGGGGTTCAGCCACATGTGTCTGGCGTTGTTGGGCCCGGGCGATACGGCGATTGTGCCGGCCCCCTACTATCCGGCCCATCTCTATGCCGTGGCGCTGGCCGCCGCCAACTCGATCCTGCTGGAGGTGGGCGACAGCCAACGTCTGCTGGCCAACATCGACTACACCTGCCGGCACATGGTCCCCAGGCCCAAGGTGCTGATCGTCAACTTCCCCCACAACCCCTCTGCCGCCACCGTCGAGCCGGAGTTCTACGTGGAGGTGGTCAGGCTGGCCAAGCAGTATCAGTTCATGGTCATCAGCGATCTGGCCTATGCCGACGTGACGTTCGACGGGTACAAGACCCCCAGTTTCCTGGCCGCTCCGGGGGCCGTTGACGTGGGGGTGGAGTTCACGACCATGAGCAAGGGCTACAACATGGCGGGTTGGCGCATAGGGTTCTGTGCCGGAAACGCCGAGATGCTTCGGGCCCTCTCGACGATCAAGGGCTACTACGATTACGGCATGTTCCGGCCGATCCAGATCGCCGCCATCATGGCCCTGCGTCATACCGACGCGGCGGTCGAGGCCCAGGCGGCCGAATACCAGCGCCGCCGCGACGTGCTCTGCAACGGCCTGAAGCGGCTGGGCTGGCCGATCCAGCGGCCCAGGGCCACGATGTTCGTCTGGGCCAAGATCCCCGAGCCCTGGGCCAGCCAGATCAGCTCGTTCGACTTCGCCATGAAGCTCTTGAAGGAGGGCGACGTGGTCGTCAGCCCCGGCGCAGGCTTCGGCCCCGCCGGCGAAGGATACGTGCGGATGGCGCTGGTCGAGAACGAAAACCGGCTCCGCCAGGCTGTCCGCCAGATCGGCCGGTGCTTGGGGGAGTAGGAAAAGGGGCGAGGGATGAGGGGCGAGGGACGAGGGATGAGGGGCGAGGGGCGAGGGGCGAGAGAATAGGGGTTGCAGGATATGGTTGCGCAGGCGATCCCTAGCCCCCGGCGGAAGCCGGGGGCCGATGGTTGGGTATCACGTTCGTTATAAACCCCCGGCTCCCGCCGGGGGCTGCGACTGTGAACCCCCGGGGCAGTTTCCCGCCGGGGGCTGCGACTCCGAACCCCCGGGGCGACTTTTCGTCGGGGCTGCCGGGCAATACAATCAAATAGCGAGTTGCCGAGCGGCAACTGGCCCTCCGCGGCGCAAAAAAAGAGGGCTCTTGCTCGCCGGTACAAGAACCCTCACTTCAGGCTGTCCGAACGGGGCGAATGAAATCACTTGCCTTGTCCGGAGACCCACAGCCAATACAACAGCTATCGGGCCGACGCGCCGACCGACTTTAGGTGACCCTCGCCAGTCGTTGCTCGCCTCTTAACTCTCAACCCTCAACCCTCAACATGGCACAGACCGCAAAGCTTGCCCTGGAGGATGGAACCGTCTTTACCGGCACATCTTTCGGCGCTCAAGGTGAGGTCGACGGCGAGGTCTGCTTCAACACCTCGATGACCGGGTACCAGGAGATCCTCACCGATCCCAGCTACCGCGGGCAGATCGTCGCCATGACCTACACCGAAATCGGCAACTACGGCGTCAACGGCGAAGACGTGGAAAGCGCCAAACCCTACCTGGCCGGGTTCGTCGTCCGGCAGCGGAGCCGCCGGGCGAGCAACTTCCGCGCCAGCGGCGAACTGGACGACTATCTCCGGCAGGCCGGCATCGTCGCGCTGGAGGGCATCGACACTCGGGCGCTGGTCCGCCGGATACGCATCCACGGGGCGATGAAGGGCGTGCTCTCCAGTGTCGACCTCGACGACGACCGCCTGGTGGCCAAGGCCAAGGCCAGTCCCGGCCTGCTGGGTCGTGACCTGGTCCGCGAGGTAGTCCCAGACGGACCCATCCAGTGGAACCAGCCGCTCAGCCCGTGGGCGAAGTTACATCATTCATCATTCATCATTCAGCATTCAGCATTCAGCATTCAGCATTCAGCCGCCCCGCACGTGGTTGCGCTCGATTACGGCATGAAGTGGAACATCGCCCGCCACCTGTTCGATATCGGCTGCCGCGTGACCATTTTGCCGGGCACCGCCACCGCCGAGGAGGTCCTGCGGCACGGGCCCGACGGGGTGTTCCTCTCCAACGGGCCCGGCGACCCTGAACCGCTCGACTACGCCTGCCAGACCATCCGCGGGCTGCTGGGCCGGCGGCCCATCTTCGGCATCTGTCTGGGGCATCAACTGTTGTCGCTGGCCTGCGGGGCGAAGACCTACAAGCTGAAGTTCGGCCACCGCGGGGCCAATCAGCCGGTGTTGAACCAGGCCACCGGACGGGTGGAGATCACCTGCCAGAATCACGGCTTCGCGGTCCAGGCCGACTGCTTGCCGGACGAGCTGGAAGTGACGCACCTGAACCTCAACGACCAGACGATCGAAGGCGTGCGGCACCGCAAGCTGCCGGCCTTCAGCGTGCAATACCACCCCGAGGCCTCAGCCGGCCCCCACGACAGCAATTACCTCTTCGGCCAGTTCCGCGAGATGCTCGGCTGATGTCCGGCCGCTCCGCCTGAAGGGGGCACTGGCGGTCACCGTGGGGGGTGTTGCGGCGGCGCATCCCGCGGGCGCCATCAATCTCCCCAGAATCTTGCCGCGGTCCGTCGAACTCGCCGTCCGGCCGCAACCGATTTCGCGCCCGGGGTGTATAAATTGGTGCGTGCGAGAATCGAAGACATATCGGCGAAACGAGGTGCGAGCATGAGAGCCCTACTGGCGGCATTGGTGATCGTGACGGGATTGGGACCGCTGGCGCACGCGGAACCGTTGGACAACAAGCGGGTTTCGGCCGACGCCAAGTGGCTGGTCCATATCGACGCGGACGCGATGAGGGCTGGGAAGGTGCCCCGGACGATTGCGACGCTGTGGCGCGAGCTTCCCGCGGCCTCCGAAGCCTTGAGGAAGTTCGCCGTCGCCATCGGCATGGACCCGACCAAGGACCTTCACAGTGTGACGATCTACGGCCAGCGCTACGCGCAACCCGACGCCGTAGTGATCGTGGGAGCCGAAGTGGACCGCGCGCGGCTGATGGCCCTGCTGAAGCGGAGACCCGACTACCGTTGCGAATCATACGGCGGCCACGAGCTGGTCATCTGGACCGAGAACAAGGGCAAGCCGGACGAGCACATTGTGGCCGGTTGCTTCTACCAGCCGACGGTCATCGTGTTCGGGCGAGACACCGCCGCGGTGAAGAAGGCCCTGGACGTCCTCAGGGGGACGGCCCGCAGCCTGGCGGAGAGCGATCCGCTCTTCGCCCGCGACGTTCCCAGCGGCACCATGATTCAGGCCCGGGGGACGGGCCTGGCGGACGTGAGCTTGTTCAAGTCGCCGTTGGTGCAGCAGAGCAAATCCCTCTTCGTGGCCTTGGGAGAGAGCCAAGGCGAAGTGTTTGCCGTGGCCAGGCTGGTGACCGAGTCGACGGACGTCGCCCGCCGCGTGCGATCGGTCGTAGAAGGCTTCCTCGCCATGGCCGAGCTGCAACTGGAGTCCGACCAGGACGCGGTGAAGATCCTGGAAGCGGTGAAGGTTTCGACCGAGGAAGCGAAGGTTGTCGTCGAGTGCCGCGGACCGGTCGACGCTGCCGCGAAACTGGTTGAAAAGATGTGGACGAAGCAACTGAAGCCGAAATAGGCGGACTGGGCATGCCCTGTGAAGCGATCGTGGTGCCGCCGAGCGACGAGGAACTTGCAGGCCGGGCGCAACGGGGATGTTCTGCCAGCTTCGAGGAGTTGGTGCGGCGGTTTCAGGTCCCGCTCTTGCAGTTCCTGCAGCGCTGGGCCGCCCGTGAAGACGCCGAAGACCTGGTCCAGGACACCCTCGTCCGTGCGTACCGGAACCTGCACCGCTATCGAGCGTCGTGGCGTTTTGCGACGTGGCTGTTCACGATCGCGCGTCGGCTGAGCATGAACCAACGGCGGCGGAGCCGGCCTAAGGCAGGCGGCGAGCTGTTGGACGCGGTCGAAGACGATGGGCCTCGGCCGGGGCAGCTCGTAGCCGATGAGGAGAGTCGCCAGCGTTTGTGGGACCTGGCCGCCGAAGTGCTGACCGAGCCGCAGATGGCCGCCACCTGGCTGTATTACGTGGAAGACCTGCCCGTCAAGCAGGTCGCCCGGGTCTTGGGCCGCTCGCAGATGGCGGCCAAGGCGACGCTGTTCCGGGCGCGAAAGAAACTCTCGGCGATCCTGCACGAGCTGGAGCCGGGTGCCACTGGCGTGACGCCAGTGCCGCCGGCGAAGGATCGCGATACACCGAGGAGCACAACGTCTTGCCCAGCGGCAGTGGAGCTAAACGATGGTTGAACGCATCCTAAACGACGAGGAGAGGAGGCTGGCGGAGCGGCTGAAGCGCGAGGCCCAAGCAACCCGGCCGGCGTTCTCCGAGGCATTGCATACCCGGATCTGCCAGTCTCTCAGGCAGGGCGAGGTCCCCGTGCGGCGGCGTGGCACTGTCGGGTGGCACTGGCGTCACGCCAGTGGAACCCGCTGGCTGCGATCGGGCTGGTGGCCCGTGGCAATCGCCGCCACGCTGCTGCTGGGCGTGTCGCTGGTCGGCTGGTGGCTCGGCAGACCGCCCGGTCCAGGACCGGGGCCGTCTGAGTTGGTCGTTGTACCCGCCGGGTCGCCCGATCCCGTCGCCGACCCGGGCATGATTACCGGCCCGACTGCGCGGACGGCAGAACAGGTCGGCGTGTTGGTGGATTCGACGGTTTCGGCGGGGCAGTGGGCGTACCTCGATCACGATGCCCGTGTCGCCTTCCGGCTGCTGATGGACCAGTTGCCGTGGGACGTGGCGTCGATGGAATAAGGGTGACCCGGCCGCCAGAAGTTCTCAGTCATCAGTTATCAGTTGTCAGTTGTCAGTTATCAGTTCTCAGTTATGACCCTTGAGTCGTCAGTTCTGGCTTACCGGTTTTCGGTTGACTGCGGTCACCAACCGAAAGCTGACGACTGACGACTGACAACTGATGACTGACAACTGACCACTGACAACTGATAACTGACAACTGCGAACTGAGAACTGACAACTGACAACTTAGATCCGTTTCCCTGTTTTCCCCAAGCTGAAGGAGAACGTGTCGTGAGAAAGACTGTGCTGTCAATGTTGGTGGTGGCCCTGTTACTGGGCACGAGTGGCCTGGGGTCGGCGCTGGCGGGCTCGACGCCCGACGTGAAACCCGTGGCCGTCGTGTCGCTGGCCGGCTACGACGCGCTGCTGGGCAATGTGAAGCTGGCCGGTGTTCTGGCCGGCCGGCCGAAACTGGCCAAGGGTCTGGAGGGGCTGTTGGCCGTCGTCACCCAGGGCAGGGGCCTGGAAGGATTGGACACGAAGAGGCCGTGGGGTGTCGTGATCCAGGCCGACGGTGCAAAGCTGGGCGGGTACGCCTTCCTGCCGGTCAGTGATTTCGAGAAGTTCAAAGAGGTCGTGAAACCTTACATCCAGAAGGCGGAAGACCTCGGCGGCGGCCTGCACAAGGTGCAGCCGGTAGGCCCGGGACAAGCGATCTACGTCAAGCAGACCAGCGGTTGGCTGTTCGTCTGCAACAAGGCCGAGGGCCTGGCCCATACGCCCGACGATCCTGCCCAACTCCTCGGCGGGCTGCCCGAGCAGTACGACCTGGCGGTTCGGCTGAACGCGAGCAACGTTCCCGCCGAGCAGCGCGAGCAACTGATCGCCCGGATCCAGCGACAGGCCGAGAAGGACCTCCAGCGGCGGCCCGGGGAGGACGAGCCAGAGTACGCCATCCGCAAGATTGTCACCGGCAAGATCCTGGCGGCCGTGCTGACGACGGTGAAAGACCTGGAGACGGTCACCCTCGGCTGGTCGCTGGACGACGAGGCCCAAAAAGTCCTCCTGGAGCTGGCCCTGACGGCAAAGGACGGCACGAAGACCGCCTACACCCTGGCCCAACTGGCCCAGGCAAAAACCGACTTCGCCGGTTTTCGCCTGCCTGGCGCGATTCTCACCGGCAGCATGACTGCCGTCTGTCCTCAGCCCAGTGCTGCCGATCTGGACGCACTGTTCAGCGCCCTCCGCACCAAGGCATTCGCAGACATTGACAAACGTGAGTCGTCCGCCCAGAAGGCCAAGGTCGGCAAAGAGTTTGTGGGCGGGTTGCTGGAGGTGATCCAGGGGACGGTGGCCAGCGGCCGGGCCGACGGCGGCGTGTCGCTGCTCTTGAGCGCTGACGCCGGCACCCTGGTTGCCGGCCGATACATTGCCGACGGACAGAAGCTAGAAGAGACGCTCAACAAGCTGGTGGACGCAGCCCGCCAGGAAGACCCTGCCCTGGTGGACCAGGTGCTCAAGAGGAACGTCGACGAGTTCCAGGGCGTGCGGTTCCACAGCCTCTCGATCCCGATCCCCCAGGACGCCCGGCACCGCGACCGAGTGGTGCAGCTTGTGGGCGAGAATCTCGAAGTGGTGGTCGGCGTCGGCAAGCAGAGCGTCTATCTGGCGGCAGGCAAAGACGCCCTGAAGACGCTCAAGAAGGCCGTCGAGCAGTCTGCGGCCGCAGCGCAACAGCCGGCAGCGCCGCTGGAGTTGTCCCTTGCTTTGGGCCAGCTCGCCAAGTTCCTGGCCGAGGCGGGTCAAGGAGAGCAGAAGCAGCGGGCGCTGAAGGCCCTCGAGGCGCTAAAGGATGCCGCCGCCAAGGACCATGTCAAGCTGGTGGCCGTGCCGATCGAGCGCGGCCTGAAACTGCGGCTGGAGCTCGAGCAGGGGGTGCTAAAGATCATTCAGTCGATACCCAAGCAGCCCGGTAAGCGCCTCAACGCCATCTCCAAACGGGATTGACGGCGGATAGGGCTCAACAGGCGTTAGTGCGTGCTTCCCACGGAGGTTTCGACCTGCCCGGGGTGGCGGCTCCGAAAGGCCTCGCTCATCTGCCGGCGAAACTGTTGCCTGAGATCCTTGGTTGCCACGCTGAAGTGGTCTTTGCCGGGGACGATCTCGATCTGCGCGTCGCTGCCGAGCTTGCCAACGGTCTCGGCCAGCCGCCTGACCGCCCCTTGCAGGTAGAAGTTGTCCTGCTGGCCGACCACGACGTGCAGCTTGCCCTCCAGCTTGGGGCCGAGCCTGTCCCAATTCTGCTCCAACAGCAGGCGGATGTCGTACTTCTGCCACGCCCGCACTACCTCCGGGTCGATGCGTCCCGTCGGGCGGTCCCAAAGCCTGCGCGGCAGTCCGTCCGGCCCGCGAGGACTGAACACCGCCTCGAACGAACGGAACTGCCCGCCGCGGCCCAGGCAATCGTCCAACCGACTGAAGGAATCGAACCATAGCCACGGCCGGCTCCCCTGCCGGGCGAGCGGCCGCCGCTGACCGCCGTTGTCGCGGTAGGCGTTTTCCGGCGGGTCGGCATACAAATCTAGCCCCTGAAAATCGCGGAAGTCGACCGGATCGGGTGCACTGCCCCACGCACCGCCGAAGAACTCCGGGTAGCTCACCTGCAACCACAACGCCGTCCAGCCGCCCGAGCTGTGTCCCGTGAGGAACCGGGCCGTGGGTGCGGCCACCGTGCGGAACGTCCGGTCGATGTGCGGGATCAGTTCGTATACGAGTGCGTCGCCCCGCGGGCCGTTGGTCTCGCTGTTGGCGTAGCAGTGATGCCCCCACTTACACTGCCCGCTGAGCAACACGTAGATGAACTCCACTTCGCCCGGCCCGGGCGCCAGTGGGCCGTCGGCATACGCGCAGGCCACCTCCTGATGGATGGGACCGGGCGAGGAGGTGCCGAATCGAAGGAACCCAAGCGGCTGCACCACCACGCGGTGGCTCCCCCCGAAGCCCGGGATGCTGTAGACCACCGGGTAGCGACGCTCTGACGGGGCACCCTCTGGGTCGTAGTAGCTCGGCGGCAGCGCCACGGTCGCCTGCTCAAGCACCTCCCGGCCGTGGAACTTCGAGAGCCGCTGGCTGCGGAGCACGATCTCCTTGAACCACTTTGACTCGGGCGGCGGGACGCCCTCTGGGCCGGGCTCGACCTTCTGCTCCAGGAACAGCTCCACCGTGCCCGAGGACGCCGGGTCGAGCTTCACCTTCTGGGTGCCGCTGTAGAGGTTGCCCACCCCGAGGTCAGGATGAGGGCAGTAGAAATCGTGATCCAACAGGGCCTTGACCCAATACTCGCCGGCAGGAAGTTCCGAGAGCTTGCACGGATAGCCGTCCGCCCGGTCGTCGATCTGGCGGCTGGTGCCGGGCTGGAAGTCGCGGACCTCCAGGCCGAAAAAGGGCCCGGTGCTGGCCCAATTGAACTCCGACGGCCGAGGAGGACTCTTGCCTTGCGAGAGAAAAACGAACAACCGCCCGTCGATCGGCCCCGCGGCCACGTCGGCATCGAGCTGGACGCGGAACCGCAGCGGATCGGCAGCGAAAACGGGCTCGCTCCGGCAGATCAGCAGCAGCACAATCGCCCGTACGATCGTGGCGAATCGGGAGCACGACGTCATTCCGTAGCTCCAACTTGGGCTGGTCCGACTCCGGGTGGCCGGGGTCGACGGGTGGCTGGGGTCGAACGAAGTGAGCCCCCAGACCCTCGGCTTTCCGGGGGCTCACTTC
>Ga0315277_10008087_pt1 | contig 13573 bp, 8 predicted proteins | sample YL17G05_15_MG_FD_203695 | JGI IMG/M metagenome (GOLD analysis project Ga0315277, IMG submission 203695) | Sediment microbial communities from Yellowstone Lake, YNP, Wyoming, USA - YL17G05_15 | ecosystem: Environmental > Aquatic > Freshwater > Lake > Sediment | place: USA: Wyoming | collected...
CATGATTCGATCTTTACCTGAATTTTCTCGCCGAACATTTTCAAACCCGACGGATGGATGACGAACGCTTGAATCTCGTAGGTCCCAGGTTTCAAGCCCGGCGCGGTAACGGAGAATGCCCCTTTTGAAGCCGTTTCCGTCACGATTTCGCCTTCCCAGACATCGCTTTCCATGTTTTCCGCAAATCCGGCGTAGACCCGGTATCGGAAACCGGCTTTCACCTGTGGGGCGTCTCCCAGGGCGATGATATCGCCGCTGAAAAGGGTTTCGCCGTTTCTGCGAACACCTTCCATTGTCCGAACCCGAGGTGGTACAAGGGCCGGTTCCACCCGTTCGATTTTAATGCAAATGGGATTGGGCCATTTGTGGTTGTTGTACAGCCGCTGGGCGCGGACCACAGAAACGTGCAGACCGTCTTCCTTCTGGTTAAACCGGCTCCGTGCATCCGTATCCGGATTGTACTCCACCACCTTGTCATTCTGCCCCAAGACACTGATCCGGGTGTCTTTCGTTGCCCGGATCGATCGGAGAATGAACTCTTTTCGACTTCCGCGGGGCCAATCCGGAATTTTGGTCACAAAGCAATACACCGTGCTTTCGTTTTTCTTTTTGGTGAACCACAGATTGGCCTCATGGGTGACGATCCATGGCCTGGTGTCGTGCACGCCTTCGCTGTTGACCGTGTGCCACAGGGCGATTTCACGAAGCCTCTCCTCCTGCTCAATGGGGAGTTCCCCGTTGGGTTTGGGTCCGACGTTCAGCAACAGAGAACCGCCCTTGGCCCGTGTTTCGATCAAAATCTCGATCAGCCGCGTTCCGCTTTTGTATTCCTCATGGGTGGGCTTGTAGGCCCATTGCGTACCCATGGTGAGATTGGCTTCCCATGCTCCTTCCAGCCCAATGCCCGGCACCGTTTGTTCGGGAGTTTCGATGGCGCCCCGGGTGATCAGGCATTCCGGCTGCAGGGTCCAGGTTGTCCGCTTGGTGATTTCCTTGCCCACCCCGTCTATGAACAACACCTCGATTTTGCCGTACCGGGTCATCAATTCGCGGACCTGGCTTTCCACGAATTTTGTGAACGCGGGATGGATTTCGGGATCGTATTCGGTGATGTTGCGGGTGATCGCAAATCCGTGCTGATGCTGCCAGCGGAAATCCTCCGGGGAATAATAGAGGCCGACGGCCAATCCGTATTTGCGGCAAGCCCGGACATACTCTGCCAACACGTCCTTCCGGTAGGGCGTGTTCAGAATGTTGAAATCCGTGGTTTTCGTGTCCCACCAGCAGAATCCGTTGTGGTGTTTGGCCGTGAACACGACGTACCGCATGCCGCAGAGCTTCGCGAGGGCGCAGACATTGTCCGGATTCCACATCCGGGGTTCAAACGTCTTGGCGAGGTCGTAGTATCGTTTTAAATAATCTTCAGACGCCCCCACCATGCTGTGGCTGATGACCGAGCCGAGCTGGCTGTCCAGGCTGTAGTGGATGAACATTCCAAAGCCCGCATCCTGAAGCCATTCCAGCCGGCCGGGTTGGTTCCCGACGGGTTTTCCCGGCAAGGTGTTTTTTTTTGCCTGACTTGGCGTGCCCTCCTCCTGTGCCGTGGCTGTCAAAACGACCGCAACCAAAGCGGCCCCGATACAAAAACACGCGGGCACCTTCATCACCGTTGTCTCCTAAAACAACTTTGGATCCGTTTATACGTTAGGGGTTTGGAAAAACCGGCTGGGTAAAGGCGCCGTTTACGGCACAATCCCATGCTGAAAACCGAACCCATTTCGCGTCGGAGGGATAAGGAATGCGGAATTCCCCGGTACCGAAGGGAGGACGGTCCGTCGCCGGAATCATTTTGCGACCGATCCGGGTGCCGTCGCTCCATACCGCCTCCACGAATTCCAGGGGAAATGTCCATTCGACCTCCGCGGCCACTTCCCCGTTTTGGACACGACAGCGCCTGATCAACACTTCGCCGGTGGTGACGAAAAAATCGCCGGAACGGAGCGATTGAACCAGCGCGCTCCAGTCGCCGAATGCCGGAAGCGAATCCAGCTTGACGTAATTGACATTGAAATCGCCGTACGGATCGTAATCCGAGAATTTCTTGTAGGTATCCACCTCCCCGAGCATGTATTTCGGCCCCGCCCAGTTGTTCATGTCGTTGAACACGCCCTCGCACCGGTCATCCATCAGGCGGACGAACGAAAGGTCCGCCGGAAGGTAGGTGAACGATGCCCCGAGCCAGAAGGGGCTCCTGAAAAAATTGCTGTTCTTGTACTGGTCCGGAAACGCTTCGGAGGATTTGGTCCGCGGATGCGTCGTCCATGCCAGCCCGTTTTCTTCCTTCAACAGGTACAGCAGGTCGTCGGGGCTGCCGATGTGGTAGACCATGCCGTAGGGCGGAATGATTTCCGTCTTTTTTCCGCCGGAGGCCCGGTTGGTGTAGTACACGGGTTTCGGCAACAGGATGTCCCAGTGTCCCCCCAATGCGGTGTTGGGTTCCTCGCCCGGCAGAATCAAAAAATTCTTGCCGGAAAATTTGCGGCATGCCTCGAAATAAATTTTCTGCTCGTTCAGCCGGACGGCGGTGGTGTCCTTTGGATGCCCGTCACCTCCATGAAAATCGTTCTGGTAAACGATATCGATTCCCATTTCCCGGAACAATCGAATCCAGGGAAAATCGACGGCAGACGGAGATTTCCTGTAGTCCTCCCAGAACGCCATGTGAAAATGGTTCACCATAGTTTTGTATCCGGTCAGCGGCTTGTAGGCATCCCGATGGGTATAGGCCATTGCGTTTTTCCGGCATTCTTCTGCACGTTCGGGGCTTAAGTAAAAGTAAACCTGCATTTTTTGCCACGTTCCTGGACGGGCGTTGTACAACTCCCAGGGTATCGGATTGGAAAGTCCGGGATAATACTCGCTTTTTTCGTTGTGCCGGACTCCAATGGCCAGGGTTTTCCCATTGTTGCGGTAATAATTGAAACCGACGTTGATTTCCAGCTGCCGGTCCCAGAAAAACGAGTGAGGAGGCGGGAAACAGGCAATCGACCCCTCTTTTAGTTCCGCCGTAAGAATCCGGTTTCGGGCCCGCACCTTGACGGAATGGGAATCGATGGCCGCTCCGGTCGCAAGGCGTTGCAGTGCCCTGGAGGGATCCAGCCAGAACAATGTTTTTGCTTGAATGCCGGTCAAACCACCGCGGTACATGTAGGCGACCGAAGGTTCCTGCGTTTTGGCGACCAACTCGATGCGGAAGAGATTCGAACCGTTGAACACGGTGAACCGCAGGCTGCCGGAAAAAGGTCCCGCCTTCACGCCCGGATACGAAATGTCGACCCGCGTTCCGTTTTCTTCGGTCAGAATATCCTGACACGAAAAAACAGCCGGAGCGGACCGGACTTCGGACGCGTTCTGCAGCGGGTCGTCGTTGTAGTTCCACCAGCGGTTTTCTTCGATTGTGCCGTTTTTGGCGTCCTTGCGTCGTACACCCGAGACAATTTCGTATTCGGGATAAACGTTTTCCGCCAGCGTGATCCAGCCGTTTTCTTTTTTGAAAGACAACCGACGGACCACGGGTTTGGAACCGTCAATGGCAAAGACCGCCTGCAGCGAAAGCCCATTTTCTCCGGTCCAGGTAACCACCTTGGTATTGCCCAGTTTTTGGATCCAGACAGGTTTGGCAAGGGTCTTCGTTTGAGGAACCGTCCGTCCGGACAGCGCCGTCGAAAAAAGAAAACAGCATGAAAAAAGAATGGTTCGTACGTATATTGTCGTCATGGGTGTCCCCCGATTGGATGGCTGCACACCGGTTTCGCGATCTGCTCCCGGCTTTCAGGCATGGACGGGATTTGCGGCACGGTCGCGAAAACGGCAATGCATCCAGGCCGGATCCATCGCACAAAGACCAGGTGCGATGCACGTTTCTGAAGACAAGCAGCGTGCATCGCACCTGGAAAATCACCGACATCAGTATTGGAATACCTTGTTGCCGGCCATGACTTCCTGCGTTTTTTCATCAAACGTCACTTTCTGGCCGGTACGGAGTGCGGCATTGGCCATGACGCAGGCAATGGCATGGTTGTACCCGGCCGTGACGTCCGCGTGGGGAGTCTGGCGGCTGCGTACGCATTCCATCCAGTTGCGCATGTGCGCCGATGTCGTGGAGTCTTCCCCCATGGCTGCCGCCGTATCCACGCTTTCCGAGGGCAGCTTGAATTCCGCCAGCAGATTGGCTTTCAGGTTCATGGCGGACGCATAGCGCTGGGTCAATCCGCCTTCGGAGGTCACTGCATTGTTGTCCAGGTCCAGTTTTCCCCCGTTGGAAAAATACCATTCCTTGGTGCCGCCGGCGGAGTTGGTCATGCGGGACATGTAGACCACCTGAAAACCGGCCGTCAGGTCGTCGAACGGACCGTACTCGAACACGGCGGTTACGGTATCGAAATTCTTCCGGCCGTCCTTCCAGACGTAGATGCCGCCGTTGGCCGCCACGCTCCTCGGATGCGCGAGACCGGTGAACCAATGCACCGTGTCGATCTGATGGCACATCCATTGACCCGGGATTCCCGAGGAATAGGGCCAGAACAGGCGGAATTCCAGATACTTTCTCGGATCCCACGGCTCGAACGGTCGGTTCAGCAGGTATCGCTTCCAATCGGTGTCCGTTTCCTTGATGGCGGAAGTCAAGTCCGGCCGTCTCCAGCGCCCGGGCTGGTTGACGTTCCAGGTCATTTCCACCATGCAGATCGGTCCGAACTTGCCCGACCGGATGTATTCGTTGGCGGCAATGTAATTCGCACCGCTGCGCCTCTGAGAACCGATTTGGACGATCTTGCCGGATTCCTTGACGGCTTTCAACGCAACCCGGGCATCGGCCATGGCCTCCGCGAACGGTTTTTCCACGTAGGCATCGCACCCGGCTTTCACGGCTTCGGCGCAGTGCAACGCGTGCTGAAAATCCGCCGTGCTGATGATGACGGCGTCCGGTTTGTGCTTCTCGTACAATTCGTCGTTGTTCCGTGCAGCCGCTACGGTCTTTCCGGTTGATTTTTGCAGGAAGGCGACGCCTTCATCCCTTCTGCGGTTCCACAGGTCCGAAACGGCCGTGATCTCGAAATTGAGATCCTTGGAATGCTTCACGCAGGGCGGAATCAGTGAACCCCTGCACCGGTCGGAGAATCCCACAATGCCCACGCTCACCCGATCGTTGGCGCCGATGACCCTCGCATAGCTCTTGGCGGTTAGCATGCTTCCGACTGCCGCTCCGGCAGAGCCGACAGCAAGTGTCTTGATGAAATCCCTTCTGGATACACCCATTTGTTCCTCCTGTGTTGAATGGTTATGTTTATTCAAGCGGTTTGGCGAATGAAAGCAACCAGGCATCGATGTTGTCCTTCGGAACATCCAGAGAACGAACAGTCGATCGGGTTGTCGGATACCCACCCACCTCTTCCTGACTGTTGATGAATTTTCCCTGTCTGGCAAGAAACTCCGAAACGATCCGCGCATCGACCTCGTCCCTGTCTTGCGGGCGTGCTCCTGCATGCTTCACCACGTAAGACACAACTTGTTCGGATGGCAGTGCCTTCAATCCGTCCGGCCACGATGGCTTGGCAGGAAGAATGCGGACGCTTCCATAGGTTTGGGGCACCGCTTTTCCGCCGATGTCCAGTCCGACGTTGTCCTCCAGGTACACGTCCCCTTTCGGCCCCACAATGCCAAAACCGGGCTTGGTGTTGGCACCGTGCTGCATCCAGTTGCCGACCACGCTCACTTTGCAATTCTGCGGCGTGACGCCCTTGCCGATCCATTCGTCCTCCGGAAAATCCACCTGGATGCCCCATTTCCCCGGGTTGTAAATGACGTTGTTCACGATCGCTCCCGTGGTGAACGCCTTGAAATAGGGGTTGCGCTGGTTGTTGTGCGCATACAGGTTGAACACCACTGCCACGTTGGTGCAGTTGTCGTGGACCAGCGTGCCCATGGAATGAATCCCCTTTTCATGCGAGGCGTCGTACAATCCTTCCGCCACGATGCAACGGCTGATGGTGACGTTGCGAGATGTACCCGCCGGCCCGTCGTACCGGGGACCGGACACCGACATGTTTTCATCCACGGCCCAGGAAAACGAACAATGATCCACGACGATGTTGTAGGCTTGCGGTCCGGACGTCGTGCATTCCGGTGTGAAGCCGCTTTTTTTCGGCATTCCGGCATCGCCCATCCGGAAACGAATGTGTTGAATCAGAACGTCGTGCGTCTCGATCCGCATGCCTTCCCTGATCAGGCTGATTCCGGGGGACGGTGCGGTTTGTCCGGCCACCGTGAGAAACGGTTCGGTGATGACCAAAGGCACCTTGTTGAGATCGATCACTCCGCCCGCTTCGAACACCACGATCCGGGGACCTTTGGCCGCGAGGGCGTTCCGTAGGGAACCGGGACCGTCCGCATTCAGATTGGTCACCTTGATGATTTTTCCTCCGCGTCCCGCCGGGGAGTGTATTCCAAATCCCTTCGCACCCGGAAAAATTCGCAGGGACGAATCCGATGATGCCGCAAACGGACTCGTTGTGGTTTTTTTGCAGCCCAATCCCGAGAGCAACAGGACCAGAGCCACCCATTTTCCCAAATGCACGATCAGGACGGATTGGTGTGGTGATGTATTTTTCATTGAAGTCACTCCATTGAAAGGGTAACCCGAACGGGCGTCTTCGCGCATTTGGAAAAAGCCGTCAGGTAGGATTGCCAGGCGTCGAACGTGGCAACGTCTCCCGCCTTGGTCCACGAACCGCCGGCATGGTACACGGCGGATTTTCCGGATTGGACGGATTCGATCGCGAGGGTGTGTTTTTCATCCCTGGTGATTTCCTTGAGGTACGATGGATCCACAACCACGGAAAGGGCCAAAAACGTTCCCGGGGCAGCGGTGACCGGCTGCCAATAGGCCAGCCAACCCTGTTCCTTGTTGGAGGCGGCTTCGCCTCCCTTAACCTCCACGATCCCGATCGCCATTTGCATCACCCTCTGGGATGGCACGGTCTGAAACGTGCTTTCAAAACGGCTGAGGTACTGCCCCCCGTCGATTCGGATCCGCTTGACTTCGGATACTTTGAAACCGTTTGCCTGCCAGGGCAGGTACGTCAGCTCGAAAATGGTACAGACGGGACCGTTGGCAACCGTCTTCGCCGTTTTGAAATTTTGGGACAGGTGCATTTTCTGATTGTCCCAGATGCCGATTCCACCGCACCCTCGGTTTGGTCCGACCGAATAAAAATCAGCGCCTTCACCGTGATCTTTATGGTAATCATCGCCCGCGTACCACTTGTTGACGACCAGGTTCGGCGTGCTCTTGCACCACACGTCCACCCCGCTCGATGTCAGCGGTTCCTTGTCCCAGGTCATCAGTGCCTGGCCGTAGATGCGGTGGGCGGTTTTGTCGCTCTCCCACGCATAGTCGTCGTAGCGGTCGGGAACAAAACGGCCGTAGGTTTTAGCCATGCATTCAAAACGGAGTTTCATGGAAACGACCGATTTTTGGAGTATGAATTTCTTCGTTTCGTTCGGCTTGAAATCGTATTGAAACACGAGGAAATCCTCTTTTCCATCCCCGTTCAAATCGACGTTTTGGGAAACCACCGGTTTTTTCGTGTCCGCGTCCCTCAATTCGACCCGATCCGGGATGAAGCCCGGATATCGGGACAGAATGTCCTTCCATTGGACTTCAAGGGTCGTACTCGGTCTGGAAATGTCCAATTCGTTGATGGCAGTGATCACGAGTGTCTTCTCCGCGGCCGCCGACGAACCGGAAATCAGAACACACGCCATGACCACGATTGTTGCGGTGTACCTCATTTGTTTCCTCCCTTGGTTTTTAAGGCTTAAACGATACAAAATTGTGTTGTTGTCCTGTGCGTATTTCTTGAATTCCTTTTTCGCGCTTCGCAGCAGACGGTGTTGTGCAATTCCTTTCTGGTCACAGTTGAAGCGACTGCAGTGTGTGAATGACGGCTTCCTCCCCTTCCAATGCACCGGGCGGCCGGGGATGATCCGGTCCGAACACATGCATCCGATCCTCTTTCTCAACAACGCACGCGGATTCATCGAATCCTCCCTTGGAATTCCGCAGGGAAGACAGATCCAGTTTCAGCACCTTGGCAAAAAAAGGATACACGGCGGCGCGTTTTGAGTATCCGTAATCGTGTTTTTCACCGGGAAGATGAACCAGCCGGACGCGGTTTTTCACGCCGAGAAGTTCGTACACCCGCCGGATATACGGAAATTCGACGGATGGATTGTTTTGGGTCCAGTCACCGCCGTCCGAGACCAGAAGCATGGAGCGCGGGGCTGCCAGAGCGGCAATTTCGACGTTGTTGGTTTCGTGCATCCGGCTCTTGTGTATGGGAAGACCGCTCTCGCACACGCAACCGCCGAAGAAATGCGCCGAAACCATGACCACGGGGGCGCTTGCCGTGACGCGCGGATCCACGGCCGTCAGAAGAAAGGTCTGCGTACCGCCCCCGGAAGCTCCGGTCACTCCTATCCGTTCCGGATTTACCATGGTTTTGCCTGCATCCGTTTTCAGCGACAGTAGAAAATCCATGGCGCGCATGCTGTTCCACAGCTGCAACGTCAGGGCATGGGGCACCTTGTGTTTCACCTGGTTGGATTCGCCCCAGCCCACCATGTCGTAGGCAAATACGACCGCACCCATCCGCGCCAGCGACGCACAGCGGATCTGGAAATCCGGATTGAATCGCCCTCCCCCGAATTCTCCTTCCGGGGGAAAATGGCCGTGCGGACAGAGAACGCCGGCATGGGGCGGTTTTCGACCCAGAGGGCGGTACAGGTTTCCGGTAACCCAGAATCCGGGGATGCTTTCAAAGGCAACGTTCTCGACGGAATATCCGTCGCGGCGGCGCCTTTCTTCGATCGGCGGCAGGATGGGCTGAAGGGGCGTACGTTTTGGCAGGGGGAGCAATTCAGCTCCTTTCAGGATGCAAAGCCGGATGTTTTCCGCACGGACATTCCACCCTTCGGCATTCGCATACATCGAGGCAAACCGTTCGAGTTGCGCTTTTGCCTGTGCTTCCGTTTGATAATTGCCCTGGCAAAGCGTGATTTCTTCCCGGGATACCGTCACCCCCGTTCCAAACAAGAGAAACATGAAAAGACAAAGCAACCTGACGCAAACCGGACACCTGTCGACAATCCGTTTCATGACGAATTCTCCCCGAATACCACCTGAAGGGTTCAATTGGTTTTTCATTTCAAACACTTTGTTTCTTTCGCAGCCTGTCCGCAAGGTCTACTTGGGAAAGCGGATTCACCGGTCATGTTGAAAATACCGGTACAACGTGAACGTGTGTTCGTCCGGGAGGGAGAATTCCACGCTCCCGTTCTCGCCCACGTTGGTCGTAAACGGGAGGCCCTGACCCAGAACGGTTTCGCATTCGATCCGTTTCCCTGGGGGAAGCCATGTCCGCAACATGGCTTTCGGATTCGGATTGCGTTCGCGGAAAATCAACAGATAACCGGTTGAATCCTGGATGGCCTGAAATCCCGTCCAGCCGTTTCCCGACGGCTCGTCGCCGATCGGAAATATCTTTCCCGAATGGATGTCGGATTGCACAGCCCGGTATCGCCGGATCAGCGGAGCAATCCGCCTGGCTTCCTCCGGCAATCCCGTCCCTTCGAACCAGGCCAGGGGCTGCGCCGCCATGGCAATGGCGAACACGTATTCAAACGGAAGACGGGACGGTGCCAACGGGTCATCCATGGGATATTTTTCCGCATTCCGCCATGTGTTGAGGAATTCAATCTGAAGGTTCTGCGGCGGAACGTATTTGGACAGCATCCAGAGGTTCCGCAGGGTCCAATAGGGATAATAATTCATCCAGTCGGTGTAGCGGTTTTCAAGGAAGGTGTTTCCGTATTCATTGAAATAATGGTATCCGCCACGGTTGTCGGCTGTGGCGTCCAGATTGAAAACCACGGCACCGTCTGTTTCCCTTACCACTTTGTCAAAAAATTTCCTCAGGTTTGCATCGGCACGTTTGTCCGGCAGTTTCACTCCGTCGATTTTAAAATACCGCACGCCGGATTGCCTGAACTGTCCAATAACCACGTCCGCATCGAGTTCCCAGTTCGCGTACCCGTTCGAGGTGCTCGGATGAAACCACAGGCCTATTTCCACACCCTGCTTTTTGGCATACGCCGCGACGGGCTGCAGCCCCTTCGGGAAGCGCTCGGGATGGGGCGCCCAGTCTTTCGGATTCCACGCGTCCCAGAGGTTTCCCTCCTTCCTGGCGGAGTTCACCGAAAGACCCTTCTGCCATCCGTCGTCGATCTGGAAATGGGTAATGCCCAATGCCTTGCATGCATCGATCTCCGCCAGGATGAAACGTTCTCCGATTTTCGAATCCCGGTTCCGGTCGCCCCACGTGTTCATCATGATCATGTCGTCGCGTGCCGGGAGATGCACACGGACGTTTTCCTGATAGGTGCGCAACGCCTGCAGAAAATCCAGTTCGCTTTCTCCGCACACCCCTGTCGCAAAACCGTAGGCACGGATCCATTCGGTTGTATTCAAATCGGCCAAGCCGACTCCCATTCCGACGGTACGGATTTCCCCAATCCGGCAGGAGAAATCGTATCCGGGATATCGAAGCTGGACGGACGAACAGGGCGCTTCCTTTAGAACGAATATGCCCTGATGTTTCAGCACGTCCTTTGCAAAAAGGATGTTTCCTCTCATCAGCGCCGGTCGGCGATAGACCAGAACCGACGTTTCTCGGACCAACGTGTTGTTCACGTCGGTCCTGTCGGTGAATTCGACGGCTTTCAGGTTCCAGTGGTTGCCCGGCAGGCATAGCCGCTCCATGGTGGAAACCGTATCGGTTGTCGGGATTTCCGAACCCGATGGTCGTTGGACGGAGGTCCTAAAATAGAAATCGCATGCGATGGCAGGGCAACCCGGATAAATGCGAAACACACGCTTCATGTCAACGGCCTGAAACCGCACCAGCACTTCGGCCCGGAGGTGTCCGGGGGACGATGCGGTAGGTCGGACCCATGCCGCATGAAATTCCGAATACCGGACCGGATCCGACAATCCCGAAAGAGAAAAATCGGGGACAGTGCCGCTGTCCAGCATCCAGATTTGCCCGGTCGATTTGTTTTCAATCGAAATACCGATCAGGTTGCCCTGGTTCCAGCGGTATTTGCGGCACACGTTCGCGTTGGCCAGCGTCAAAGTATCGTTCCGCAGGCCGGCGATACATTCCTCCGGAAGGGATGGAATCTTCGGCGTTTTTTGAATCGATCCAAAAACAAAACCACAAACCAGAATACCCAAAAGAAGGGATGGAAGGAAATTGCCTTTTGTCCATGTGCACGGTATCGATTCAAATGCTTTTTTCATGCCCGCCCCTCGGAATAGAGCCGTTCAACCGTTTCGAAGGAATCATCCAAATCCAGACGTCCTATTTGACGGTCTGGTCGGATGGCATGCCCATCTGGTCGTAGAGTTTTTTCCTGCCTTGTTTATCGCCTTTCGCGATGTCCCATGCGATCCCGGCTACTTTTTCGGCATGTTCTCGCGGCACGACCACAACACCGTCGCCGTCGGCCACCACCATGTCACCCGGTCGGACCATGACGCCGCCGACCACGACAGGCCGGTTGACGGCCCCCGCCTCGATGCGTCCGGGACGCGTTCCGCCTCCCTGGTACCGGCTGTACACGGGGATTTTTTCGAGTATGATCTCGTCGGTGTCCCGGCAGCCGCCGTTGCTGACGACGCCGGTCATGCCGAGCGATTTCCACTTCAGTGCATTGTTGGATCCGATGAAACCGGTATCGTCGATTCCCTGGGCATCGATTACGACGACGGTTCCCGGGCGGATGATGCGGCTGAACAGTTCCGGAGCGTTGTTCTTGTACCAGTCGTTGTGCCATTTGCGGAATTCTTCATAGGGCATCGGACCCGCCGGAGGCCGGTTTGTCGGAAGGTATTGATAGGTGACTGCCACTCCGTACACCCGGTGCGCGAGTTTTTCGGTTTGGTCCCGCCACAACGGCCGGATCGTGTGATCCATGACGCCGATGTCCTGCAGGCCGATCGCCTGCAGTGCATCCAAAACATCCGTGACCCGGAGCCCGTCGAATTTTTTCACCAGCTTCATGGGATCCTCCGAACCGTAATCCGGATAGGCCAGCAGGTTGGCCCCTTTGCGCAACTGGTCGTCGGTCAGGGATCCAACGGGGATGTCCTGCGCGGAGGATTTTTGGAACAAAAGAACGATGCCGAGGAAAAACACGGCTGCCTTCGAAATGTGTGACCTTCGCATTGTGCAAGCCTCCTTGTAAATCGTTTGGCGGTAATAATCCAAAGTTTTGGAATGCCGGGACGCCGTTTCAGATGAGACAAAATTCCGGACAACCCATCAACCGGTGCAACGACGGCAGCGATCCGAATGAACTGACTCCCCGACACTTTCTGCGCTACGGATTCCATTGGATGGAATTGAGGATGATTTGCGTCAATGTGGCATTCGAAAAATCGGACGGACGGTGTCCAGGCATGAAATAGACAACCTCGCCTTTTCCCTGGCTCTTGATCCAAAGCGCCCTGTCCTGCATGAACAATTTTCCGTTTCTGGCATCGTAAAATTTGAGTCCGCAGAGGACCGTCTTCTCGCGTCCGTCGATAAATTTATGGTTCATGTAGACTTCGGAACTGTCCAGCGAAACCGAGGGATACAATCCGACGGAACTCGGGAAGTCCGATGGAGTATACGGTATCCGCTCCCCCCAGTTCACCTGGTGGTTGGTGATGAAATGGCTGGAATGCAGATTCACCAAGGAAAACGTTACCGGCTCGACCCAGGCGTATCCCCCTCCAATTTCGACTTCCGATTTCGCGTTGTCCGGATTGTCCAGATGGATTCCGAGAAAATCGAAAAAGAACTCGTTTTTGACTTTTTGGCTGCTGATGGTATGGTGCAGGACGACGAGGCGTCCGCCCTTTTTGGTGTAATCCATGACGGCTTTCTCCGTCGCGACTTCCAGTTTCCGGTGAATGTATACCAGAACGGATTTGTACGGCGCAAGATCGGGCGGCAGATGCGCCTGATCCGTGATCTGGACATCCAGGTTCCCCTTGTCCTTCAGGAATTTTGAAAGCACCTCCATCTGCGGCAATTCGTCCTGGATGATCAGCACTTTCTTTGAGGTCTTTCCGGGTTCTCCCGATGCCAGCAATGGAACCAAGAGGACGATCATCACCATCCAAATCCAAGAACGGAAAACAAACCGATCCATCCTGCACCTCCAAAAGAATTCAGCAACTCTGCACCAAGCCCATCCGATGAGACGGATGCGGCTTCACTTTCTCAAAGGCACCTGCAGGTGCGGTGTTTCATCAATCCGGTTTTCATTGTTCATCCGTGATCGGGTGTTACATGACCGGAATTTGGAAAACGCAGAAATATCCAAACACCAGGAACGCCAGCACCAAAAAGAAACCGAAAATCCAGTGGGGTTTGATAATCCCGAATACACGTTTATCGAACAG
>Ga0315277_10008089_pt1 | contig 13571 bp, 14 predicted proteins | sample YL17G05_15_MG_FD_203695 | JGI IMG/M metagenome (GOLD analysis project Ga0315277, IMG submission 203695) | Sediment microbial communities from Yellowstone Lake, YNP, Wyoming, USA - YL17G05_15 | ecosystem: Environmental > Aquatic > Freshwater > Lake > Sediment | place: USA: Wyoming | collected...
CTGCAGAGCAGCTGCGCAAAAAAGTAAAGTTCACTCATTCATCGGGTCAATGGCATGCAGTATGCTCTCTCCGATGCGAGGACGTACTCCCATTCCTGCCTGCAGTCACACCTGATCTCAAGGAGGGCGCTGATGAGGTCCCGGTCAGCGTTCAGCGAATAATCACGGATTCCTTTTACAATCTCATAATCGCATATCCCGCAGTTGTGTGGTCCCCGACGCTGACCGCCGCCGAGCGGGTCGCAGGTAATATGAAGAGGGGCATCCGAAAGGATCGAAAGAACGCTCCAGAGATAAGGCGGGCGGTAAGCACCCCGTTTCCAGTAATACTCCAGTTCGGTATTGCGCTGAACGGTGCAGGGATTCATGGAGATCATGTCCGCATGCATGGTGATGTCCCGGATGGATTTTTTCATATCGGAAACAGCTTCTTCCTCGGTTAAAAACAGCGGTTTGAACAGGAGATAGGCTTTCACGCCGGCACCAGCGGAATGTGCTGTGGCAGAGGCTTTTTTGAAGTCCCGGAAAGAAAAACCCTTATTGACAGACTTAGTACGAATACTGTCACTGCTTGTTTCAAGCCCGATTGCACAATAGAGCGGATTCTCATAGCTCCCGTCATCCAGTATTTCGATAAACGACGATACGATATCCGGATCAACAAATTCCGGACGGGTTTCTGCGATAATCAGTTTTCCCCGGAACGCGGTTGCGACATCTGAAAGAAATTCGGTCGGGACTTCCTCCGGGTCAAAAAAACTTCCTGAAGTGAAGATTTTCACCATGCGGTATTCTTCGGCCTTATACTGATGTCTCACCCATGAGAGTTGTGCACGAAGATGCCCTAAGATTGTTTCGGGGGGCTGGTGCCCGAAGTACCGTTCATGCCGGTAACTGCACATCCTGCATTTTGACCACGTACAGCCGCCGCTCTTAAAAATGATGGTGAGGCAATCGAGTAATTCGTTATCATATCTTTCCTGTCCCCGCCAGCTCGCAAGCGGTTTTTCCATGAGTTCAGAAATCATTAACATCATAATAGTTGAACGTATATAGATGAAAAAGATCGTCCTGCTGGTGATGGGAGTTCTCTTTCTGGCTGGAGTTGCATCGGCGTATCAGGTGAATATTGATGCACCGGATTCTCTTCCGGTTGGAAAACCTCTCGTCGTGAATGGGACGACCACATTTGGCATTGGCACACCTATCGATGTAGTGCTCTATTACCAGCTGACAACCACCACTGAGATCAAACGTAAGATTGTCTACGTCCAGTCTGATTATACGTTTCGTGCGGTCTTTGACACCACCGGGCTGAAAACCGGCATGTACAAAGTTGAAGTTCCGACCAGTGGAATGGGAGATTCTATTACGATGCGGGTCGTGAACCTGATCGATCGTTCGGACGATATCCAACTCAATTCGCCGACGATCCAGACATTTAACGGTAAAATATCCGTTGCGGGAACTATCAAAGGAGACGAAAATTCAGGAGTACAGATAGAAGTGCTCGGGCCTGATAACACCGTTGTATTCGGGCCATTCTACATAAATACCAATTACCAGGGAGGCTTTTCAACAGATGTACCTATAACCGAACCTGGCGATTATGAGGTACTCTTTACTGATGCACGAGGATATGTCGGGAACCGGATTATCACGGTTGCCCCCCAGCAGTCCCTCACGTCCGGTACGACTCCTGCCGCAACAAAAACAGTTGTCGTTTCCGCACATACGAAATCCTCGCGGGATAATCCTGCCTATTTTGCCATAACGGGAGGCACAGGGCTGGTAACCCTCCACACATCATCGTCCATAGACTGGATCATGGAGTATGCGGATGACAAGGGAGTTATTCATGTCGTAAATCAAGAGAATGAAAAATATCCTGAACAGGTCCAGGTGCAGGGTAAAGGCCAGACAATCTATATCAAGGTGTATCCACTCAGTTATTCGGTCAACAGCGAGATTTTTGTGTACGCTGAAAATGCCAGTTCAATTGTGATTAGTCCTGCTATACCGGCACCATTTGCTGCGGCTGCCCCACGGACAACGACACCCACATCTTCTCTCATGCCGCTTATGGGCATAGCGGCCGTGGCAGTGGCGATCCTGATACTGGCAGAAAAGGGTAAAAAACGATAAAAAAATTCAACCCCGACTCCCTTATGATAAAGAAGCCTTTTTTAAACCGGACACCTAACATATGGAGCACTGCCGGGGTAGTCTAGTCCGGGAAGGCGGTAGCCTTGAAAGCTACTGGTGCCCTGCACCTCAAGAGTTCAAATCTCTTCCCCGGCGTTTTTTTATGAGTGACCTGAATGGTGTGTACCCCTAACATTGTTTTTATGTGTTCCGGATGTCAATAGTACAGGTCAGGAGAGAGTGTGAATCTTCGATGTGCGTTGCTGTTCCTGCAGAAGTGCTGGAGATAAAGGAAGGAAATGTGGGAGTTGTCGATTATGGCGATCTCAGACAGGAAGTCAGGCTTGACCTTGTCGATGTAAAAATCGGCGAGTTTGTACTTGTCCATGTCGGTTTTGCTATCCAGAAACTGTCCCGCGAAGAGGGCCTTGAGACCCGGGAGCTGTTCAGACAGGTATATGCCGCGATGGAGGAATAATGCACGAGTACTCCATCGCGTATGACCTCTATGCGACCAGCAGGAAGACCGCGATTGAGCATAACGCCAGCCAGGTGAAAAAGGTCAGTGTTGAAGTCGGTAAAATGGCGATGGTGAACCCGGAGCAGGTTATTTTTCTCTTCGATACGATCAAGGAAGACGATCCTCTGTTTAAAACAACGCTCCTCGAATGTAATGAAATGCTGCCCCAGACCAGATGTTCCTGCGGGTATTCCGGCCAGGAAATTTTTGTCTGTCCTCAATGCGGTGCACTTCCGGAACTGGTCAAAGGCAGGGAGATTGTGGTCACCAGTGTGGAACTCGAGGTGGATGATTAAATGAAGGTCTCCATGATGCACGGAGCTGGCGGGGAAGTGATGGGAGAACTCCTGCAGACGCTGACAAAATTCAAGCATAACAACGCCGGCGGTATCGGCCTTGAAGCAATGGATGATGGCGCAGTGATCCCGCTGAATGGCACAAACCTCGTTTTTACCACTGATTCCCATATAGTCCGTCCCATTTTTTTTCCTGGCGGCGACATAGGGAGGATAGCTGTTTGCGGAACAATCAATGACCTTGCAATGATGGGAGGGCGGCCGGTTGCACTTTCATGTGGCATGATCATCGAGGAGGGATTTGAAGTAAGCGACCTCGTACGAATCGTCGCTTCAATGGACGAAGCACTCGGTGAAGCGGGCGCCAATCTTGTGACGGGCGATACAAAAGTGATGGAAAAGGGAGCACTTGACGGGATTGTGATCAACACTGCCGGTATTGGAATTGCAAAGCACATTGTGCGGGATAACGGGCTCATGCCCGGGGACGCGATCATCGTCTCCGGTACCCTTGGCGATCACGGGATAGCCATCATGGCGCACCGGGAGGGATTCGATCTCGGCGAGCAGATCAGGTCTGATGTTGCACCGCTCTGGGGAATGATGGAACCTGTGCTCAATGCCGGTCCTATCCACGCGATGAAAGATCCGACCAGGGGTGGATTTGCAAGTGCCATCAATGAGATGGCCCGGAAGAGTGGTGTGAGTATACGGATCCAGGAAGATAGTATCCCGATCCGAAAAAATGTCAGGAGTGCCGCAGCTATGCTTGGCATCGATCCTCTCGAGGTTGCAAATGAGGGGAAGGTCGTCATGGGGGTCCCGCCTTCAAGCGTCGATGCGATTCTCACCGCCCTTCACCATCATAAGTACGGGAAGGATGCAGCAGTTGTAGGGGTAGTCACGAAAGGTTCTCATGTGATTATGGAAACCGCAATCGGTGGCGAACGGTTCATTGAACCGCCGATGGGTGACCCTGTGCCCCGGGTATGCTGATCAGCACTCATAAAAAACCGGCATTTTTTCATCCCGAAACAATGGTCACGGGCACCGTTTATCGGGCTTCTTCGATATAATATTTTTTTCATAATCCGAACGCGAACTCTTTGGTCTTGCGCGTTTCCCATGAAGCTCATAGTATTTTACGAAGATTCCCCGCCTCAGGGCCTCTCTGAGGCACGGCGGGGCAAAGAATTTTTTTAATGAATTTTTCAGTCGCTGATTTTGTATCTGATCCGCTGCGGGGGCGCCCCGTCGGGGGCGGCGGGGTTTATCCAACATAAGATCCAAAAGTGCCAACGTTACCGATATTAAATAGTAGGACCTTCATGAGTTGTGTGTTTCTCCAGAACCCGATTATGGAACCACAGAAATCAGAATGAGACAATTCCCCGATAATTTTTAAATAAGTACTGGTATAGGTGCCGGACTTTGGTCCGCATATGAAAATAACGATCCGGTAAAAGTATCTTTTTCAATTACTCCGCAATATACTTCATGAGCATTTCAAGCGCTGCAAGCTCCTTTTTCCCGCCGCACTTTCTCACGATGCCTGAATGATAATCGATCAGTTTTTTGAGTTCCGGATCCTGGTTTTCCCGGTACCGCGTCGCATGCACGGTCGCATCGATAATGCTGTTGAATCCCCGGTTAACGGGATGAAGAGATACCTCTTCGATAATTTCTTTTTCGGGAATGAGCCTGACCATCATTACCTCACCGCTCCTGCGCTCAACGATCGCCGTGAATGCAGCCCATGCATCAGTCCCTGAGAGACGGTGCATCTTCTTTCCATCGACCGTTTCTTCCAGAAAAACCTCGCGGGGTAGATCTTCAAACGCGGTTTTTACATAAAGAACAGGATCATAAACAAAGTTTGCAACAATCCATCCGTCCCGCTCAATATTCTGCGCCGTATGACTTCCCGTGAAAAGGATCATGCCGGCTTTGCCTTCCCGGTAATGGATCCCCATCGGCGCTGCGTTGAAGGAGGTGGTGGCAATTACCTCATTGATACCCGCTCTTAAAAGTCCCATGACCAGCCCTCCCCAAGCGCAATATAGATGGAGGCAATGATAATATCAGCAATTGAGCCCGGGTTGATATCGCGCTCAATACACTCGGCATCAAACGCTTCTAACGAATATCTGCCGTCAAGGACTTCCCGTGCAGTGAGCATGGTCTCACGCGCAACTGCGGTGCCGTGTTTTTTTATGATAAACGTGTCCGGCTCAGAGGCGAGAAGGGTGAGGAACGTATCGACAATTGCCTGCCTGCCCGGGCCACATTGTTTGAGAATATCAGCTCCCCTGCGGGTAAGGGGAAACCCCGTCACCCATTCCCGTGCAACCATGTCATTTTCCGCTGAATGCTGCATAATATCAAGGAGTGTCATATCCCGTTCGCGAATCACCGTGAGCGTGTGGGGGTCATTCACGTCAAGATCGTCAGTTGCATTCATCTTCACCGAAGTCATGGCAAAGGCCTTGTAGAACGCGACGGCATCCGATACATCAGTTTTTTCGATCGCAGCCAATGCACCGGGTATGCCTTTGCCATAGATGAGGGGGATAAGGAGGATAAACGCGCCAAAATGGGTATTGCCACCTTCATGGCAATTGGTGTCGCGGACTGCATGCTTGATGATCTCGCCTATCCGGCCGACACCTGTCTCGGCCTCTTCGAGAGCCGTGCGGGCAAAAATTGTCGATGCTAAAAAATGTTCAAGCCGTGTATCCGTGTAGTCATGACAGCGGTCGACGTTCCCGGGCTTTGGGTAGGCGCAGACCTCCAGCATCATTGCAAGTTGCGCCCGTTCAGCTGCTCTCATCAGAAGGCATGTCATGGAACACACGGCTCATGATTGTATCTGAGAGCTCACGTTTCATGCGCATATACTCTTTCTTTGAAATGTTCTGCTGCTTTAACGTCATATCACGGAACATGCAGGGTGAAGACGTTTTGCAGCACCAGGCAAGGCTGCCAAAACAGGTTTGTCTGCCATCTTCAAGCGGTGTGCCTTTTACCGTGTCCAGTTTCAACCGGATATAGTCTTCTTTCGGGAGCCCGATCCGGGTAAGTGTAGGGATGAGCGGACACTCTTTGACCGGCATGCAGCAAAAGGTGAGTGCGCGGATGTCACCGCCCCGGCAGAGCTGTTTTGGGGAATTGTACCATCCTTCATCAGAGGCATAACGGGAAATTGCCGCATCCAGCCCGGAGAGCGTCCGTTCGTCTGACTTGCGGGCCAGCGACACAATGTCAGCGCCGTGGGAGAGCATCTCCCGCATCCTCTCAAACGTGTTAATCGAATTATTGGCGATCAGGAAAAGAGGGCAACTGTTCCGTATCTGCCGGAGTTTTGGGGACCCGAAGTCCATGAGATCGATATGAAGGATATCTGCTCCGGCTTTCCAGAGTTTACGGGCAAGCTGGCGGTCGTCTGCTGCAACACCGGCACGGATCTTTACCGATATAGTTACTCCCTCGGCTTTGAGCGCCCGTACAACTGCCAGAAGATCTGCTGGTTTTTTCAGGTAATGTTCCCCGCAACCGGCAGCAACCATTGCCGGCTGGCGACAATGGGCATCGATTTCATACACCGCACTTTCACCAAGAGACCGGGCAATGGCAGCATATGATTCCGGAGCACTGCCGCGAAGATTGAGTCCTGGCACCACCGGGCTTTTTCCCAGAAGTGCCATCTGTTTTTTAAGTTCTTTTTCCGGGTCATCATACAAAAATTCTTTGCGATTACCCCCCGCAGTGAGAGCCTTTGCCGCATCCATGGTGGGCTGGTCAACCGCGTACCCTCCGATAAATGCCATCCCGATATGATCTGCGCGTTTGAGAACGTATTCAGCATCGACGATTCCCGCCATCGATGCGATAGCTATGGGCGTCCTGACAATACGATCGTTGACGAGCAGCCCGAAGCGCTCGAAGGCATCCATCATAGATTCATATCTGTTGAGACTGATCAACCAAATTACTTTGCATGCTTATGTCACTATCTTATCGAAAGTTTAACAGTGCCCGTACTTCCAATTGTGCAACCAAATATGAGACAATAAATTTCCCTGGATAAAGTAATCCGTGTTTCCCGGCTATCATTTTCCAACCCTGATTCGCCTCACGGTCAATTTCCTTATGCACGTGTACAGGCAGCAGAAACAAAAAGAACCTTCGGCAAAGTCAGGCAGCATCCAAGACCAACGGTACCATCCGGGATGCCAAACACTAACAAGGGTGCACACGTGTATTTCCGCATGACCGGACAGCAGGACAGGATGCGAATGATATGAATGCGTTTGACTGCCAAATTCTATGTACTAGATTTATATTACCTGATGAAAGACTAAACTCCTAGCGTAGTACAACCAGGAGATTTTGTGGATGGACACGGTAACAATAATTATGGGGGGGTTGAGAGTAATCGTAGGTCTTCTCAACCTTTTTTTCATCCCGGGTTTTGCCATCTCCCTGGTATTTTACCCCAGATTTACCGATATGGGGCTCATTAAACGTCTGGCCTGTTCCACGGTTTTGGGTATCTGTTCAGGAATCGCATTTACCCTCTGCATAAATGTGGTGCTTGGGGTGGATGCAACACCCGGAAATATCAGCCTTGGTATAAGTGTTTTCTCTGCCCTCCTGCTTGTTGTCTGGCTCTGCGAGATATGGTACCTGATGGACGGCTTACCGGCAAAACTGCACCGGAATCTTTCTATGCGCTATCAGGGGCCCTTGAAGTATTTTTCCCGGATAACAAACTCAGTTTTGGATCGGTTTACAACAACTGTAATGACTGTAGTTGTATATCATGAGAACGTAAAATCCGGACGGAACCAGATCGATCATACATATCTGATTGATATCGGTGAAGAAATTGACATCCAGCAGGTGGATGAATACAAATGGAAAGTCTCTGAACGTGCCCTGGTACCCCCGCCCCATCCAAGGACACGGTATTTTGAGCTGGTCATTCGCGAGTACAAAGAGAACGGATTGTCACTGATTGATGATCTCCAGGTGTATCCGGTCCATGTTACAAGGAAACACGATGTTACCTTCATGGGGCAATGTATAACTCGCGGGAGCCTGAAGATCGCAAAAAGACTGAATAAAAAGACAGATACGGTCGAGATCCAATGGATCTATCATCATGATTTCCACCTTTTTGCTATCCTCCACTCAGAGGATAATCTTGGGCAGATAGTTGACCGGGTCCTTGCAAAACTTGACGAGATTGCCGTCTCAATAAAGAGCGGTTCCCGTGTGTCTTCCCATGTGGAAGACACGCAGAATCTCAAAGACGAACTTCATCTCATTTTTGAAAAACATCCCGTCACCCAGATCAGCGCGGCAGTGTCTGCGAGGCATCCCGAATCGCGGATTTTTGTTTACCCGACTGAACAGGATCGCAGGGAGCTTCAGGCTGAAATCGTGCGGGATCTCAATGTCCATCATCTGACACCAGACACATTCCGCAGTTCCGACAGGATGATCACATCCATTAAAATTCCCGAAAAGAGGGATTTCGACAAATTAAAAGCTGCTATCGAGGATATAAAGGATAATGACTGGCTCTATGAATAGTGAAGTAACCCGTTCCAACGATACGCGATCCAAAAAAAACAGAATAAATACAGGCTTAATTCTTATCGTCGGGGGTATTTTATTCTCTCTTATCCTTTTAGGGGTAATCTTCCCACCGGACGCCAATTTTTTCGCAATAATCTTCCCTCAAAATGACAATTCTTCAGGTTCTTCACCAGTTATCCAACCATCACCCGCATCCAAAACTATAATAACACCTAAATCGACACCTACACCCAAACCACCTACACCTACACCTGATACGGCATCAACTCTATCTGAGTCAAAAGCACTGGAAATATTGAATTTACCCATTGGAGGAGGTGCAAGTGACGGGATTAAATCAGTTATGGTTTTTTCAGCCAATAAAACGAATCAGTACAGTTATTATAACGAAACTCTGAAAAAAAATCAGGGTGAAACTGCACCCCCCGGAAAAATGTTTGTTGTCGTCGATACAGTGATAAAAAATACTGGAGCACAACCACTCAACGTTAGCTCTGCTTCATTCAGCATTACTGATTCAGGTGGCTACAAATACGATCCTCATCTCCCGTACTACGGAAATGACGGATTAACAATGCAACAATTATATCTGAACCAGCAATCAAAAGGAAAAGTCCTGTTTGTCATACCTGCAAGCTCAAAAGGATTGAAACTTCAATATAAATTCAGAGATACAGTCAATGGTCCCCAACTGGCAGCATGGCCGGTAACCTGATAAATAACGAATAAATTTTTGTTTTTTCAAAAGAGAAGATCAGATAAAAGGGTTGTATATTCCCTTTTTTCATACGAGGGAGATTACAAAAACAGAATCATACCGATAATAATTATTACGATTGTGATCTATTTTTCATACAATGAATCTGGATGGTTCTCAAGAATAGCGGGAACTCTCTGAAAATACACACAAGAACATGTTGAGGATATAACCATGGGTAAGAAGGGTATGTTACTTGTCGGGCACGGGAGTACGATGCCCTACAACAAAGAGCTTGTTGAGAAGACAGCGTCTCTGATTAAAGCGCACAACACGGATTTTATCGTAAAATGCGGTTTTATGAATATGAATACGCCGACTATCAGGGAATCGCTCAATGATTTCCGGCATGAACCAATTGATGCGCTTGTGGTAGTTCCCCTGTTTCTGGCAAAGGGTGTTCATATCGAAAAAGATATCCCGGGAGAGATCGGACTTCCCGAAGGCACCAAGAAAGGTTCATTTACCTTAAATGGCAGGTCCATTCCCCTTGTATACGCAGATCCGATCGGGAGCGATCCCCTTCTTGCTGACCTGATGGTGAAGAACGCGACAAAGGCGCTCACACTTCTCTGACTTATTTTATGCACATCCTGGTCCTGGACACTATTCACGGCGGAAACGCAATAGGTGAAGCTTTTTCAGCCCGGGGAGAGAGTGTTGACTGCGTGGATGTCTACCGGGAAGAGAGCGCCATTGACGTACCCGCAGCCCTTGTGCGTACCTATGATCTGATCGTTGCACCGGTGCACCTCGATCCTGATCACCCGCTTCTCAGATTTTCGCGGACGCCGGTCATCTCCCACCACGAAGCAGTGCGCCGGTTGCTTGGTGAGAACGTTCCTCAACCGATGATAGAGATCACGGGTGCATGGGGAAAAACAACGACGGCTCATGCTCTTGCTTCCCTGATGCAGGGAGCGGGTATATTGCACACCTCGAATGGGACGTACCGCTTTCCGGAAAAGACGCAGATATCGCATTCCAGCATTACCCCCGCATCCGTCCTCGCTGCTACAAAGCTGGCCCTTGAGATCCATGGATGGCTGATTGCAGAGGAATCATTAGGGGTCACATGTGCCGGTAATCTTTCAATCATCACCTCGGCCGGTGACTATGTTTTCGCAGCAGGAAAAAAATCTGCCGTCGCCGCAAAAGTCGCATCGGCAAAACAATCCCGGCACCTCCTCCTGGCAGAAAATATTCTGGCAGACTGCTCCGGTCCGGTGACTCATATCGAAGACATTGCCATCTCCAAAAAGACCGAGTGCTGTATCACACTCTCCGGCACTACCCGCAGGTTCTCAAATCCCCTCCTTGCAGTTCCCGGATATCATTCGTCTCTGATGCTCGCTGCTGCAGCGGCGATGATCCTGGGACTGGACCCCGGACCGTTGTCCTCATTCAGCGCACTCCCGGGTAGGATGTCTGTATCATATGAAAAAGGACTGCTCATCGTGGATAATGCAAACAGCGGTACCAACCTTGCAACAACCATCGACGCTGCACAGTATGCCAGGCAAATATCCGGAAAAGAAGCCCTGACCCTTGTTATCGGACAGATGGCTGGCGATGGGGCGGTCTGTGAAGGATTTGCTGTCGATCAGATGCGAGAGGCAGTCGACCGGATCCGTCCCGGTCAGGTACTATGGGTAGGCCTTCGGCCAGGAACTGCAGAATACCCAGGTCTGGTACCGCTCATATCAGGATATGCAGAAACCCTCGAAGAAGCCCGTGCCACTGCAGTTCGTACGACAGATCAGGGATCCGTTGTTCTCGCCGTGAAAACCTGGAGATAAGAGATCATCATGAAATACATGCACCCTCGCCCCAGTTCAATCGTTGCTGCGCTCTATACGGCACGCGATCTCAAAGTCAGTGTGGCCATACTCCACGGTCCTTCCGGCTGTTCGTTCAAGCACGCCCGCCTGCTGGAGGAAGACGGGATGCGGGTGCTCACGACCTCTCTTGCTGACAACGAATTCATCTTTGGCGGTCAGAAACCGCTTGAAGATGTTTTGCGTTATGCCGAGGATCATTTCAAGCCCGAAAGGATGGCAGTGATTGGAACGTGCGTGGCCATGATCATCGGTGAAGATCTCCAGTCAGCGATTGATGGTGCCGGGATACTGACCCCCACCATTGCTGTCGATATCCACGCAGGATACCAGGAGAATATTGCCGGAGTGCTTTCGACACTTGAAGCGGCATGCAAAGCCGGCTGGATCTCCCAGGACGAACTCATCCGTCAACAGTTCCTCATGGAAAAGGCCAATGAAGTCGAGCGTCTGCGAGGTGCAGCCAGCCAGCCATATATCGAACCCTCACGGGGGGACCTGAAACATATCGCAGCGTACCGCCTGGTCGAACTTGCGCGGAGCGGGAAAAAAGGGGTCGCAATCCTGAACGCAAAGAAGGAAACGGCCTATATGTTTGCGGATGAACTGGTCGCTCTTCATGATACCTGCCCGGATGCAGATATCACGTATATTGCCAACCTTGATCAGCGGGGACTGCCAAAGATTCGGCTGGATGCAGAACGGATCTTAAAAGAGATGAGAGCCCGCGATCTTGAGGTCGAAGTGATCGGTGCGCTTGACGAGTACGGGGCAAATGGTGATCTGCTCGGCAGAAAGCTGATGGAAACAGCGCCTGTATTTGCCTTGATCTGCGGCGTCCCGCATGCAATTCCTCCGGAATATACGCAGGGTATCGAATGCTTCTCAGTGACAAACGGTCCCCGCCAGGTAGTTCCACTCCGTCAGATCGGGCACCAGCACGTGATCGTGGAGATCGACCTCCACCCCAAGACACTCGGCGTTCGGGATATCGTGGAGAGTGAATTCGGAGCCGTCATGCGGAGCCTCTGAATGAAACAGATCCTTATCACCGGCGATCGATCGGGTAGTGGAAAGACGAGTATCACGCTCGCACTGACTGCGCTCCTTGCAAAAAACAACCGGGTACAGACATTCAAGGTAGGGATGGACTATATCGATCCCTCGTACCTGTCTGCAGCCTCCGGGCGGCCCTGCCGGAACCTCGACACCTTCACGCTTTCTGAACATCAGATACGGGACATTTTTCATTATGGCTGTCGCAACGCAGATATCGCGGTGGTCGAGGGTGTCCGCGGGCTCTATGAAGGTGCAGACGCCCTTACCGATACTGGCAGCACCGCATCGATAGCAAAAATTCTTGATATTCCGGTAGTTCTTGTTGTATCTGCCCAGAGTATCACCCGGAGCGCGGCTGCACTGGTGAAAGGGTTCCAGGTATTCGACCAGGATATACATATTGCTGCTGTCATTCTCAACAATGTAAAAGGCGGATCGCACCGGGCAAAGGCTGTCTCTGCCATCGAACATTATTGTGATGTACCTGTCATCGGGGCGATACCCCGTATGGAAGAGATGCACCTCGCCATGCGCCATCTCGGGCTCGTACCGTTCCGGGAAGGTTCCGGGCGGGGTGACTTTGATGCACGTATCGCAACTATCACGGAAATGATCGGGAAGTTTGTGGATCTCGACCGGTTCGGGTCAACCATGAAGGACGTATCATCATCTCCTGATTTCAAAACGCTTTTTGACATTCCTGTGGACCGGGATGTAAAGATTGGAATTGCACTTGACGAGGCATTCAATTTTTATTATGCCGATCTTTTCGACATTCTTCATGCAGCAGGAGCAGACTACATTCCGTTCAGTCCCGTGCATGACCGGCTCCCGGATGCGGACGGTTACATCATCGGGGGAGGGTACCCGGAACTCTTTGTTAAAGAGCTGGAAGCAAACGACCGGATGCGTGAAGCGCTGCGGGAAGTTTCACAGAATGGTTTACCAATATACGGCGAATGCGGCGGTCTTATGTACCTCACTGATCGTATGACCTTAAAGAAAGGCTGGCACGACTCCCCGGAAGATCAGGATTACGAAATGTGCAGGGTGTTTTCCGGAGAGACCCATATGCCATCCCGTCGCGTGGTCAGCTATGTTGAAGGTGTGAGCTTGAACGGCTCCCCTCTCGGGGCTGCACCCTTCAGGGGTCATGAATTTCATTATTCTGAAGTTGTGCTTGCCCGTGACACGCGCTATGCATACCAGCTCACCCGCGGGGTTGGCATTCACGAGAACCTTGATGGCGCGTTCGTACACAATACGCTTGGCAGTTACACCCACCTGCACCCGGTGGCAAGCGAGGGAATGTTCCGCCATTTTGTTGGAGTATGCCGGAAAAACGCGTGAGG
>Ga0315277_10008090_pt1 | contig 13570 bp, 8 predicted proteins | sample YL17G05_15_MG_FD_203695 | JGI IMG/M metagenome (GOLD analysis project Ga0315277, IMG submission 203695) | Sediment microbial communities from Yellowstone Lake, YNP, Wyoming, USA - YL17G05_15 | ecosystem: Environmental > Aquatic > Freshwater > Lake > Sediment | place: USA: Wyoming | collected...
TACGTATCGAACGCCTTGTTTACGCGATCTATGGACAGACCTTGCTGCATCAATGAGCTAGACATCTGTAGGATGTCGTCTTTGGTCATCCCAATGTCGAGGCCTGCACCAGACGTGGCGTAGGCTCGGATGGCGTCTAAGGTGTCCACTACCTCGCCGTAAGCCTTGCCCGCTTGAAAGCCGTTCTTGGCAAGGATCCCTGCCGTCGCAGAGCCCTCTAGAAGCTGCTTGTTCATATCCTTAGCAGCACCTTCAACTGCTGACATGAGCTTGAAAATAGCTCCGAAGATACCTGCAACTCCAGCAAGGATCGGCCCGAGCTTCGACAAAGTAGCAACGAGAGGTCCGATGCCCTTCATGAGGCCACCGACAGCCCCCATTGCACCACCGCCACCGCCTTTAGCAGCACTCGCGGTCTGAAGGTCACGGCCCCACTTCATGCCAAGTTTACCCGCCCCCTTGAAGAGAGATGCGGACAAAGACACACCTGACTTGGCTACCCCTAGTAAATCCTTACTCGCTAGGTTACCGAGCCCGTCAGTAAACCCATCAGCCATGTCCTTGCCCATGCTGTGGGTCTTGATGTCCTCTATGGCCTCCGAGAACTCCTTGGCGGCCTTCTGGCGCTGCTCGACCTGCTCAGCATGCTTCTCCATGATCTGAGCCTTGCCCGGACCTGTAGCTGCCTTCGCCAAAGCCGCTTGCTTTGAGTTCAAAGCCTTCTTAGCGAGAATAGCCTCTTTGGCATGAAGCTTCTCAAGCTCTTTGATCTGCTCCTCAGCCGCCGCCTTGGCCTCTTTGGTATCCGTATGCCTCTGCAAGGCTCGAATCTTGCTGACCCCATCAGCCAGCTTCTTCTCTGACTGCACTATGTCAGATACGAATTTACCGTGGGCATGGTTGTACTCTTTGAGGGACTTCGAGAACTCCTTACCGTGTTGCCCGCCGACCTTCTTGAGTACCTTACCCAGCTCAGTCATTTCCTTCTTGTGGAGATGGAGCTGCTTACGGTAGTCAACGAAGCGTTTTTTGAAGTCCCCGAAGCCCTTCCTATCATCCCACTTGATGCTGGTGTTCTTGCGAGTGACCTGACGGAGACCCTTGTCGATGAGCGCCAAGCCCTGAAGTGCCTTACGGCTCTCCAATTCGACCTGAAACGCTAGTTTGACTTCCTCTCTATCCTTGGCCATCACTTCTCCAGGTCAGGACGCCCTACCCTTTTCGGAACGGTGACCCAGGAGGTCGGGGCGGCAATAAAGGCTGTGCATGAGAAGTATCCCGATCAGTGACCCCTACCGTGGCAAGGGGATCAGAAGTTTCGTCAGTCATGCCGTACTTACTCAAGAAGTTCGCCATACGGTCATCGTGGACGATACGAGAGGCATTGGTTTGGGCTTCAACTTGACGCTGCCTGATAACTCTCTCCCGTACTTCTGCCGGGGAGTAACCTTTCGACGCATCGGAACCACCAAAAGTTTGGTTGGGGTTCTCCGCTACTCTTGTCTCGTACATCACCCGCATCTGTTGGTGCTTTGCTTGCTCGGACTCTTTCAGTCGGGCCTCTTCCCTCGCCACAACCTCGTCATGCCAATCCTTCTCCCCACGTAGATCTCGTTGAAGCTGGTCAGCCAGCTCCTCGTTCGTCCTAGCCGTGATGATTTGGTACTGGTTCTCAGTTGGACTCTTAGATAGGTCCTCTCCTAGAAGGACGTGGCGAAGAAGCTGGTCCTTGCGTTGTATCCGCTCGTTCTTCTCCTTCTCTTTCCGGTCCTTGTCCTGTGAGTAGATCTTGCGGATCTCTTTGCCAGCAAAGCACGAGCCGATGAACTTGGCGTTGTCCCAGTCCCTCTCCGCCTCTTCGCGCATGTCCTCATAGTAGTTGAGGGCCCTCCAAACCAACTGAGCGTAGTTGAGACCCAGCTTGGCAGTCCCCTCTATCCCGGTACAGGTGCTGGACATAACGTCAAGACCCTTGAGCTGAGCCCACCTAAATCGAGACGTTCTCTCCATCTGGTAGACTTCAGTCAAAGTGATGGCGTTGGCAGCCTTCCTGTTGACATCAGACATGTACCTGACGAGCTTCGACTTAGCCGCAGCAGGAAGGGACGCAAATAGCTTTTCCACTTCGGGTACCCATCGCTCACGGTCCACGAGAATGTTCTGACCTGCGACCATAAACACACCGTGAGCCAAGAACGTGTCGTAGTACTTGTCCATGGTTGCGCCGTGCGTAACCCACTGGAGGTACTCGAACTCGTGTTGGTTCATCGACTTGAAAACGAACCGTGCCCCATTGATCTCAGCGGGTAGGATGATGAACCCACGGAAGAGCAGACTTTCGACATCCCGATAGTGGACCGGATCGACTTCCGGTTCCCTCGGAGCATCGATTTGAATCTGCTGTTGCTCAGGGTCATCGACTCCCGTGTGCTGGCCCTCATCCTGGTCTGACATAGGTCAGACACGAGGTGGAGAACGAAACCTGGGATTGAGACCGCCAGTAGGGGGCCTGTCTAGAATCTTTTTCGCCTCTTCAGGGTCCCGCATTTGAGGACGGGACTCAAGTTCCGTTTGAGGGGTCGCCCCTGTGTCAACCACTGGGCCGAGTCCCTCAAGGGCCTGAATCTCACTAGCCCTACGAAGCAGAGCCGGGTCTATAGGCGATTCTGGCACCTCTACCCTTGGCACTAACTCCCGAACAGGTTGGCGAAGGATAGCCGCTGTAGACGCCTGGAGGGTCGGAGCTGGGGCCGCCGATACAGGAGTCGGTTCGGGTTCGGGGACCGATACCGGAGCTGGTTCTGGCTCCGGCTCTTTGGCTGACTCTACCTGAGCCAACTTGGCCTCAACCGAAGTCCACTCCTGCTTGAGCAAGTACCCGTTCTCGTCTCGAACCTTGGCAGCCAACTCAAGAGGTACTGTACCCTCAACCTCCTTGGCCTCAGTAATGAGTCGGCGATACTTCTCCTCAGCCGTCTCTTCCGGGATCTCGAAAGTCACTTCCTGAGCTGCAACTCGCTCAGCCTTGGCAACCACGTCATTGAACTTGCGAAAGGCTACGTCAATAGCCTCGCGACTCCAAGTCGCAATCACGTACTCCTTGATGAACTGATGACGCTCCAAGGTGGCAGTCTTGATGGTAGTGCGCTCAGTCTTGTGGTCCGTCTCTTCTATGTCCACATCCACGAAGTCGTATTCTCGTAGACTCTCGTTGTTGATCTCGATGATGGATCGACTTAGATGCTCAGTCTTGTAGGCCTGGATATAAGCAAGGTCCTCTTGCTCCCCTATGGCAGCAAGAGCCGCTTCATATTCATCAGGGCGGAGACTTCGTAGCACAACCTTGCAGCCGGTAATGGTGAAGTCCTCCTCCACCTCTCCTACTCGTTGTGCTTTCCTGAGAGCCTCAGCAATCTTCTTCGCTTGTAACTTGGCCATCTCTCACCTCTTGGTGCGAGATGGGCCCGAAACGGAGCCTGCTGACCCGTGTCGTTTGGTTCCGATCCGATCCCATCTTCATACGTATATAAATCTTAGAGACTGAGACTCTCAAGGATAAGAGCCTCAGTCTAGGTCACGCCCCGACTGTCGTATTCGTTGCCTGGGACCCGCCAGCAAAACGAAGACTGTAGCCAGCACCCGCCGCACCATTGGCCCCAATCGGAGCGAGGCCGGAATCAATGTACTCACCGTAGTTGCTACGACCATCAATGACGTCGGTCACCTTGATCGTCGTGTTCTCTGCAACGATAGCGGCATCCGAGGTGAACGAAGAGTTGAAGCTCTCAATCCAGCAACCCTCGTAGAATGTGAACAAGGCCTGGATGCTGTTCGTGGCAGCATTCTGTATGTCATTTACGGTAGTCGCACCCTGGATACCGGGTGCACCGTCGATATCATCCCGAGACGATATCTCCGAGAACACCAACTCCTGCTTGAGGTCAAAGGGCCACCTGTGGTGACGAAGAGAGCGGACAAGACCCTCTACGCCACCCTTGTACCCGAGCACCTGAAAGATGTTCACCGTATACAGGAGAGTACGGTTCAACGTGATCGACATCGGCTCGGTCACACCAGGTACCAACTCGGCAACCTGATCACCAAAACCAACCCCACGAATCGGGTCGATAGTGCGGGACTCATCAAAACCAAACTCGGAGACTACTCCGATCTGTTGGAATTTCTGCTTCCCGACCATGTACCCGAAGATCTTGTTTTTCTGGCTTACCGCTGCCCGAGTATTGGGCGCAGTGCCCATACGGTAAATGTAGGTACTGTTGTTGCGTGGATTAGCCATGGCTCAAACTCCCTCTTCTTTAAGGCCCTATCAGAAGGTTCTCACGCGAAGAAGGAGCGGACCTGGTCCGCCTTCCCAGCAAGATCCAAGAGAGCAGATCGAAGACTCGGGTCCTCCATGCTCGCCATCTTCACAATCCCGTCTAGCCGGGTCGAAATGACGTGGAGGTCGCCCTTGGCCAAGTCTGAACCCTTCTTCGACGAAGACGAAACCACCTTGAGCGCCGCCTCCACCTTCGCCACAACAAGATGGACAAGGCCCTCATTCACGAGAGGTACCTCAGATGCCGCTAACTTGTACATGGTCTCCGAGTCACCGCTGGTTTCTACGCTTGCGGTTTTGAGCTTCTTGAGAAGGTTCTTCTTGTTTTTGATGACCTCCTCCAACCCTTGCTCTACCCCTTTGGCACCATCCAGAGTAAGGTTCTTGACCTCCCCACCGGATTGGAGAGTCTTGAGGTCCTTCCGAATCTGTTCAAGCATATCCTCGTCATGCTTGAGGGCCTTCTCCCACTCTTCAGGGCTGAGGCTAGCTTGCTTTTCCATCTCTGACTCCTTAGAGACATCCCCGACTGACGCAATGACCAAGGCAGCGAACTCTGATGCACCCTTCTGAAACGCAGTCAACGTCTCAGGGGTAGGCGTCTGATACAAGGAGTCAAACATTGAAAGGAGGCCGTCGAAAGAAGCCTCTACCGTGCTCGCCTGGTCTTGCGTCATATCACCACCTTGTCGAGGTAGAGACGGGATAAGTCCTTTACCAATATGAGCCCAACGAGCCCTCTTCGGTGCAAGGATCTTCTCCAACTTACCTAGGTCACCCTCAATAACCGTACGGCCATCTTTGAGGAAAGTGTCTAACGCTCGCTTACACATGGACGAGCTGGGGACCAACGACGTGATAAGCTTCAAGACCGAAACCGACCCCAAGTTAAGAGTTCGACCGTCAGGAAGCTCTACGTAGTCCCTAAACCCATCGGTCGCTACAGTAACTAGAGATCGAGCCATCCCCTTCTACAAGGGACAACAGGAAAACCGTCTCAGCCCCGTAAGAACACTTCGACCAAGTATTGGAGCGAGATAGTACTACCGTCAGGTGGGGAAGCTAGGTAGTTACCTAGAATAGACCAACTGGGCATACCACCTGAAAGCTGCTCCAGCTCATTGAGGATCGGCGTAAGTCTCTCCAGGTCAAAGCCAACTTGAAAGCTTTTGCGAGCCGCCAAGACATACCTCAAACCTTGACTCTCCTCGTCTCCGATAAGGATCCCACGGAGGTAGCCGTCACGGTAGAGGGACTCCCAAGCCTCCGGACCCGGTCTTGGACTCGACGCCAACACAAACCCATTCGTCCCCGTGTCCAAGACCCGAATCGAAGGGATGACTGGACCTAAGCTAGGTAACGTGCCGTCAACCAAATACGACCTCATCCACCCCATAGCCGTCGCTAACCTCTGTCCCGCCTCTTGCCTGGACATAGAGGGTTGGAAGTACAACGCTACCCCACGTAAGAACCTAGACAACGAGGGCTCCAAGTGGCCAAAGATCGTGTCTCCAAGACGTGAGGCCGCATCCACAGAATAGACTACCCCAGGGGTCGCCGGGTGAATGGCTAGGTAGCGGTCAAAGAACAAGGTGGCTGCAAGCACCGTGTGAGGCCCGCTGACCCGCTTTGTGGCAAAGACCAGGGGCATTGGAGCCCCAGAGATCAAGTCCTCGTAAAACGCCAGCAGAGGGCCTACACGGCCTGGGCCGTAGACATGAAGGGCGAGGGTCTCGGACCCGGTCTCAAACGAAACTGCCCCCGGGACAACCGGAGGCAGTTTGGGGTCAATCAGGATCTCTAGCTTGATAGCTGTCACCGCATGTCTACACCGAGGCGGCTTGGCGAGGACGATCCAGCCGTGTCGCGATATCCTCCCAAAGGTCCTCCTTGTCGAAGTACTCCTCTACGAGGTCTTCGATTCGGTTCCTGAGAGTGTCTTTCCAACCCTGTGTACGTTTGATCGCTAAGGCCTTCGTTCCAGCCTTCAAAGGGCGGCCCTTGTGGAGATTCCACAACAGTACCCGCATAGCGTCTTGACCCACGCCAACAGAGACCTGTTGACCCCTCTTCACAGACGTGAAGACACGGATGCCTACGCTACTGGTGATCTTCATATCGAGAACTATCTCACCCTTGGGGTCAGTACCATCTTTGAAAGGGAGAGCCCCGAAGGCTCTCTTCAGGTACTTCTTGAGATCGTCAAGAGAGACTGGAGTGTATTCGGCGGCCATGGTCAGTTCCCCTCTGTGCGAGCTTCGTCAGCCTTGAAAGCGTCGTCCTCATACTCCGGGCCCTCATCGTAATGACCATCAAACCCGTCAAGTCCAAGTTGAGAGTGCAGGGAGGCGGTCTTTACGTCTTCATCTCCAGGACGCTTTACGTTCTCCCCTACCTTGAGTTGAGACTCAGCCACAAACGGACTGACCCCCGCAGGTTTACCGTTGATGCTACTTGGGCAAATCACGGTGAGGTTCACAGCCGCACGAGTCAAAGCCACGTAGGCAAGACGACGCTCAGACCGCATCTCAGCCTCCACCTTCTCGGGAGGAGGGGGCGGGTCACCGGGCTTGACCTTTGGTACAAAGGGGAACTTGCCCTTTGGCATCTGCACAAAGCAGTTCTTCCACTGCGCGCCTTTTACGCTGTGAATTGTCCCGATGTACACACCGGGGGGTGGCTTGCGCTGGTCCGGGGGTAGTGCTGCCTGTTCCTTGTCCCACTTGGTCGTATCCACACGGAGGTCACGAGCCTTGGCCGAGTAACGCTCCATCTTGGCCTTAAAGCCGAGTGGGGTGTTCGGGTCTTGACTCAAGTCATCTGCATCTGTGGGGTCGACTCGTGCCAGATCGAAAAGGAAGGAGATGTTGCCCAGGCCCTTACCCAAGTCCTCCTCTCCATCCGACTCATCCTCTTCCTCGCCATCCTCACTTGTGGAGTTCTTCAGATCAGTCTCAAGAGACTCTCGGAAGGTTTGCTCGACGTAGTTCACTTGACCCGTCGCAGGATCCGTCTTGGACGTGGTCCCAGCCAAAGAGAGAATCTCACCGAAAAGGTCAGTCGTCTTGTACTCCGGGTCGCCAGAGTTAGCTCGCATGGTCACAATCGACTGGACCATGTCTTGGACCTTCTCCAGGTCCTTCCGCATCTTAAATGACGACGTACTCTTACCGCCGTTGATAGCTTCTACCAAGAGCTGTTGGAATCGAACGTCCTGGAGCATCACAGTGACGTTGATGTTCTTACGGTTCTGGCCAGACTTATATGAGTAGTCCGCGAGAGCTTTCTCTACCGCCAGAGCAGCCCGATCAGGAGGCATAAAGAAACGGTTTGGCTTGTTGATAACCTCCTTCAATGAAGCTTGCATCTTCGTAGAGTCATCTCCAGTCGCAAGCTGCACGTAGGAGAGAAAGGCTTTCGTCTCAGGGGAACCAAGAAAGCTCGATGCGCCCTTACGAGCGTAAGGGATGCCCCTGATAATGCATGCGGTCTCGTAGGAGTGCTGTTCCGCATTGGTTCGAGTGAGGATTGCGTAGTCCGTGACTTCGCCGCCGCCAGAGGTCAGATCCATCTTGATCGAATGGATCGCCTCAATAGCAGCCGACGCTTCATCCCCTGGGGTGTTCACACGAACGCTGCCCACACCCCGAGACTTGCGAGCATCAGGCACAGCCTGCATCGGAATCTGATCCGTGTTGTTGGAGATGAGGTGGTTGGCTGCCTCTACGATCTCAGGTGTGCAACGATAGTTGGTACGAATGAAGCGGGACTTCCAATTTTCGTTCCCGTTCAGACCTGTAAACATTTCAGGGCGAGCACCACGAAAACCGTAAATGCTGTTGTGGGACAAGATGCCCCCACCAAAAAAGTTGGAGGCATCCTCCACATCAAGATCCAGGAACTTCCCGTCTACCCGTTCTACAGAGGAAACCACTTCATGATGAGAGGAGTCCCCATCCTGAACTACAACTTCCATCCCAGGGAAGACCCCAGACGCTGTCAATAGGCGAAGAGCCCCTTCAGGACCTGAGAGACGTCGTGAGAAGAGCGCACCTGTTCTTACTTGCAGGTCTTCCGCAAAGCTTAAAGCCTCACGGTAGTTAGAAAAATACCGACGAAGACGGTGACGGTCCCCTGTAGTCTTATATGCCACTCCAGAAAGGGCACCCTCCAAGTCAGACCCCATCCATTCAAGACTAACTTGAGTGTTAGAAGCTGAGTGGGCAATCATCTGAATGGTACGACGGAGCCGTCCGTGCTTTGTGTAAGTCTGAGACATCCAATGCGGAAGGTCAAAGGACAGGTGCTTCGCCTCTAGGAGCTTGCCCCCGTTCTTACCAAAGATACGGAACAGATCGTCTGCACGTTCTTGGTTGACACCCCTGTTATCGGCTCCGAACACCATAGTCGGAATACCATAGGTGAGAGAGTAGACCTCCTCTTGGAACATTGCCTTTTCACGGTCAGGACAGATATCAAGAACCCAAAGTCGCTCAGCCTTCTCCATGAAGGCTCGACCACCGAATCGGTTCAAGTAGTCTTCGTCCCCACCGGCTTTGTTGGAGATGCCGACACGAAACCCCATATCACTTCGGTACATGAGGTAAACGATCATTTGGTCGTCAACTACAACCGGGTCCGAAGCCCAGATCTTATGGTTGGGAGACATGGTGAGGCTTTTACCTGAAGCCGTCATAACCTTGAAGCCCCACGTCCAACTCGTAGGCACCGCATGTTTCACAGTTTGTGAAACAATGGCCCCGTTACGGTAGGACAGAACACGGTCACCCGCCTTCAAAGTCTTCGCTTCGACACTTCCCTCAGGGGTCGAAATCAGAGTGTCTTCAGACACGCATTGCTTGTCATCACCAACCATCCACAATGAACGGCCATCCTTACCGTCCGTGATGTGCTCGGACATCATCTCGATGACCTCGAACTGGCACTTGTTGAGGTCCTGGCACTCGTCTACAAGGATGTGGTCGAACATGCCCTGAAGCTTCTTGCGGACAGCCGGGTCCCTCTTCAGGATGTCCCTGAACATGTTGAGCATGTCATCGAAGTCCCCGAGTCGTATCCCACCGGGTCTCTTTTTGGTGTTGAAGGTTTCCCACTCCCTAGATGGGCAAGGAGGCTTCCAACCTGGGATAGCCCCTTTGAAACCCTCATACCACTCGTACCATACAGCGCATTTGGACTCTTCTTCGGTAGTAGCCGATTGCTTGGCCTCCTCAACCGAGATGTCACTACCTGCCCACAAGCTCTTGTAACGCATTGCAGTCTTAGCTTTAGGGGCAGGGTCTGTCTTGAAACACTGCACCCAAGCTCGGTTCACCGCACCTGCGATAGAGCCGCCACCCTGCATGAAGCCATTAGGCTCCCTCTTCTTCACGTCCCCTGCACCGATTGCAATACGTTCTTCTTGAGTCCCGTACTCGGAGATGAATGACCTGAAGAGAGAGTGCATCGTTCCGATGCTCATTTGTTGGTAGGAGTCGACTCCAACAGCCTTACCGATCTTGTGCTTCAACTCGTTTGCAGCCTTGGCATTGAACGAGGTCACAAATATCTTACTTGCGGCTGCGTTACGGTCTCTCACCAAGTATTCGACACGAGCCACAAGGGTCGTGGACTTACCTGCTCCAGCACCAGCAGCGACTAGAACCTTACCGTCAGTCAGGGCTGCTGCAAGCTGCTCAGGGTCAAGGTTACGGAGGGGTTGAGGGATGTTCGTTGGAAGTTCAGGGTCCGTTACCACGGACATCGCCACAGCCTTGGCTACGCCAACGACCTCTGACCGAGTAAGAGGTTTGTCCTCCACCTGATTGCGGGCCTGAACCCTTTGTACAGCCTCAGTCGCCTCAGCTTCAACACGGGCTAGTGTGGCCGACTGCTTGTCCCCCGCCGAAATCGTCTCCTGAGAAGCGGTCTGGCTGTCCTGCTCTACACGGTCCTTAAGGATGTCTCGCACATCATCAGAAACGGACTTGGTCGCGACCTGGACATCGTTCAGGAGACCCGAACCAGGGACAGCCGCCTCAGCCGCCTTATCGATCCAGTGTTCAAGCCTCTTGTTCCTCAGCGTGATGGCTGAGAACTTGTCCAGAGCCTTGTCCTCGTCCTCCATCATAGAGGCTTCGATGGCGTCCTTGACCTCTCTACGAGCCTTGTTCGAGTCGTCAAACACTGCCCGCATAACGGACGTACCACCCTTGGACAAGATAGTACGGATCAGGAACGCACGCTTCACCGCACCACCAGCCGTAGGTGGGGGCCGTACCGCCGCCTCAAGCATCTTAATGTGCGAAGGAGATACTAGGTGACCCTTCACAAAGGAAGTGACCGCTTCAAGATGGGCTCGCTCCGCCACCTTGAGTAACGCCAACCCCTGATGGATAATTGGGTCGTTCAACTCAACAGAGCCGAACCTTTCAGTCAAATACCTCATGTAGGTATCTATGGCGAGAAGAAAGACTACATAGTCTGCGACAACCAACTCCTTGAGCTGTTCCTCCATGCCCGGGTCAAAAGCATCGTCTGCCATGACCCTGCGAACAGCCGCTTGTACCGCTCCGTAGTTGTACACGTAGGGTTCTGCCGCGAGTACAGGATTGTTGTTCGACATGCCGTAGGTCCTGTCAGGAGTGTGTGTGTTCAAGAACGCAAGGGCTATAGGTAGTTTCAGAAATTACAGAATGTCCTCGTCACCCAGTCGTTTCCGAAGATGGTCCGCATCAGTGTAGGGCTCGTCCTCGCGAACCACAAAATACCGCAACACCGGATGTGCCCGTACAAGGTTCTCCTTGATCCGGTCCCGCTCCTGAAGGGCGAAATACTGCTCCTCGCGTGTGACGTGCCTGCTTGGGAAAATGTAGTGCTGATACCCGTGGAACTCGACTACTAGGTTGTGGGATGGGAAATAGCCGTCGAATCGAAAACGGTGGCCAGTGGGAGGGTTAACAAACTCCCACGACTTCCACTCTTGTAGGTAAAGGGACTCCCCAAGAACTACAGCCACAGATTCAAGATCACTGCGCAGTTCCCAGGCGCTAGGATCCGGTCTGAGACTCTCCTTCTGGCCCTGAAACGATTGACGGCATGAGCCTACGGTTGCACCGTCTCGCTCATGCCGTCAATCCTCATTACCAACTAGCTTGCAACTAGTTGATTTTACTCAGGAATCAGAGGCGTGCCCTGAGGGAGTAGGTCACGACCAGGTAGAGTAGGGGGAAGATTGGCTGGTAGTACCCGGTCACATTCATCGTTGTGGGGTCAACTGCGTCAACCGCCGCACTGATACCTGTGAAGGCTGCCACAATCTCTTGTTGAATCATGGTCTTGAACATCGAAGTGAGAGACACTTCAACTTCGTTGGTCCGAGACGCCAGGAACTTGGTGCCGACGAAGGAGTCCAAGGTCGAGCGTGTCGTGACTGACACGTAGTCCGAAATCTGGGTCACCGTTGGGAGACGGGTCAGCACGGACGCCATGTTTGTCGTCAGGCCTTGTCGGATACGGATAACGGGATCCAGATCCTCCAAGAGGGTGATACCCGCCACTGCCGTCTGGTTGGCCTCTACGGGGTCAAGCGAGCGCGTGATCCGTGTGAAGCCCTGGATACGACGGTGAGTGTAGGGAGTCGCCACGTCCACGGCAGGAGAGACCACAGCACCCGCCGCACCAGCCGCGAAGAAGGTGCCGTCCACCAAGGTCTCGAAGGTCTCACCCAACTCGTTGGAGAGAGTGATGACCCCCGCGTCAGGGTAGTAGGCCACGATACGTTGGCTGTTGAGCCCACGTGCAATGGTCTGAGCCGAAGTAGGTGTCGTACCAGACGCGAACCCAATAAAGCCCATACGCTCACCCTGGTTTCGGATGTTCGACTGGATCTCACAGTGGTTGGTCAGGTATGCGTAAACTCCTGTATCCGTAGACAGAGGCACAAGAAGGTCGGGCTTGATGTTGCCGGGAAGCGGGGTAGCCAAACCGTCAATCGCTTCATTGAAGCTCTGCGCCGATGCCTGGCTTGTGTTCGGTACCTTCGTGACCTGCTTGATACCTACAAGGACCGCCCCGTTAAGGATGGCAAGGTAGGCACCAAGGGTAACTCGGTTCTCCCCACTCAGGGTACCGTAGTTCGCCTCAATCGTCTTGAACTGACGGAAGATGCGAGTCGTGTAATCCTGCTTCATGTAGCGGTACGAGATGAAGTAGATGTCCCCATTCTTCGGCTCGACGCCACTTGGGTTGAAGGTCTGCACGTTGGCCGTGTCATTGACACCCACGTTGACCGTGTTGGTCACGAGAGTCTCAAGGCCCGGAAGCGCATAGTGAGGGATGCTGGGCAGTACCGAGAAGGTCGGAGAGACCAGCAGGGTGAAGAAGCCCGACGCTGCGTAAGACCCGTCCGTCGCCGGAAGGACCGTGAAGCGAAGACCCGTGACCGCATCCGTGTAGGTCTGACCAGGGTACCCGGTACCAGCCGAACCAGCAGCGTTCGTGCTTGTGACCGTGAACTTGTCAGTAGCCGACTCACCACTATCCCCGTCCGTCCCAGGCGTGATCTGTGTGCCAGAGAGGACGTTGAATGCGGAGTTGGACCCCGTTGCGAAGGCAACACTAGACGAGGTGCCAGACACTACCGATGCAATGGTCAGGTAAGTCTGACCATCAACCGTTGTGGGGTATGCGACTGCACCCGTGGCGTTTGCAGTAGGCCACGCAGTGACCGCAAAGTTCGTCGAATCCATGAGACGATCGACAACCTCTTGGACCGTAACCTTCGTCTGACCCACGAAGTCCCCCTCGTTGAATCCGAGGGTGCCGTTCGCCGAACCAGCCAAGATCGTCACCGAGGACTGGTCCCCGTTGATGTTCGAGGTAATGCGTACCTTGTTGAGGTTGTTCAAAGTACCCACGCTAGCGGTACCTTGAGACGAGATCACAGCGTTGATATCAGTTACGACGTTGGCCGCTGTGGTCGAGGCAGAGTTGATTGTGACTGAGAAGTCCGCGCCGTTGATGCGGAGCGTGAGCCCATCATCCACACCCGCTGTGAACACAAAAGGACCAGCCGCCTCAGACAAGATCGTCGCAGGCTTGTTCACTGCCGTAGGCGTACCATCGGCACGCTGGAAGGTCGTGAGACCAAGGGTCGACTCAGCCGTACCCTGACGGATACTGACGTAGGACTTGTGGTCGAAGCCGACTGGAAGAGCAGCCGGGGTGGAG
>Ga0315277_10008091_pt1 | contig 13569 bp, 11 predicted proteins | sample YL17G05_15_MG_FD_203695 | JGI IMG/M metagenome (GOLD analysis project Ga0315277, IMG submission 203695) | Sediment microbial communities from Yellowstone Lake, YNP, Wyoming, USA - YL17G05_15 | ecosystem: Environmental > Aquatic > Freshwater > Lake > Sediment | place: USA: Wyoming | collected...
CTCCCGCGGCGGCGGCGGGATGAAGGCCCCCCTCCAAGGCGATCCCCACGGCAGGGGCGAATCCAGCAGGACCGGGATGTCGGCCTTGCCGCCAAGGGAGAAGACATCCAACTCGAGAAGGCGGCCCCGGCTCTGGCGAGGGTCCTCGGAGAACCCTTTGAACAGCCATCGGTTGTACCCATAGCTGCCGTAGAATCGCGGCTCAGGCTTGATGACCTCCCAGGCTGAGTACGTCGACCCTGCCGAGCCCTCCAAGTCCTGCTGCCCCAGCGCCTGGCCAAAACCGATGGGAGAGGAATGTACGCCGCCCGATTCCCAGATGAATCTAGCCGCCGTCGGGCACAGGGCAACGCCCCGCGTCCGGAAGTGGTAGAGCGCACCGGCATCGGCGTTGGGATCGTCCTTCGGCAGGAATGTCCCTCGCAGAAGCCATAAGGCGCTGTCGCCGCCGTCGTTGGTGGGGACGCGCCCTTGACTTTCCTCTGTATAAAGGGCAAGGGTCAGAGCCCACTGTCTGAGGTTCGATTGGCACGCGACTGTCCGGGCCTGCTTTCGCGCCCCCTGCAGCGCCGGCAGAAGGACCCCCATCAGCAAGGCAACGATCGCGATTACCACGAGTAGCTCAACGAGCGTGAATGCTCTTCTTCCGGCCACGATTCGCCTCTTTCAAGGTATAGTGGAGGCCCATCCTGCGGGCGCGGATCCCTATACCTACTATTATAGGGCAGCAAGACGCCCATATGCGACGCCGAGCCATGCGATTCTCGCTGTCCTCAGGCGCATAGCCGGCCGCTCCTGTGCGTTACGGCGTGTCCTCGGCCGGATATCCGAGTCTGCCCCAGGTGGCGCGTTGCAGCCTCTGCAGGTCATACAAACCGTCCTCGGTCTTCGGCTCGTAGTCACCCGCCTCCAGGTGCTCTACGGACAAGTCGTGAGGAGCAGGGACTCGTTTGCGAGGCAACTTGATGGTCTCGCGACCTTTCCATCTCCAGTACTCCGCATGGCCGTCGGCCATCGACAACGTAGTGCCGTCGGCGTGATGTGTCGGAGGAGGACTCGACACAACCCACTTGGGGTAAAGGTAATAGACCTCGAAATCGTGCGGCGTACAGGCCTTGTCGATGAAGACTGCGCGCTGGCCTGCACCCGGACTGACGATATCCGTGAGCCTCGTCAATCGCAACACGGTGCTGCCGACGCGCTTGCCGAACAGGGTCAACTCGTAGCCCACCGGGGCAGGCAGATAGGTGCCCTCTACAAGGTCGCCATTGACGGCAGGGACAGTCGCATACGTAGCCGCATGACCTGCCCAGCCCCGAGGACAGCGATAGACATCGACATCCCGGACGTACCCCCACAGAGCGACCTTGTCAGGGTTCTCCAGCAGAGCAACGCGGCTCTCGGGAAACAAGAAAGCTCGACCGATCCATCCCTGCGCCTTCCGAAAGGCGCCTGTGGCGATTGCGAAGGCGCAGCCGTTGACGAGTTTGGCGTCATGATCGTCAGCGTAGGCGATCCAAGCCGTAGTAAGCTGTCGCAGGTTGCTCAGGCAGACGGCACGCTGGCCGCGCTCGCGAGCCGCACACGTCACCGGGATGAAGATCGCCAGCAGGACCGCAATGATGGCGATCACCACCAGCAGCTCAACCAGCGTAAATGCCCTTCTTCGGGTCATGCTTCGGCTCTTTCAAGTCGTCCTGGACGCCGGTCTAGCGCCTGCCTATTACTAGAGGGGAACAAGACCGACGAGTGTGACGCCGGACCGCACGATTTTCGCTAATCCCGAGTACCCATGCACCCTCTTCCCCGTGCTACGGCGTGTCCTCGGCCAAATATCCCAGCCTGCCCCAGGCCGCTTTCTGCACCCTCTGGAGATCGTACAAGCCATCTGCTGTCTTCGGCTCGTAGTCGCCTCCGTCGAGACCCTCAAGGAACAGACCGCTAAGGGCGGGTATCACCCTGCGAGGCATGGTCACAGTCTCGCGGCCCTTCCATTTCCAATACTCGGCATGTCCGTCTGCCATGGAGAGCGTCGCGCCGGCGCTGTGATGGGTAGGCGGTGCGTTGCCCCAATCCCACATGGGACTAAAATAAGGGACGTAGAAACCACCGTTCGGCGTCTGGCCATGATCTATGAACACGCCGCGTTCGCCCGGACTTGGACTCATAATGTCACCGAGGCGGGCCCAACGTAGCACCGTGTTGCCAACGCGGTTACCTGGCAGGTCCCACCGCCGGTTGGCGGTACGATAGTCCTCCTCGGACACCGACACACCCTCCAATGTGGAGCCGTTTGCGGCGGAGAAGATCGAATACGTGATTACATGGCCAGTGCGGCCCCGCGGGCAGCGGTAGACGTCCATATCCTGTACATAGCGCCACAGGGCGCCTTTCTCAGGATTCTCCATGAGGGCTGAACGGCTCCCAGGAAATGCAAAGGCCGGACCCACCCAGTCCCTCACCCGGGAAGTGCCGTTTCTTGTCCTTGTCACACCGAAGGTGTTGGCGCTAACGATCCAACCGTCGTGGTCGTCGGCGTAGGCGATCCAGGCCATAGTGAGTTGGCGGAGATTGCTCAGGCAGACGACACGCTGGCCGCGCTCGCGAGCCGTACGCGTCACCGGTATGAAGATCGCCAGCAGGACAGCAATGATGGCAATCACCACCAGCAACTCGATGAGGGTAAAACCCTGGCGATTAGCGAAGGATAATTGAGGATGGATTATCGATAAGTGGTTGCTGAGAAATGAGTTACGTGGGGCGGCATGGGCGTGGTCCCTCCCTTTGTCAGCCGGCGGGGCTGATTCGTTGCGAGCGTGCCGGGACTCGCTTTTCGCTTCGCTGCGCATACTCCGGCGCTCCATTCAACTATATCAAAGGCGATTGGCAAATGTGCAATGCGGATGCAATTCTCAGAAAACCGCGAGAATTCGCCAAATTTCCGCATCGCTGCCAGGAACGCGTTGTCAAAGTAATCCGGGCGCTGCCAAGGTCTCAGAGTTCAGTCGCACGATTCTCGATCTCTCCGGTATGTACCGCGCGCCACCCGCCAAGGCAAGAGGAAACCGGCCGGAATCTTCCAGAATGTGCGAAGATACGCTCTGAGGATATCACGTCTCCGGGTGGCATCGTCAAGGCCGCAGGCCTTGGCGATGGTTTGACCCGGCCCTGAGAAAGCCATCGCCAAGCTCCGCTTGACGATGCCACCCGGATTACTGCCACCTGCTACGAAGAACTCAACTGGAATCAATACAAGCACGTAGTCGAAGTGGAATCTCAGGCTCGGCGTGGGGCACCGGTTGCGGGTTATGAGTTACCGCTCTCGGTTTCGGCGGTGGCGTTGAGGGTTTCGATGAGGGCGGGCAGGTCGCTGAGGCGGCGGACTCGCAATGCGCCGGGGGGCAGTTGCTTGCCGGCATTGGTGTAGGCTTCTTTGAGCACGGCCATCATGCCGTTCTGGAGGGCGGGCCGAATGTCGTTGTCGATCCGGTCCCCGACCACCAGGATCTTCGTGACGGGCTCGCCGATCCGCTCGGCGGCAATGCGGAAGATTTCCCGGCTGGGCTTGCGGACGTCGACCTCGTGCGAGTAGAGCTGCATCGTGAAGAAGTCCAGGATGCCCAGCATCTGCAGATGCTTCTCCAGGGAGAAGCGGCTGACGAAGGTATTGGAGACGATGCCGAGCTTCAGGCCCAGGCCCCGAAGCCTTTCGAGCGTCTGCTTGATATCCTCCTCGACCTGCGCGCAGCGGCTCAGAGGCTCGTACCAGAGCCACGCGAACTGCTCCCACTGCTGCGGAGAAAGATTTATGCCTTTCCTGGCGCCGACGGTCTGGAGCACTTCGAGCGAGTTGAAGTCCCTGTGGGTGATGTTGGCCATCAGGTATCGCGCGCGCAGGCGCACAAGATTCAGGACAAAGTAGCATGGGAATGCGCCAACATGCTGGCCGTGCTCTCGCAGGTACGCGTGGGTCGCCCTGGCGCCCTGAAGAAACGCTCTGGTCGTATTGACCCGGCCGAAGTTCAGAATCGTATCGCCGAGATCGAACAGGACGGCTGTGATTCTGTCATCGGGCATTTTCCGTTTCTTCCCTCGGACGCCGGCGGTCTGCGAGCGGACCGGTCCTGCTCACGCCGGCTTCGGCCGCGGCACCTGGCCCTTGAAGGCCTGATGCACCCACTGGTGCATCTCCTCATCGGAGATTACGGAGATTCGCTCGGCCGCATACTCGGCGTCGATCCGGTCCTTGATCCACGTGATCCGGGAGTCATGCTTGGGAACCTGGACGTCGTAGTGGCTCTCCACCCAGTGCTTGATGCCCGCCGCTCCGGTCTTATCCGCGATGGCCACGCCGACGGGACGGTTCAGCAGCTTGAGCGTATCGAAGCAATTGTAGATCTCCTCGTTCTTCAATAGCCCGTCCGCGTGAATGCCGGCGCGCGTGACGTTGAAGTCCCTGCCGACCAGCGGGTAATTGTGCGGAATCTCGAAGCCCAGCTCCTTGTGGGCGTAGTCCGCCAACTCGGTGATGGCGGCGTAGTTGACTCCCGGGACCATGCCTTTCAACTGGGCGTGCTCGATGACCAGAGCCTCCAGAGGGGAATTGCCGGTCCGCTCGCCGCAGCCGAAGATGGCCGCGTTGACGGCGGCGCAGCCGTAGAGCCACGCCGTGGTGGCGTCAACAAGCACCTTGTGGAAGTCGTTGTGCCCGTGCCACTCGAGGTGCTCGGGGCGGACTCCGATCTCGCGCAGGCCGTGGATCAGCTTGGGCACGCTTCTCGGCAGGGCTGCATCAGGCCACGGCACTCCGAACCCCAGCGTGTCACAGAGGCGGATCTTGACCGGCTGCTTGTACTGCTCCGAGATCTGGAGCAATTCGTTGGCGAAGGGCAGGATGAAGCCGTCGACGTCCGCCCGCGTGACATCCTCGAAATGACATCGGGGCAGCACGCCGCTGTCGAGCGCCGCTTTGACGATGTCGAGATACCCGCTCAGCGCCTGCGACCGCGTCGCGCGGAGTTTCAGAAAGATGTGGTAATCGCTGGCGGAGGTCAGGATGCCCGTTTCCCGAAGTCCCATCTGGGCCACGAGCTTGAAGTCGGCGGCCACGGCTCGAATCCAGCCCGTGATCTCCGGGTACTTGTAGCCCCGCTCCTTGCACAGCTCGACGGCCTTGCGGTCCCGATCGGAATACAGGAAGAACTCGCACTGGCGGATCAGGCCGGCGCCGCCATCGATCTGATGGAGCAGGTCGAAAATGCGCAGGATCTGCTCGGGCGTGTACGGGGGCCGGGCCTGCTGGCCGTCCCGGAACGTCGTGTCCGTGATCCAGATATCCTCCGGCATCTCGCACTCGACCCTCTCGCCGTCGAAGACGATCTTGGGAAATTCGCTGTACGGGAAGACCGCCCGGTACAGGTTCGGCTCGTTCACATCTTTGACTCTGAGATTCTTTTCTATCATAGTGTATCCCCCAGGACCTTATCGGCAGATAAGGGCCCGGTCTTGTCTTGGGGAGCCTGTCTGCTGTGCCGTCTGCAAGATGGGCTCAGTGGCCGAGATGGGACTCGAACCCATACGCCCTTTCGAGCAGGGGATTTTAAGTCCCCAGCGTCTGCCATTCCGCCACTCGGCCGGCAGAGTTTCTACACGAATTCTGCAAGAGACCGGTTTCCACACGTCTGGAGCAGCCCCTGGCGGCCCGGGTCGCCGGGACCCTCGGGGACATCATCGCCAGATACGCGACTGCGGCCCCCCTGGTGCGCCGGATGCGATATTATAGTCGCGGCGAGGCCAGTTTCCAAAAGAAAAAAGTTGGCCGCAGATAGGCCATTCCGGAGTGTCTCCGGGCGACTCCTGCCGCACAGCCGCCCGCTCGCAAGCCGCAGCACGTACCAGAGCGGCCCGTAACCGCTGACTCCTACATCGCTCATGCGGGCATCCATAGATCCGCGCTCCGACCAGGATGCATCCTGTATCCTGACATCACTACCGATGCGCAATTCCTTTCTATTTCAGAACTTATGCGCACTCCAAACGTGCCCATCTCGCCCTCCAGGTGACCGAACGACCCTGCTACCGCCCCGCCGCCACGGGCCGCCGCCCCAAATGCCGCCGTAACCGACCCTCGGCACCGGGGGTCCACCCAGCCATCGTCACGACAAAGCCCTATAAAATAGTCTGGGTAATCTGTCAAAAGTTGTTGACACGTGCCCCAATGTCTTAGTACACTCGTAACGGAAAGGAGTATAGGGTGATTGGGCCGCTTAGAAAAGAGCGGGGGATATGTCATTGGTTCTCCCAATTGACAGTGGCAGTGGTGCGCTAGCGCCTTGGCGACATTTAGTGAAGTGAGGTGAAAGGAGGATAGAGATGAGAAGAAGTGTGGTTTTGGCATTGGTGGTAGGTGCTGTGGCAGCCAGCCCGTCGCTGGCCATAATGCAGTCGCCCTACACGGGCAACTACTATGAGGCTGTGGCCGTCCCGGGCGGCATTACGTGGCAGAATGCCAAGGCATTAGCCGAGCAGATGCAGAACCTGGGAGTCCAGGGCCGCCTTGCCACCATAACGAGCTGGGGAGAGAACGACTTCGTCACGACTCAAGTGATGCGTAAAGTCGACACGGCCTGGGCAGGCGGCTTCCAGCCGGCCTCCAGCCCCGAGCCCAGCGGAAATTGGCAGTGGATCACGGGAGAAACCTGGAGCTACACGAACTGGGGCCCGGGCCTGCCCGACAACGATATCAACCTCGACGGCATCGATGAAAACGCGCTGCAAGTGTTCTCCATCAACTACTTTGACGTGAACCTGCGCCAGAAGTGGAACGATCGCGGGGGCCACCGCACCCTCAACGCATTCATTGTGGAATTCCCGTCTCCGAAGAAAGAGATCGCGCTGCGGACGCTGGCGCCCGGCGCGCTGACTCCGTTCTCGGCGGCGCTTCGCGGCGAACTGATCGAGGACGCCGGACAGGCCTGCAGGACTTGCTTCATCTGGTTCCAGAAGGGCAAGTTCAAAGACCAGGTGCAGACCCCGTGGTTCACGCCGGTGACAGAGGGCCAGCAGTTCAGCGTTGCCCTCAGCTCTCTGAAGCCCGGCAAGACGTATCTCTGCCGCGCCGTGGCCAACAACTCCTTCGACGCCAAGACCACCGAGTTGCTGTCCTTCATCACCCCCGTCCAGGTGGCGTCGAGCGGTGAGTTCATCCTCGTCAAGGCGACACCGAGCGCCGACGGCACGCTGACCGGCACGTACACCGGAACGGATATGGGCAATCTCCTGGACATCGGAGAGGGGTTGCGCGTGATTTCCACCCCCCAGGAGTATACCGGCAGCAACAGAGTCAAGGCCCAACTGAGCTGGATCGGTCCCGACACGGGCAACCTGGATCTGCTGCCCCGAATGCCGGAACCGAAAGCGATGCGCTCCAGAGCGCTGAATACTCTGAGCCTCGGCAGCCTGTTCATTCAGGGCGCTGAGGATGCGGCGACTGTCCCGCTGAAGGTGAAAGTCAGTTGCAGCACGGACATCGTGGGCTTTGCCGTGGCCAATGCAGGCGCGGCGGCCGTGCAGTTGGCCCCGATGATGCGAGTTGCCGCCGACAATCCCAGCGAGGATGAGCCCGCCGTGCTCGCGAGCGTCGTCGACGAGATCGCGACCAACCTGACCTTTGCCGAAGTCGCCATGATTCTGCAGGGCTTCGGCACGCTGACGGCGCCGGGCTCGCAGTTCGAAGTCAGCGGCGCCGCCGCCGTTCAGCTCTCCCAGGACGGCGCGGCTGCCGGTTCCCCCGTCAGCGCTGTCGCGGCGAAGACCGCGATCGGCGGCCCCATCGTCGAAACCAAATCGGCCGCCGGCGAGGCAAAGATCACCGTCAATCCGAACAAGCCGATTGACTTCAGCCTGAACCTCGACACGAAGGCGGCGGCGGATGGCTCGGCATGGGCCTATGGGCTGCTCACGAAATACCGCATCGAGTTCTCGGTAAGCGACAGGCCGTCGGTCACGATGGTCGTCGAGCAGAGCGGCTCGGGTCCGGATGTCGCCGGACCGGTCTACAAGCAACTGCTCATGGCCACCGCGCAGACCTCCGAGCTGATCGCCGGCAAGGTCAGCAAGGTCGCGTCGCTGGGCAACACCGCCGGCACGCTGGGCCATTCGCTGATCGTCCTGGCCAACAATCCGGTCAGCGGTCTGCTGATGCCCGTGGCGATCTCCGACAGTTGCCAGACCGTCAAGGCGTCAATCGCCGCTGTGTGCAACGACCGCGCCCTGATCGGCGAGGGCACCCTGGCCCTGGCGTACGTCAACGCCGACGGGCTCATCCCCATCTGGTCGGGCACGCTGGCCGACATGTTCGGATTCGGTCCCGGCTCGGGCGTGGCGGATATGCCCAACGTCTCGAAGATGACGACGTTCGAGCTCGATGCTCGGGCCCTGCCGCGAGGTGAGGGCGCCTTCATCCTGGCCTTCGGCAGTCCCGAGGGCTCCCAGTTGAAGGCAGCGCTCATGGTGGATTACCTGGCCCCGGGCGGCGCACCGATTCCGGGCGAGTAGTCTCGACCTCCGCGCGGCGGGCGCAAATGTCCGCTGCAGAGCATGAAATGCGACGACCCCGAGTTCATCCTCCGGATGGATTCGGGGTCGCCCTTTTTCCCGGGTGCCGAGGTGGTGTCGTTACGGGATTACCGTTTTGATTGTGACCATGCGCGGGGTGGACGCAGCCGGCGCAGGAGGCGTCCCCAGCGGTCGATCAGCCGGGTCAGCCGCAGACTGTAATCGAGCGTTCGCAGCTCGGGATCTTTGGGTTGTGCCGCTCTGGCCCTGGCGATCAGTTCCGCCGCCTCGGCCACCTTGCCGGCCGCCAGATACGCGAGGGCGGAATCTTTCAATGCGGCGGCGTGTGTGCCGTCGAGGTCCAGGGCGCGAGTGAAGAACCGCACGGCGTCCTCGAAGTATCCTTTCGCCGCCGCGGCAAGACCCAGGTAGTAGTACGCCTCCGCGCTGCTCTTGTCCAGGCCCGTCGCCCGAAGCAGGCATTGAGTCGCGTGGTCGGGATCGCCGATCCTCAGGAACATCGAGCCCATCGACGTCAGCGTCGCTGCATCGTCCACATCGAGATCGAGCTCCTTCAGCAAATGCGCCCTCGCCCCAGGCGTGTCCTGCTGAGCCAGGGCGTGCTCGGCCATCCGGTAGTGCGGCCCCGGCAGCTCCGGGTTCTTCTCCAGCGTCTGCTGGAACAGCGCCATCGCCTTCTCGTTCTCGCCCCGGTCGAACGCCAGCTCGCCCAGGTAGAACAACGCGGGCGCGAAATTCGGGTCGGACTCCAGGACGCGATGGAGCTTCTCGCTGGCCGACTCGATCTCGCCGAGCTCGAGCTGGAACAGGGCGAAGTCCATGACCACATCGGTGTCGCCCGGATTGGCCCGCAGCTCGCAGAGGAAATGCTCGCGGGCGCGGCCGTGATCGCCGTCGGACCAGTAGGCCTGCGCGATCCGGTAGTGGATTTGCGGATGCGACGGCTCCAGTTCGGCCGTCCGCAGCCAGCAGCGCACCGCCTTCTTGTACTGGCCCCGGGCAAACAGGCTGTTGCCGATGTTGTAGTAGCACAGGGGACAATCGGCGTCGATTTGCTGGGCCAGGTAGAACATCTGCTCGGCCAGGTCGTGCTGGCCCATCTCCGCGTACGTGATGATGCGGTTGCAGTAGCAGGGCTCGAACCTCGGGTCCTGCTGCTCGATCTCCTCGAAGGTCGCCAGCGCGCGGTCATACAATCCCGTGCGGGTATAGTCCACGCCCAGCGCGTTGAGAATCTCGAGGTCGTTCGGGCTCAGTTGCAGTGCGGTCTCGTACTCGGTGATGGCCTCCTCGAACCGGCTGATCGCGTCGAGCGTCAGGCCCCTGTTGAAATGCCATGCGCTATTGGCCGGGTTGATCTCCAGGGCACGGTCGAGCTCGGCGAGGGCCTGCGTCATCTTGCCGTCCTCGTACAACTCGTGCGCCTTGCGTGCGTTCCGCTCGGCTTTATCATAGGGACCGAATTCTGCGCCGTCAAACAGCATATACGGCGTGCACCTCCACGACCAATATTACACCTTGATTTGCTCGTGTTATCGCCCATCGCAGGGGGCGGCCTTAGCACTTTTGTCGCACTCGCATTTGTTTTTGTCGCCGGAGGGATTGTGCTGGCCAAACCAGCAGTAAACCTTTATAATACTTGAGCTTAGCGTGGTGAGCCGGCGTGTTACGGCGTGCGGGCCGCGTCGCAACCGCTGTTTTTCTGGATGCCGCGTGCCCACGGTCTTATAATATGGGTGTGGCAAAGGGCACACGATTGCGTCGGTTCCGTGTGCGTACGGCGTGCCGCGGGTCGTTTGGAGAGCCAGAGCTATGATCGAGCAGATCAAAGGCCGGATCGCTGCCGGCGAAGGAAAGTACGCCATCGTCATCAGCAGATTCAACGATTTCATCACGTCGAAGCTGTTGGAAGGGGCCATCGATTGTCTCCAGCGCCACGGCGCCTCCGACAATCAGATCCACGTCGTCTGGGTCCCCGGCGCGTGCGAGATCACGATCGCGGCCAAGAAGCTGGCCGTCGGCGGCCGCTACGTCGCCGTCCTGTGCCTCGGCGCGGTGATCCGGGGCCAGACCAGCCACTATGAGGCGGTCTGCCAGCAGGTGATTCGCGGCGTCGGGCAGATCAACTACGATACGGGCGTGCCGGCGATCTTCGGCGTGCTGACCTGCGAGACACTCGAGCAGGCCATCGAGCGGGCGGGCACGAAGATGGGCAACGCCGGAGCCGACGCGGCCGTCACCGCCATGGAGATGGCCCACGTGTTGGAGCAACTGGGATAACGCCGGCGCGGACGCCGAACCACGCCGCAGGCGGACCGAATGATCAGCCGCCAGGTGCACGGAGTGAACAAGAAACGGACTCAATGACTCGTCCATGCACGGACGCCTACATTCGAATGCGTACCGACAAACGAACCAGAGCCAGAGAGCTCGCCATGCAGGCGCTCTATCAGCTTGACGTCCAGGGCTCCGACCTGCTGCCGCGTCTGATGGGGGATTTCTTTTTCGAGGAGGAGCCTGACGAGCAGACCCGGGCACTGGCGTGGGAATGGACGAGCGGGACCTGGGCGCAGGCGGCCGAATGCGATGACATCATCGCCGGCTCGACCATCCGCTGGCAGTTCTCGCGGCTGTCCCCGGTGGACCGGAGCATCCTGCGCCTGGCGGTGTACCAGTTGAAGCACTGCCTGGACATTCCCCCGAAGGTGGTGATCAACGAGGCAATCGAGTTGGCGAAGAAGTACAGCACGGAGAAGTCCGGCCCGTTCGTCAACGGCGTGCTCGATGCGGTCCTGCGAAAGCTGCGAACGGAAAACCCGAAATCGCAAGATCAGTGAGGTTGACGGATTGAGAACCATTGCAGTCCTGAATCAGAAGGGAGGGGTGGGCAAGACCACGACGGTGGTCAACGTGGCGGCGGCCCTGGCCGCGGCGGGCCGCAAGGTCGTCGCCATCGATCTCGATCCCCAGGCCCACCTGACCATCCATCTCGGCGTCGAGCCCCAGGCGATCCAGGCCGGGGCCTACGAGGTCCTGACCCAGTCCGCGGACTTCATGCAGAGCCTCATGCCCGTGCGCCCCAACCTCTGGCTGCTGGCGGCCAACATCAATCTCGTCGGCGCCGAAACCGAGCTGGTCAGCGTCGTCGGCCGCGAGATCATCCTGCGCGAGGCCATGCAGGCCAGCCAGGACCAGTTCGATTTCTGCCTGATCGATTGTGCGCCGTCGCTGGGCCTGCTGTCGCTCAACGCGCTGGTGGCCGCCCAGGAAGTCCTGATCCCGCTGCAGCCGCACTTTCTGGCCCTGCAAGGCTTCGGCAAACTGCTGCAGACGGTCGATCTGGTCAACAAGCGGATCAATCCGCACATCCGGGTGACCGGCGTGCTGCTGTGCATGTACGACACGCGGGCCTCGCTGCCGAACGAGGTCCGGGCGGACATCCAGCGGTTCCTGACGAACGCCCGAGGCTCGAACAGCGCCTGGGCCCAGGCGAAGATTCTGCCGGCGTTCATCCGCCGCAATATCAAGCTGGCGGAGGCGCCCAGCTACGGCAAGACCATTTTCGAGTATGACCCCGCCTGCAACGGCGCGGAAGACTACCGAAAGGTCGCCAACTTCTTCCTAGGCATAACGGAGCCAGCCTGTGCCCCCTGCAACTCTGAGGCTCAGGCTCAAGGCGAAAACGCGCGACCAGCCGAACCCGGCCCCGAGCCGGCGCCACCGGCGGCAGCACCTATCGAGATCGTCTCGGTTCAACTGCCGGTGCCCCAATGTTACCGGCCCCAGCCGATCTGGACGGAGCCGCCAGCCGATCAGCCCGGCCTACCGCCCGCCGACCCGCAGGCCGACGCGCCCAGCCCGGCGATCTAGCCGTAACACGCGTGTAGTTCAAGGTCATTGATTGGTGGCAGCGGCAAACGCAGCTTGGCCAGGGCTTCCAATGACGCCTGTAGCGACGCAACATGTTGCCTACGTGTGTGGCCGCTTCGCTGTTGTAGGTTGGGTGGCACCGCCAAACTTGTTTGACGGTGCTGTTTCGATCGGGTCTGACCCTTCGGAACCCCACGGGCAAACGAGTTTGCCCGTGCCACCCTGTGCCAGGCCCGTCCAGGCCGAACAGGTACCATGTTGTGTCTCTGTAGCGCGTCCTTACGCGCACACTACGAACAGACTGCATGGGGGGCAAGAGCCGATGAAACGTGGAGTGTCTTTGAATCAGGCCAAGTGGCTCGTCGAGCCGGGCTGCGTCGTTCTGGTCACCGGCGGAACGATGCAGAAGGCCAACGTCATGACCATCAGTTGGCAGACGCCGGTGCAGACCGCCGATCCGTGCCTGGTGCTGCTGGTGATGAACCGCGTGCGGTACACGTATGAGCTGATCCGCCGGAACAATGAGCTGGTGATCAACGTGCCCGGCGAGGAGCTGCTCGAACAGACGCATCTGTGCGGCACGGTCAGCGGCCGCAAAACCGACAAGTTCAAGGCCGCCGGTCTGACGCCGGTCCCCGCCAGCCTCGTGAAGCCGCCCCTGATCGCCGAGTGCGCCGGCCACCTCGAATGTCAGATCGTCCAGACGTTCACGGTGACGACCCACGACCTGCTGATCTGCGAGGTCGTGTACGCCTGCGCCGAGGAGGAATTCTTCGACGGCGCCTGGATTCCCGAGCAGTTCCACACGCTGCACTACATGCAAGGCACGAAGTACGGCCTGCTCGACCGCCGTGTCGATGTGCGGCGCTGACAGCACACACGCAAATGGACCACGTGCACTGAGGGACCCCCGGCGTTCGGACTTCCGCCTTCAGGCGGCTTAGGACCGCGTAAACGCGGAACTGCCAATGGACCCGGCCAGAGCCGGAACTCCGAACAGCGACGTGGGCTGGACAGGGACCGGGCCGCTTGCCTATAATGGGCGACGATTATGCGCGGCCGTGTAGTATTAGATGCATCGACCCGGAGGTGCAACATGTCGAATCAACTGGATCGTCGCGA
>Ga0315277_10008092_pt1 | contig 13569 bp, 9 predicted proteins | sample YL17G05_15_MG_FD_203695 | JGI IMG/M metagenome (GOLD analysis project Ga0315277, IMG submission 203695) | Sediment microbial communities from Yellowstone Lake, YNP, Wyoming, USA - YL17G05_15 | ecosystem: Environmental > Aquatic > Freshwater > Lake > Sediment | place: USA: Wyoming | collected...
AGCAGACTATCGCCTCCGCGCTGATATACGTCCAGCCTTCCGCTTCCTGTAATCAGCAGATCCACTCGGTGCTTGCGGGTGTCCCAAAGGCCTTTGACATAAGCCTTCCATCGCGGGTACTTGTGGATCTCGTCTAGAACAACGAGAGGCTTTGCGCCACCGCATTTCGGACGATAGGTATCCAAGAACTCATAAGGAGCGCTGACAAACTCACGACGCCACTTGAGATCGTCCCAGCTCCGATAGAGGTCTTTCGAGTTTCGCTTGACGAGAAGAGCCTGTGCCAGAGTAGTCTTTCCCACCTGGCGCGGCCCAACGATAAAGGCCATTCTCTGGTGATCGAAGTGGGCGAGGTCAAGGAGGTTTTCGAGAGACCTTTTCATATGACCATTTTCCATCATAATGGAAAGTTGTCAAGACGAATTTCCAGATAAATGGAAACCGGTCGCACCGTGCGAGGGCAGGAAAAGATTATGGCTCCTCAGGTAGGATTTGAACCTACAACCCTCCGGTTAACAGCCGGATGCTCTACCATTGAGCTACTGAGGAACCAACTACATTGCTGACAGTTTTTGTCGCGTCCGTCCGCACGCGAGTGCTCTGACCAGCTAGTGCTGCGATTCTGCCCCTAGCCGCGGAGCCGCGCGCTCACCACTGCACGCGTTCACTTTGTCGCCGGGATGCGCACGGGAATCATTATATAGTCAGAGGCCCCTCAAGTCAACGAATCCAACGCATGCGAAATAAGCGGGACAGCGCCGGCAAATAGGTGGCACAGCTTCCCACACGGGAGAGCACTCCGAAGCCGGTGGAAGGGTCTAACCGAGAAGCGACCCATAAGGACCGGCTCCCCCCGATCAACCTGCGTGAATACAGGCTCAGCCAGTAAGTTTCCTTCAGCAGGAAGATATTCTCCGGCTTCGCGTGGTGCCCGGGCATTACAAATCTTCTCCGAGAGCTCCGCATACGAACCGCTACCGCCTCGCGCGGCGTCTCAGGGACATCGTCGTTTCAACGGCCTTGCCGACCCGAGATCTCCACACCACCTACGTTTGAATGACGTGACATCCGGCCTCACCACGTGGTATGCTGGATGGCGGTCCGCAAGGCGCTCAACGGACAAGCACAGGTTTTACAAAAAGGAGACTATATCATGGGCACCGTTGCAAAAGAACTACCGCAGTCCCTCAAAGACAGACCACCGGAGAAAACATGGACCGCGGCCTGTCGAAGCTACGGAATCATCTGGGGGCAGATGGGTCGCGCAGTCATTGACCGCCTGGGAGAGAAGGGGATCGAGGCGATCAAGGAAGGTCAACGTCGCGTAGCAAGAATGCAAGTTCCCAAGGCCTTCGAATCCGGCCGCTTTGCGCGGAACGCGAAGGGTATGGCGGAGTATCTCCTCCTTGCAGAGCAGACTCTCGGAATGCTTGTCGAGATGGAACCGGGGGCCACGGAGAAGAAGGCAGTTTTCCGCTGGTTGAAGTGCCCTCTATACGACGATCCCGTGAAAGAGTCAACACCAGAGCTATGCAGAGCGTACGATGAATTCGAGATGGAAGCAGTCAAGATCGTCGATCCTCGACTCACGTGCACGATAAAGAAATGTATGGGACGTGGCGAAGATTGTTGCGAGATGGTGTTCGAGATGAATGATTAGGTAAAGCACCCTTCCGGTGTTGGGGTGGAGTTTGAAGCCTTACGGTGGACGGTTCTCGCGAGCCGTCGTCATGAGGTCTAGGCGAAGGGTCGCTTGGGCAGGAGGGGAGCGATGAGCTCCAGTCCTTCAACGGGCGTTTCCGGTCTCGACAAGTTGACCGGTGGCTTGCGCCCCGGAGATTCTATCTTCTGGTGTGTGGATCAGGCCTCGGCTTATTGGCAATTTGCGGAGCGTTTTGCTAATGCTTCCAGACAAAGCGGGCGCGGCGTGGTCTGCATTTCTTGGCGCCCGGAAGATTGTCGCAGTGATGAGCGGGTTGAGTGTGATTCCAATTTCTGCTTCGACCCGGCAAAGAACATCGATGAACAGCTTGATGCTTTCCTCAGTTTTGCCTCCGCACACGGCGGTGATTGTTTTGTGTTGGCTATCCCTCCCGCGAAGGAGCAGGGCGGATATGACGAATTCCGACTGATGAGGCTTCTTGGCAAGGTGTTTGCCCAGCTCTTCTGGCTTGATTCCTTTTCGTACTTCGGCTTCTTGGAATTTCAATTCGACAGCGATAGTCTCACGATTCTCCATGACATACCTCGAATCCTTGTCCAATCCAAGCAAAGAGAGGATGTTACGACTCTTCGCATATTGAAGGCCCCAGGAAGACCCCTGGTAGATACTCAGATCGTCTATGCTCTGCAGGGAGACGAGTTGATGCCCATTCAGCCCGGAGAACCTTCGCTTTCCGATTTCAAGAGCATTGTTGAGCAAGACCAGAACGTCGTCTGGCTGTTGGGGCTCAACAGGGAGCTGGCATACATAAGCCGCGGCACACTCGGGTTATCGCGAGAAGAGTTGCTTTCGAACGCGCCGGCTCTCCTCGAGGCATCCATCCCTTCGGGGCCCGGCGCTCCGATCGTCTCCGGGATGGCGGAGGCTCTGAGAACAGGGAAAGCTGTCACGGGTCTGGAAACCTGCAGCACAAACAGAGAGACCGCGGCCGAAGAGTATTTTGTCCACAACATTATTCCGCTTCATGACAAAGAAAACCGAGTTTACGGCTTTTTGGGTACCTCGACAAATGTGACAGAGCTAAAGAAACGCGAAGAGCTTCTCAAGAAGTCCGAAGCCGAACAGAGAAGACTCGCAGAGCGGTTGAGTGAATCCGAAAAGAGATACAGAAATCTCTTTACCAGCGCGGCAGATGTCATATCGGTCATCGACCGAGCGGGTCGGCTTGTGGACGTTAATCCGGCGTGCTGCACGCTCACTGGATATTCACGCGATGAACTCCTTGACATGTCCTGCGAGGATCTGGTGGAGCGTTTCGAAAAGAATCGTTTCCTGGGCATCTTCGAGGGAAGCTCCCCCCCGTGGTCTGTTAGAACTGAGTATTATTTCGTCCGGAAAGATGGAACCCAAGTGCCGCTGGAAGTGAGCGCGGTCATGCTCGACGCAGACCACGCTCTGTTCGTAAGCCGCGACGTGAGCGAACGCAAAGTAGCTGAAGCAAAGTTGAAGGCTTCTGAGGAAATGTTCAGGAGTTTGGTGAGACAGGCGGGGTTGGGAATAACGTATCTGAACGCCGAGGGGGAGTTCTTGGACATCAACGATGCGTTCTGCACAATGACCGGGTTTTCGCGGGAGGAACTCCTGGATGTGAAGGGGCCGCGTCCGTATTGGCCCAAGGACTCCGTCTCAAAGCACAAGGGTTTTATCAAAGGCGCGGTCGCCGGAAGAACAGACGTACTAGAGACGGTATTTTGCCGGAAGACCGGAGAATTGTTTCCCGTGAGGATTCATCCCTCCCCGATCACGGACCACACGGGAAGGCTGGTCGGGGTAATAGGACTGTTCGAGGACATTTCTGCTTGGAAGGAGCTTCAGCAACACGTAATCCACGCTCAGAAAATGGAAATGGCCTCCTTTATCGCCGTCGGGATTGCACACGAGTTTAACAATCTGCACGGAGGTATCCAGAACCACGTGGAACTGATTCTGGAAAATGAAAAGCTCCCTCCCCAGATGCGCAGGGATTTGGAGGTCATACTCAAGACCCTGGGCAGAGCCAACAGCATAACGAAACAGTTGGATACGTTTGCGCGTCAGACTCCGCCGAACAAGGAGCCCTGCAGTCTTTCAGAAATCGTTGACGATACTCTGGAGCTTGTCGCAAGAGAGTACGAAAGCGAAGGAATAAGGATCGAGGTGCAAAAGGGTCGACGAATTCCCGATCTGGTACTGGACGGCGCCCAGATCGGGCAGGTATTGTTGAATCTTTTCATCAACGCCAGGGATGCCATGCGTGGCCGTACATCCAAGATTCTTGGGGTTGAAACGGGACTGCGAGGACAACGCGCTTTTGTCAAAGTCAGCGACACTGGTACCGGTATTGGCGGCGAGAATACGAAACGAATATTCGACCCCTTCTTTACGACAAAGGGCAATGCAGACGGGAAGGACGCACACGGCCTTGGATTGGGACTCACGGTGTCGAAGACAATCGTGAGCGAACACGGCGGAGAAATAGAGGTTTCCAGCCGGAAACGGGCTGGCACGACATTCACTGTGTGGCTCCCGGTAGAATCTCATAAACATGAAACAGCAGTCGCGAAAAAACGTAGGACAAAGCGGAATGGAACGGCTTAAGGTTCTGATTGCAGACGATGAGCCCACAATAAGAGACACCTGCACCCGGGTGCTAAAGAGACTGGGCTTTGCCACCTTCTCCGCCTCTTCCGGTACTCAGGCAATCGATATAGCCAAGGAGCAAAGCATTGGTCTTGCCGTGTTGGACATAAAAATGCCGGAAAAGGACGGGCTGGAAACTCTGGGTGAGCTCAAGAAAATGAGACCGGACGCCAGAGTAATAATGATTACGGCTTTCGGCTCCGTGGAGTCTGCCATACAAGCCATGAGGTCCGGCGCTTCAGATTATCTGCTAAAACCATTTTCCATAAAGGACCTTGAACAGTCTGTTCGCCGAGCGTTCATCGGGCGCCCGGGAGTCACCGATCCGATAGGCAAGGAACATGAATTCATGGGCCTGGTTGGTAAGTCGCCTCCCATGCTGGAACTGCGGAGGATGGTAGAGCTGGTGTCTCTTGGCGATGCGACGGCATTGATAATCGGGGAGACCGGCACGGGTAAGGAGCTCGTTGCAAGAGCGATTCATCAGCTAAGCGCCCGAGCGAACGAACCGTTCATACCTATCGATTGCAGCGTCATAGGCGAACGCATAGCCGAGAGCGAGCTTTTCGGCCACAAGAAGGGCTCATTCACCGATGCACACAGCGACAAGGTGGGGCTTCTTGACGCCGCAGGAAAAGGCACCGTCTTTCTGGATGAGATTACAAACATTCCGTTGCACGTACAGGCAAAGCTTCTGCGTGCGCTGCAAGAAAAAGAAATAAGGCCAATAGGCAGTACCGAGACCCGTCAGTTCGAAGCGCGAGTTCTGGCCGCTAGTAATTCCGACCTGGTTGAGGCAGTGAACGCGGGTCGTTTCAGAGAGGACCTCTTCTATCGTCTGCACGTGGTTCCGATCTACGTGCCGCCGCTCAGGGCCAGGAAGGAGGACATCCCCCTTCTGATCGAGCATTTCATAAGGAAGTACTCGCGTCCCAACATGCCCCCGCAGAAGTTTGAAAGCGAGGCGGTACAGGTTCTTGGGTCGCTGGGCTGGCCCGGCAACGTGAGGGAACTCGAGAGCTTTGTGCGCATGACCACGACCGTGGTTCTTGCGCCTCTGATCACGAGAGGGAATGTGGAACAGCTTCTGGCCGAATCGTATCGAATGAAAGGACGTGCGGAAGAGAAAGTCAGGAGTCTTGAGGAGGCAGAAAAGGAGGCCATCCTCACTGCACTCTCCCGAGCGGGAGGAGACAAGCACAAGGCTGCCAAGGCATTGGGGCTAGCAGTGAGTAGTCTCTACAGAAAGCTCAAGAAGTTTGGAATAGCCGACTAGGGAGTCCACACACCTTGCCGATGTTCTGCTTCCGAACCCGGACACGGGAGCTAACCTTGCCCTTCTCGGTCCCACCTGAGCCAAGCAGAGACTCCCGGAGATACTTCAACAGGCCGGTTCCTGCTGGGATTGATGCCACAATGTCTTCTCGATTCTGAGAATACAGTATCACCAAAATATGCAAAGAGTTAGGAAAATTCTCACAGCGGCGTTCCGATAAGTAGGAATTTAGCCTCTGATCTGACCCGCGAACGACGACTGTTCCTCCCCTCGTAACCCTATTTCAATCATTGAATTGCCGCGACTTTGCTGCGCGAGCCCTGTTTGGCACGAAAGTAGCATAAGCCCTATCGGCCTGCTGCCAAACTGTGTTTTCAACCGATGAGTCGACAACGGCTTTGGCGCAGGCCAACTGCAAAACTGAGTCGTCAAGCGTAGGGGGTTATGTGCTGACCCCTTCGTGCAAACAATCTGTAACACGAGCACAGCGAAAAAGTAATTGTGTGGGGGCGCCTCGTCATAAAGAGGCACGGCAAGAAAGTGGGGGTATCAATATGGCTAAGGCGGTGGCGATGAGACTCAACGACGGTGACGCAAACTACGCTGTAAAGCCAGCCGGACGAGTTCCGGGTCGTGGCGTCAAGACTATTATCGTTGTAGGACTGAGCTTGCCCACGATTAGAGCTCTCGGCAGGCTGGTTGGCAAGCACTTCTACATTGAGAAAGCCAGGGACTCGGCCGAGTGCGTTAAGAGAGTGCGTAGTGACGAGCAGATCGGCGGGATTGTGGTTGACCCGGCGCTTTCTGGGTCTGATGCGTCGTCCTTCGCAACTCTTCTCAGAAAGTATCGACCCGAGTTGCCGCTTTTCTTCTACGGCTCTGGCCAGGACGTTGCGTCAATCTCTAGAACTACTAAACCCGGAACTGCGCAGTGCTTCAAGAATCCTTCCGAGATCTGTAGGATGGCAGAGGCGATCGTGGTCCAGCTTACAAACGGGGCCGTGCGGCCTCTTCTTCGGCATCCAAAGGACACATTGGTCTCCAGGGCTCTTGAGTTCATTGAGGCCAACTACCGGACCATCAAGAAAGTCGAGGACATAAGCAATCACGTGGGTGTCTCACGCGAGCATCTCTCGAGACAGTTTACTCGATTTGCCGGTCACAAACTGTCGGAGTTTGTGAGCATCTGCCGGATAGAGAAGGCCAAAGAGCTCCTGATGGAGGGCGTGTTAGTTAAACAGGTGTTTTCCCAGGTGGGCTTTAGGTGCACCTCGAGCTTCTTCAAGTCTTTCTTGAAGCATACTGGAATCGCACCGAGCGTTTACAAAGAAACTATGCTCGCGAGGAAACAGGCAAGGCGGGCAGACGGATCGGGCAGAGGCTAATTCAGTCGACAGTAGTGAGATAATTCTGCCTGCAAATGACTTGCAATGCCTAACGGACCGAGACGTGTGTCCTTACCCTCTTGGGTCGTACGCGGATCTGTCGTATCTCAGCCAGTTCTTCCTCTATATCCTTGGGTTCTATAGGTACTCGTGATTCAGATTCGAGGACGACTGTCTTGAGAGTTTCCGCCATCGCGGAGAGCATCTCCCTTCGCGCCTCACCCAGTGAGTCAGCAAGTCCGCCGATGGCCTCGAAAAGAGTTGAGACGTGTTGGGCGCTGCAATTGCGCGTTCTCAACATTTCCAGCGCAACCGTCAGGTAGCCGTCGGCAGTTCCGAAGAACTCAAGGTTTCTAAAAAACTCCTTGGACAGCTTGTCGGGATTCACGTGAGCCGTGTCCATGGCTCTGACGAAACGCAGATTGCACGCCTTCAGTTCAACAATTCTCTGCGCTGCCCACTGAAGAGCTTGCTTCGCAGGGATTTGTTCGGCAGAGAGTTCGACCGGCGGCCAGACGTCCATCAGTTGGACCGTCTCTAACTTCGCTTGTGTCTTTCTCATCTCGAACTTTTCCTCCTAGAAGAGAACCCGGCCAGGATTCGTCAGGGTACTGACTCAGAACCCCGTCCTGAGTGTGAGCCCTTGCGCTCCCTCAGGATCGGGGAACTCCGAGACGTTGTGTTCTGGAACTGCGAAGGCATATTTTCGCACACAATAAGTAGTGGTGTCAATCAATTTTTGCGGCTTTTGAGCGCAATTTGTAGGGGAGAGTGGTTGAGGCAAGATTGGGTAGCGGATGGGACTTAATACAGTACGTCGGATCCTAACTGTTGTCTGGGGGATCCCAACTATTGTCTTGGGGATGCTAATTCTTGTCTTGAGGATCCTAACTGTTATCTTGGGAATCCTAACTGTTGTCCGGGGGACCCTAACTTTTGTCTTGAGGATCCTGATCATTGTCTGGGGGATCGCCAGTTGAGATCACGTGTTGGAGCTCTTCGGTCCGCTATCGCTCGTCGGAATGCGAAGTCGACTCTGGATCAGAACAGTGTCTATAATTGTGCGTATACATGGTGGAACGTCTTACGATTCTCTTGACGACGAGCGCGCTGGCATCGATGAAGTATTCTCCAGTCGAATCAACCCAGACCCCCTCGGGCAATCTCTTTCTTTCTTCTCTCGCGAAGAACGAATTGAGTGTCCACAATAAGCCACCGGCGGACTTCATGGGTTCCGTAGACTTGAACTCAATCCTTGCGATCGCTCGCTCCGCGTCGTCCACCCAGACGCGGCCGCTGACCTTTCTAATGAACTTCTCTGCTTTCGGATCGGTACCTTTGTACACCGCTCCCGGTTTTGGTCTGAAGCTGAGGATCGTAGCCGGTCTGCCATTGACTCGCTCTGTATCTGCAAAGGACCATTCGAATTGTGTGATGAGGTCTTCTGAACTGAGTTCAAGTTGAGTCTCGCCCTTTTGAGCTCGCTGTTTCTGTTCCGCCTGCCTCTTTATGCGTTCTTTCTCAGAAATGTGCTTTCCGTTCACCGCGACGAGGACCTCGATGTCTGTTCCGTGCGGAATCGAGGTTACTTCAACGAGTCTTTCCTCAGATTTCTTCTTGGCGAGATCGCCGTCAAGAAAGTCGACGACAATGGTCTTGAGATAACAGTGGCCGGCGAGCAATGAATCCTGGAGTTCCATCTCCTTTATCGATGCTTTGAGGAGCTCTAGCGCGGCGGAAGAAGATTGCGAAACTGCCGACTTCTCGACCACGGGAGGCGTCTCAGCCGCGGCCGGTTTTTGTCCGGGCAGGGGCGTTTGCCCTGCCTGGGATTGTTGCACAGTCGCACGATGCGCGGGTACCCGTGGCGCTTGGACGGGTTGGGAAGTCGCGCCGATTGTGGAGCCGGAGAGAACCAATAGGGAGAAAACGAGAAGTACTATCTTCTTCATGTCTACCTGGTCCGGTGACTTCAAGAGAGCCGAGGTCGCTAAGCCGAGCGATATTGACAATCATCTTACACGTGTTGACGTACGTGTTTCAAGACATACGTGCCGCAAGCGCTGGAAGTGGTGGAGAAACGGGTAAGCGTCAATTGTGAGCCTGTTGCCGAAGTCGGTATCCTGCATATTTGAGAGAAACCAGTTGGCGTAACTACTGAAATCTCAACGTGCTTTTTCTCTTCCTTTAGACCAAATCGCGTTCGGCAACAGGCTCTTGTTCTGTGTCAAATCGTTTTCCCTGGTGCTGGGGGTTTCTTCCATCTTGTGTACTATTGCTTACTCGTGACGACCCTGCTATTCTTGATGACCCTGTCGGTGGTGTGCCCCTGGTTGGAGTTTCGGTCAATAGGTGTGCAAAGGCACCCCAGGTAACCCTCTTCTGGATTTTTCTCTTTAGTTGTTCTACCACTACGCCACGTTGGCGGCAGGTTGGTGTGGACAAGGAGGATTGACCATGGATGCATACGTCACAGCGCAGAACATCGAGGCAAAGACCGAGGAATGGCTTCGCACCATAAGACCTTTCAACGAGCATCATCTTCGGCTCAGAAAACGGGTGTCTGCGCTGCTCGTTATTGACATGCAGAATCATTTCCTCGAACCCGAGTCCTATTCCTTCATATGCGGAGGAGTGGCCATCATGCCCGGTGTTAGACGGCTCATCAAGAGCTTCCGCAAGGCAGCAAGACCTGTCATATACACGTGCCACGTGCATCATCCGGACAGGATTGACGCAGGCATAATGGAGTGGTGGTGGGAAGGAATGTGCGTGGAAGGTTCTCGTGAAAGCGAGGTGCACCCGTCGATTGCACCGCTCAGGAGAGAAAAAGTCGTCTTCAAGCACAGGTATTCTGCCTTTTTCAACACCGACCTTGATACGATTCTGAGATGCTGCAAGATAGAGGATCTGGTTGTCTGCGGTGTGATGACCAATATGTGCTGCGAATCCACCGCGAGAGATGCCTACGCAAGAGACTATCGAACTTTCTTCCTGGCGGACGGCACTGGAACAATAAACGAGGAGATGCACGTTGCGAGCCTGCTCAATCTTGCTTACGGTTTCTCCTACGTCACAACTATTAGAGAAATAGAAAGAACGCTCGGATGACAACGGGTAAATAATAAGAAAGCCCGATCGCTGAATTCATTAGATTCCTGCAATCGGGCTTTACTCTTTCTGTCACTCCATAGAGGAGTGACAAATTCCAGCGGTGCCCAAAACGAGAGGCACGTCTATTTGACTATTTCAGAAGGACTACCTTCTCACTCCTTGCGGCCTTGCCGGCCTCGATGCGAACAACGTAGACTCCGCTCCCCAGGTTCTTGCCCGAAGAGTCTTTTCCGTCCCACGGTATGCTGTGGAAGCCGGGTAGTTCACTGTGATTCTCCTGTAGTGTCTTCACGAGGCGGCCTGAGACGTCGTACACTCTCAGTGAAACCATGCCGGGCGAGGTGAGCACATATCTCAAGTTGAGAGTCGGGTTAAACGGATTGGGGAAAGCCTCGAGGATTACGTTCGGTCTCGGTGCTCCCGCAATGTCTTCCACGGAAACCAGTATCGGACCCGATCCGCCCGCCTCATGATATCTCGCGGCAAACTCCTGTAGATAGATGTTTGCCACGGTCGGGCTGTGTATCACAAGAGTGTTCTCGTCATTGACCGTGTTGGCAGCGTTGCTCCAGTTGTGGGAGCCGGTGATGACGATCGGGTCTTTATCGGGCCAGTTAGAGTCAATGATCATGTACTTGTGATGCAAGAGGTCGGAGGTGGGTAGTGCATCCTGCCAGACGTCAGCCGCAGGAGTCCAGTAATTGTATGCTGCCGGGTCACCGGAGAGGGCGTACCATTCACTCCCTGACGTGATGGGTCCGATGGAGCTCCCGTCAAAAACGCCCCTCACCTGGAATCCGGGAACGCCGTCCCATTTCTGCTTCATCGCGGCAGAAATCTCGTTACTCGTAAAGCTGAGGATGCAGAAGTATACGCTAGAATCTGCAGTGCCGACGGCCTGGACTATCTTGTCTCCTGTGCCGTCAGAAGGGCTCATGTACTGCTGCATCGGGATCCCGGTAATGGTAAACTGGTGAGGCGTATTGTCGGACTTTCTGCTACCCTGCTTCGCGTTGTTTGGATCCGGCGTGATGGTCTCGGAACCCCACATTTCGTTGAACTCGATCGTGTACGCGGAGGCGAGGCCGTGGTCCTGGATTGTGAGACAGTTGTTTGCGTCGTTGTTTCCCGAAATGGAAGAGTTCCAGGAGCCAGTCCATACCCAATCGTCGGTCTTGGAAGTAGCGGTCTGGCAATCGAAGACCGCAAACTTGTTGTGATTCACTCCCCAGCCCTGTGCCTGACCATGATTGCCGCCGTACGTGCTCGTGATCACAGGTATCCCGGCGCTCATGAGCCTCGATATCTCAGTGCTTCCCGAGTTATCCTGCTCGACGATGAAGCGCACCTGAACTCCTCTGTTTTTTGCAGCGATCAGGGCGTCCGTCACAGTAGATATACTCCAGCTGTAGAAACAACAGTCAATTGAGTAGCTCGCCGCATTTATTCTATCGATGAGCTTCTGACGCACGTCCTGGTTCCCGAGAGCAGGAGTGCCTTTCTGATATGAAGTGTCGACGCTCTTGTTGAAGTAGATGTGAAGCTCTCCCGTGACGTCGGGAACGGTGACGAACACGTGGTCGGTGCTCGACCTGGTTCCCTGAGCGTCAGTTGACGACGCCTTGTAGTGGTACACGGTGTTTGGAGTCAGGCCCGTCAAATAGATGACATGATTTGTTACGAGAGTGGGATCCTGCACCGTGCTTCCGTAAGCCGTAGTAGTTCCGTAGTCCACGACGCTCGATGAAGCAGTGTTCGTGGTCCAGTAAATCTTGGCTGAAGTTGTCGCAATGCTGTCTTCCTTTGGGCCGGTCAAAATGATCGGGCCGAGCCCTTGCTGTACTATGTCCACAGCGTAGCGAGGGACAATCTCGTAGCCGGTTGTGTAAGGAGACGACGTGTCGTACTGCTTGAGGATTCCTATCACGTCGAAATAGCCTACGGGCTGCGGCGAGCCGTCCACGTCCGTGTCTTTGTCTATAAACAGTATGGTGGTTGCTGTTCCGTCACTGATTTGAAGCGTGACGTTCACGGTCTGGGGCGTTGTGGGCCATGTTCCGCTAACAAGCTGCACGCCGTTTATTCGTATCAAACGGCTTTCGTTGGGCTCCGCGTAATTGGGGCCTCCACCAAACGAGGCGTTCACCTGGGCACAGGTCAGAACCAGAGGGTCTGGGACCGGCCTACCGCTCGCATGAGTCACGAGTGAGACTGCGGAAAAGGTGGAGTCGATTTCGGTGAGCCCGCTGAACTGCTTTATGTAGCCACTGAACGTTACGCTGTCTCCAAGAGCAAAGTGGAGGCCGCTGGCAAGTCCAGCGTTCACATAAATGTCAATCCCTCCGGTCTCATCCTGCACGTACACGTCCGTGCTGTAAGTGTTGAAAACGTTGTCTGGCGAAGTCACGATTCCCGAGATAGTCACGTACGTGTTTGGACCGTATGGCGCCGCAGGGACGCCCGAGCTCGTGTTATTGTGTAGGTTCACTATGTAAACAGCGTTTGCGTCAGACACAATCGCCGCCTGCACAAATACGAGCGCGAGGGTCAGGAAAGCCAGTCCGACCAGGACTCTGGAGACAGTGCCGGCTACACTTCGAGAACCTTTGGAAAACCATGTCATGGCATACTCCTTTGGTGTACTCCCAAAAAGGTGGTGGACCGTTTACAGATATATCTGTTGGGGGCTTCTCCGTCTTTATAAAAGAGCTGGGGAGAGCCGTATGCGACTCTCTCGATAGCAATTATAGCATAATGGAGCGCTTTTGCGAAGAAGAACTTATGAACCAGGCGTACCAACTATGGGCCAAGACAAGTTAACAACTAGGACCAGAATAAGTTAAGGACGCTAAGTTTTCTCCATCGGTGCTCGCACTCCGGTGTGCTTTCGACACTCTTGTCCTTTTGGGTGTCGGCAACACGGTGTCCTTTCGGAACTTTTGCCCTTGAGTGGTCTTTCGAGTTGTCGTATGATGGTGCGTTCGCTTTGTCCCGCGGGTAACCTTCGCGGATGGATGGTTTTTCTGCAATAGAAGCACCTGACTCTCATGGAGGCGATAGATGGCGGACGTCACACACGACTTGCTCATTCTGGGTTCTGGATTGGCCGGTCTTCGTGCAGCAGTTGAGGCGTCCCGCGTAAGCGGCGGAAGGGTGGACATCGGTCTTGTTTCTAAGGTCCAGCTAATGCGCTCCCACTCCGTTTGCGCGGAAGGCGGCACGGCCGCGATGCTCCGTCCGGAAGAAGGTGACAGCTTTGAGCTCCACGCCTGGGACACGGTCAAAGGCAGCGATTTTCTGGCCGACCAGGACGTGGTTGATCGCTTTGTGCACGAGATGCCCAACGAGATTCTCCAGCTTGACCATTGGGGCATTCCCTGGACAAGGCGGGAGGACGGAAGGATCGCACAGAGACCTTTTGGAGGCCACAGTTTTCCCAGGGCCGTGCTTGC
>Ga0315277_10008093_pt1 | contig 13569 bp, 7 predicted proteins | sample YL17G05_15_MG_FD_203695 | JGI IMG/M metagenome (GOLD analysis project Ga0315277, IMG submission 203695) | Sediment microbial communities from Yellowstone Lake, YNP, Wyoming, USA - YL17G05_15 | ecosystem: Environmental > Aquatic > Freshwater > Lake > Sediment | place: USA: Wyoming | collected...
CGGTGATCAAAGTAGATGGGCCTGTGCCGGCCACGGCCGAGTTTGGCGATTCGTCCGTATTGCAGCCCGGCGAGACGGTGATCGCCATCGGCAGCGCATTGGGCGATTTCAAGAACACGGTCACGGTCGGCGTGGTGAGCGCCGTGAATCGCAGCCTGGATAGCGGCCAGGGATATTCGCTCGAGGGACTGATCCAGACCGACGCGGCGATCAATCACGGCAACTCGGGCGGGCCGCTGGTCAACGTGATGGGGCAGGTGGTCGGCATCAACACGGCTATCGTGCGCGGCGACGGTTCCTCCGGCGACGTGGCCGAGGGGTTGGGCTTTGCCATCCCCTCGAACACGGTCAAGAATGTGGCCGACCAGATCATTAAAAAAGGCTACGTCTCGCGCGCGTACCTGGGCTTGCGCTCGTTGAGCATCACGCCCGAGGTCGCCGGGGCGAATGGGCTGCCGATGGAGTGGGGCGTGTACGTCCAGGGCGTGGATGCCGGCTCGCCGGCCGAGCAGGCCGGACTGCGCGAGGGCGACATTATCACCGAGATCGGCCAGGACAAGATTGGCGCGGAGCTTTCGTTCACCAACGCGTTGTTGCATCACCAGGCAGGCGAGCGAGTCACGCTTCAGGTCTGGCGCAACGGCAAGACGATTGCCTTGGAGGTGACGTTGGGCGAGCTGCGCTGAGCGGCTTGGGCCGCCGGCGCGTTCTTGTAGGCCCGTCCATCGCGCCGACCGTCTATTCCATGGCCGCGCGTCACGCGGTAGGCCATGTTCAGACCTGACAGAGCCGCTTGCGCGGAACCTGTCAGGTCTATGACTCTCCCGCAAACGCCCGAGGCAAGCGCGACGGGAACAGGACGCGCCGCTTGACGATTCACCCGAACCAGCGCTGGAAGCCGAAACGACCCAGGCTTGAACCTGGTCGCCGTCCCCGGCGACGCCCTGCGGGCCGCGCAAATCGCGCCGACGCTCCGCGCGGCGCTCTGAACGGCGGGTATCTCCCACGCCCGCCTGCTCGCCCCCTGCCGGGACACACCGGCCAGCCCACGAACGACGACCGGCAACGTCGCACGCTTGATCCGGCACAAGGACGAAAGCATAGAACTGACGAGCAGCCCAATCCGTGTGGATGTGTTGCCGTTTCGCCCCACGCCCACACCCCAAAATGAGAAGGCCGATTTAGAGAACTGTATCACGTCGCGCACTTGGTCGAGCCGCTCCGTGATGTTGTCAACTTGATGAAATGTGTTATACTATTTGTGTAGGGTTCCTCGCCTCCGTTTCACAGTATGCCGACGGCGCAAGATGAATTCCGGTGAGATTCGGCAGCGCTTTGAAGAATACTACAAGGAGCTCGGCTTCTCCCCGCTCCCTCGTGCCCCCCTGCTTCATCCCGCTATCCCTATGTCTTTTGTAATGAGCGCGGGCTTGGTTCAAATAGAGACCTCTCTGGCAAAGGCAACGCACAGACCCGGCGACAAATTCATTCTGGTTCAAGAGTGCTTCCGTCACTTTGATCTTGATAAGGTGGGTACTGATGATATTCATCTCACCTTGTTTGAAATGCCGGCAGCAGTTGTATTTGGCCAAAATGGCAAAACAGAAACCATTCAGCGGGTGTGGACACTGATGTCTTCGGTTTTGGGTATCGATAAGAGTAGAATCTGGGTTTCATATTTCAAGGGCGGAAAAGTGTTGGGCGATAACTTGGCAGGTGACGAAGAAACGCGTTGTGCCTGGCTTGAAGCAGGGGTACCTGAGAGTCGTGTCGTTGGGTTAGGGTCGGATGAGAATTACTGGGTGCAGGGTGGTGGTATTGATGGCATGGGAACCACTCGAAAATGCGGCCCACACGCCGAAATGTTCTATGATAGAGGGGCTGAAAGAGCGTGTGGACTGGATTGTAGGCCTGGTTGCAGGTGCGGGCGCTTTATAGAGTTTTCGAATTCCCTGTTTGTTTGCCACGAATTGGATTCAAAGGGCAGATTTCTCAGTCCGCTGGCCCAGCCGTTTACCGAATCTGTCATTGGCACCGAGCGGGTGGCGATGATTTTGCAGGATGCTCGATCAGTTTTCGAGATAGATACTTATCAGCCGATTATAGATGCTATACACAGCTTTGTTCGAAAGCCGGACCTGCCAAAACAATTGGTCGTCGAAAGTGAACGTGTGATAGCCGATTATCTGAGAGCGTTATATTTCCTGGTCGCCGATGGCGCGCCTCCGCCGGGCAAAGACGGCCGAGAGCGCATCATCAAGCTGCTGATTCGGGGAATAAAAACGCGGCAGATTCTTCTAGGGATTGAATCCAGAAAATTCCTGTCCACACTAATGGATTGCATCTCCCGGACGGCCAATGTCGCTTTGCTGGCCACCCCTGAGGATAGAGAGCGGCTAGAGTCCTACTTCTCGACTGAGGCGCGACATTATTTGAAGACGGTTGAGCACGGACGTCATCAACTCGCACGGCTAATAAAAGAGAACAACGGGTGTACGCTTTCTGGTCCGCAGATTGTCTGGCTGGAGAAGAAGCAGGGCTTGCCGCACCTTCTCACCGCGACGATGTTGCAAGAGAAGGGATTGACATTCGCGGAATCAGAATACAGAGAAGCCTCAGAGGCCTGGAAACAAACACCTCGGAATTAACATGAACACTGCTAAACAAGATTCAGTTGTGAGGATGGACGTTCTGACGAGGCTGCGTGAGTCGCACATTCCGGTCATGCTGCTCAACTGGAGGTAGGCGACATGGATGCTCACTTGGAACAAGGGAAAGACAAAGTAGGAAGCGACATTTTTCAATCAATCGTCGAAGCAGTTGGCCGGACGATGGACTTGCCGGTCAGCGTTTGGGTTCTTGATGAGCAAAGTCAAGCCCTAAAGATAAAGGCTGCCTTTGGCTTGCCTCTGGGCTATGCACGCGACGCATTTCTTGCTTTGGGTGAAGAAAGTGTCACTGGTGAGGCATTCAAAAGCGGAAAAGTAGTGGCGGTGTCTGACGTACTTTCCGATCCGCGTTGGAAATACAAGGATATAGCCCGAGAGATGGGTTGGAAGTCGGCGCTCTGTGTTCCTATTCAGGTGCATGGTGCTGTCGCAGGAGTCATCAGCATATATGCGTCCGTGAAGCGCGACTTTTCAGATTTGGAAAAGCAACTGCTGACGAATTATGCAGCTCAAATCCAACTGACCCTTGAAGCGGAAACAGGGAGAAAAACTCTCGGTCGCTTGCTTGATATTGGTGACGAGTTCGCGCGATTGATCACGAAAGAGCCTGAAGCCGTACTCCGCGAAATTGCCAAGGGGGCCTGTGAGGTGACGGGCGCCGATTGTGCGGTCATTTATCCCTACGATGCTGCACGCGAGGAATTCTATGACATTGGCAGCGTCGCTCACCATGGCCTACGGCACAAGCTTCAGCTGAAAGACAAACCGCGAAGGTGGGGTGTAGGAGCTCGTGTAGTCCGCGAAAAGGAACTTGTCCACTCAAACGTCGAGCAAGAAGACCCGGACATGCTTTTGAAGAGTCCGTTCATTGCTCGAGAAGGCGTCAAAGCGTTCATGGGCATCGCCCTGGAGGTTGCAGGTAAGGTTCTGGGAATTCTGTACGTGGACTTTCGGACTCCGCATCAGTTTGGTGACGAGGAGAAGGATGTCATCAGACTCTTTGCGCATCAAGCAGCAATTGCCATTGATAATTCAAGACTGTACCAACAGGTCGAAACAAGAGCCATTGCTCTGAAAAAGCTCCATGAAGTAGTTCCTGCTCTGGTTCAAATTGCAGGCACGCCTGGAAGCCTCCAGGCGATTTTGACACAGATTGTCCAAAGTGCGCAAGCTGTCTTGGGCGCCGATCTGGTTGATCTTTATCAATATATCCAGAGCCGAGACGAGTATGTCCTTCCCCCTATCCAAATAGGCAACCGCAATTATCCATCCATTCGCATAAACAAAATCTACCAGGACGACGCTGTATGCACTAGAGTCAAGAGCAGGCTGCCCCAATATTTTCCAAGGGCTCAGCAAGAGCCAACCCTGACACAACCCGTTACAGTAGTGCATCCAGATATTCCACCGCTGCGATTTGTTGTTCGCGAAAACATCATGTCAACAGCTGCAGTCCCATTGATTGCGGGAACCGAAGTGGTCGGCGTACTATTCGCCAACTACCGTCGCCCTCAAACCTTCCCACAGTCACAGCGAGAACTCGCTGAACTGTTCGCCAGTCAGGCCGCGATTGCTATTCGTAACGGCCGGCTGTTTGAACAACGCAAGGCCCTGCAAGACATCGCACGAGATATCACGCGTATTCTTGACAAAGATGAACTACTGCAGAAAATTCTGTTTCGCTCTCTGGAGCTTTTGGGATGTGAGATTGGGTCAATTTGCTTGCTGAACAAAGCCACAAATGAACTGGGGTTTGAATATGCGATAGGGAAAGAGGTATATCTAAGTGTACCTTTTGGCAGGGGCCTCATTGGAACGGCAGCAGAGACAAGAAAGCCAGTGCGTGTGGGGGATGTGACAAAAGACCCCCGATATATCGAACACGTAGCAGCAACTCGCTCCGAACTTGATGTACCGATGCTGATCAGTGACGAGCTCGTCGGTGTGCTCAATGCAGAAAGCACGCGATACAATGCCTTTGATGAAGACTCTGAGGAACTCGCGGCTATCCTAGCCGGCCAAGCTGCCGTGGCGCTCTACAACGCGGGGTTATACCGCCAGACGCAGGAGCGGCTTGAACAGCGACTGAATGATCTGAAAGCACTTCAGGATATATACGACGCCGTTGGACAAATTCCACTTGAGAAAATACTGAGATTGGTTGTCGAGCAAGGTGTTAGTTTGACACAAGCCCAATATGGGAACCTCTGGCTGCTAGACCGAGAACAGCAGGAACTGCGTATTGGGACCGAGATCAATCTACTAAATTCACTTCCTCGAAGAAGTGACCGAATCCCGCTAGATGAACACAGTATCAACGGATGGGTAGCGCTGACACGCGAGGCATATTTGTGCAAAGATGTTGCCTACGATGCGCACTACCAGATGATTATCGAAGATGTAAGGTCTGAACTTGCTGTGCCACTCTATCGTGGAGATCGGATTATCGGCACGCTCAATGTCGAGAGCACAGAGTTGGGGGCGTTTACGGAGGATCACCTGCGACTGCTGTTGGCTTTGGCTGGGCAGGCGGCGATTGTGATAGACAGCGCGCGTGCCCATGATCGGCTGAATATGCTGACTAGGGTCAGCCAGGCGGTCACGTCAACTCTTGAACTCGATAAGGTTTTGGAAAGCATTCTTGATGAGTCATTGAAAGTGTTAGGAGCCGCTAATGGCACTGTGCTGATGCTCAACAGATCCACGGGCGAGTTGGAGTTGAAGGTGCGTCGAGGGGCTGTCGGCGAGCGTATATTCGAAAAATTCACGCTGGGAATGGGTATGGCGGGCTGGGTGGCCGAGCACGGACAACCGCTCCTGGCTGGAGACGTGCGAAAAGAGCCACGGTACCTTGAGAGCCTATCTTCGACTCGGTGTGAACTAGACGTGCCGATCAAGGTAGAAGAAAGAACGATTGGTGTCCTAAACATTGAGCACCCTCAACCATACACTTTAGATGAAGACGATTTACACTTGTTGGAAGCAATTGCCAATCAGGTAGCTGCGGCCATCCGCAATGCACAATTGTATAAGGCCATGCGGACAGTGAATGAGGTAGGACGGGCTCTAACCAGCGGCATCCGGCTGCGAGAGAATGAGGTGCTTGATTTAATCCGCAGCCAAGTCAGCAAGTTGATGGACACAGACAATATGTACATTGCGCTGTATGACGAAGCAACAGATACCGTTCGGTTTGGGCTGGCATATGTGGACGGCAAACGCATGGAGGTGGAGACAGACGAACGATGGCAGCCGCGCAAGGGGGGCAAAGGGCGGACAGAGGAAATCATTTGCACCAAGAAACCAATTTTCCATGCCACAAAAGCAGAGTCAGAAGCCTGGTATGCCGACCCGGAGCACAAGGACTATTGGAAAGGAATAAGCCGAATAGTGTTCCCATCGTGGCTTGGTGTGCCGATGATGGTGGGACAGAGGGTACTGGGTGTGATCGCCACTTACCACCCAAAGCGCGAGTATGTTTACAGCGGGGATGATCTGGCCGTTCTACAGGGAATGGCCAATCAGGCGGCGATCGCGCTGGACAACTCGCACATGTTCTACGATGTTAACCGTAGGCTGCAAGCACTCGTTGAATTTGGGCAGGAGGTTACTTCTGGCATCCGCCTGAATGAAAGGCATGTGTTGGAACTGATCCGCAACCAAGCCAGCAAGTTGATGGACACAGACAATATGTACATTGCGCTGCATGACGAAGCAACAGATACCGTTCGGTTTGGGTTGGCATATTTGGATGGCATGCGGATAGATGTGGAGGCAGAGGAACGATGGCAGCCGCGCAAGGCGGGCAAAGGGCGAACAGAAGAAATCATTCACACCAAGACCCCAATCTTTAGTGCCACAAGGGCGGAAGCAGAAGCCTGGTATGCCCATCCGGAACATAGAGAGTACGTGGGGGCTATCTCCCCATCGTGGCTTGGAGTGCCGATGATCGTGGGACAGAGGGTACTGGGAGTGATCGCCACTTATCACCCGACGCGCGAGTATGTTTACAGCGGGGATGACTTGGCAGTTCTACAGGGAATGGCCAACCAAGCCGCGATTGCTTTAGATAACGCTCAACTACTGGGTCGGGAGGTCAAATGGACGCAACAACTGACTGCTCTGCAAGACATTGGCATAAAGATTACCTCGCAGCACAAATTGGAGGACGTACTTGGTTCAATCGTTGAGCATGCCAATGCGATTATGTCCGCAGACTTCTCCACCCTGTTTCCATACGATCCCATACAAGACAGGTTTGCGAGTGGAATACGAAGAGGCAAGGTTGAGGTTGAACCATCAATCCCCGGCAATATTGGTTTCAGCGCTCGAATAGCCAAAACACGAGAGTCCGTTTTCGTCGAGGATGCAGAGCAGCAACCACATGTCAAGCCTACTTTTATTCAGGCGAAGAAGGTCAAGTCGTTTGCTGGGGTTCCTCTGGCCATTGGAGAAAGAACCGTCGGAGTTCTCTATGTGAATTTCTTCGAATCGCACACTTTCCCTGAAGAGGAGAGGAAAACGATCCAACTATTGGCAAATCAGGCAGTGGTAGCGATTGAGAACGCTAATCTATATGCTGAAATGGAGCAGCGGGTCGAGGAGCAAACGCGCCAACTGAGGGAAGCACAGGAAAAGGCACTGGTTGCTGAAGTAAATGCCAAGGTCGGCCTTCTCACGGCAGAAGTGGCCCATCACACAAAGAATTTGGCGGGTATCATCCGGACTTGTGCTGTCCGACTTCAAAAACAGTTGCGTGGCCTAACACGTCATCAGAAGGACGATCTTGAGACCATTCTGTTCAATAGCGAGGGTATCAATAAGGCAGCCGAGGATTTGTTTAAACCCTTCCGACCTGAGCCCAAAGCCCAAGTCGGTATACACCTGATGCTGCACGAAGCTTTGGATGTTCTGGGTAGACAGCCAGACATTGACATTCGGGTCAATGTTTCCCCAGACTTGCCCAAAGTCACTGTTCAAGCCCAAAAGGTCGCCACCTATATCACAGAGTTGTTAAACAATGCTGTCAAGTATACTCGAAAGTGCATGAAGGAGAACAAGCTGGACCGGGGACAGATAGAGGTTGATGGCCGATTAGCAGAGGACGGCTTTGTTGAATTGACATTTACAAATCATGGCCCTGCGATCCCCCGTGAACAATGGGAAGAGATTTTCGAGCTTTTTTCTGCTCGTGAAGGGGTCCCAGGGCAGCAAAGCTATGGCCTGGGCCTATGGGGCGCACGTACAACTATGCAGGCGCACGGCGGCAACGTCTGCGTTCTAGAGAGCAATGAAGAAAAGACCATCTTCTCATTGCGCCTGCCCGCACGGCAGCAAGGAGCGTGAGAAGATGTCCACCTTTAAACGTATTCTGTTGATTGACCGTCATCCAGAGTGGCTTCAGTTCGCTCACGAAGCTTTGCAGGAGCAGTATGATGTACTGACTGCACCAAGTTTTGAGGAAGCCAGAGAATGCTGCATACAGAAGGGGAGGTCACAGGAGTTTGACCTGATCCTCATCGGCCTGGATTTGGCCACAAGTAATCTGAGTACCATAAAAGCCATGGGCAAACAGTGGCGGTTTGTAGTTATGTTCCCTGTCTTTCAAGAGGACGAGACTCTGCGGGTTCTCTTCAAAGCAGGGGTGTATGATTGTACGGACAAACCATATGAGCGTGAGGGTCTGCTGAAGCTCGTGGCCGATGAACTCTCCATAGCAGGACAGCTAAACGGGGTAAGAAGGTTTCGAAAACAGCGGAAGCAAGGGGAGCGAGGTGTACTCAGTCTCGAGAGTATACTCAATTGAAGAAAAGGAGGCAACAAATGAACACGAAAAAGCGCGCTCAAATACTTCACCTAGAAGATAATCCGCAGTGGATCAGGGAGGTGCAGCTTGCCCTGGGCGAAGACTATGAGGTTCATGCCGTGACATCCTTGCGCGAAGCTGCAGAAGCGTTCAGGGATACAGGCTTTGACCTAGTGATCGTGGACATTGACCTTGTTTCTGGAGTAGGCAAAGACGAAGAGGGGTTTCGCCTGATCGACGGCCTGCAACAAGCAGAAATCTTACCAGGTAACAGGGTCATCGTTCTGAGTGCCTTCGCTCATTTGGAGGAACGCACGCGCAGAGCTTTCCGGGACTATGGTGTGTGGGATGTGATCCCGAAGGACAAATACAACGCTGAGGAACTCAAGCAACAAGTGGCTGACGCTATTCGCACGCCACAGCTTTTCAACGAGTGATGTCGGTATACAAACTTTAAGCATTGGAGACAACTATGCCGTCGTCAGGGAACATGCCTGCCAAGGTCAAGAAAACTTTGACTCAGCTTGGTGTAAAGCGAATCAGCGATGTCGAGAAAATAAGGGAGCATCTTGTAGAAATAGCAAGCCTGGGCACACCTCTTCTGCCCGAGTTCACATTGCACAATCAGACACATTCCGACAATCTGATCTGCCTCCTTGGCCGATTGAGGAAAGAATTTGGTCTCAAATTGAACGAGAGTGAGGCGTTCCTTTTGACTGCGTCAGCCTACTTGCACGATCTAGGGATGTTTTTTGATGGCAAGGCTTTTGAAGAAGAGATTCTGCCTGATCTGGCAGCTGCCTTGTCTTTTTGTCCGCAAGGTCTGTGTGACACTGTAGGGAACTATCAATTCTTTGGGCTGGACACTGGAGCACAAATCCGCGAAGCCCACAGCCTTCTTAGTGCCTACTGGTTGTACCATGAGGTGACTCCAATTAATGGGATCACTGACAACGACAGGCCCTATCTTATGGCTATTTGTCGGGGCCACGGCAAGGCGAATCTAAAAGAGCATGGTTGCTGGTGCTATCGGACTACATCGCGAGATGGCGAGGAAATACGCACAGGTCTACTGACGTCGCTTCTCCGGCTGGTTGACGCCTTGGATTTTTACAGCAACCGAGCGCCGACGAGCATTCTTCAAATGAATGCGGCGACTTTCCTGGAGAACCCGGTCTCACTGGGCCACTGGATCAAGCATTACTTTGTTCAAGATCCTTTTATCGTAAAGGCCAATGAAGGAGGAAACTTTGTTCTCCAGTGCACGGTGTATTTTGCTGTGCCAGCGAAGAAGTTGAATGGAATCCACTATCTAGATTTCTTCCGCCCACTGTTTGACAAACACATCAAAAACGCTCAGGAATGGGATTTGGATGTCAACAAGTACCCACCAGATTTGACAACTGCATTAGGTATCAACAATATCAAATTAGTTGTTGACCACCGTGCGGTTCCTGGCAATCGAGACTTGCCTGATAGAATTGTGAGGGAAATCGAGCAAACCTCGTGCAGAGACGTGCTTGAATTCTTGGAACATCGTGCCAGTACAGTTAAGCGAGATAGCAGGACGGGTGAAGGGGATCAAGTACGTGGTAAACCAGAATCGGCGGCCTCGGAACTGCCGTCTGAGCCCGTCTTAATCATTGAAGATGCTCCGTGGTACCGCGAGCACTTGGTATCCATTTTGGCAGAGGTGGGCTATCAATGCGAGCAAGCCGGGACATTTGAAGAAGCGCTAAGAAAGCTGAATGAGTGTAACCCCTTCGTTGTCTTGCTAGATGTGAAATTGGACGGTGAGTTCAAGCATGGATGGGAGTTGGCACGAGCCGCAGTGGACAAGGGTGTCCCGATAATAGTGGTAACTGGCTACCCTTCGATTGAGGGTGTGAACAAAGCCATCCGCGAATTTGATGCTGTATATTTCTTTGATAAATCCAGATTATCTCCAGAGGATCTAATTCCGAAAGTATATGAAGCAGCTCTCCGCACTCGCGGGGAAAAGCTTGGCCGTGACCAACGACAAGCACTGTTTGAGAGGCTCTTGGGGTTTTTCCCAAATTCCCAAGTCTGATAACCGGAAATGGACATCTTGGGGTCTCTGGCATTGGCCTTGAGGCTCGTGTCTGATGTGCGCGCAGACCTCCTCAAGATAGGGCTGGTGGCGATGGACAGGCCGATCTATCGAGTTCCTCATCACTCACTTGGAAGGGCGCGTATAAAATGGACCAAGAAATCCTAGTTCAGTCTCAAAGCATTCCGATAGTTCTAGGAACCTCGGCCTTGGCGACTTGACATTCGAGTATCCAAAGTCTCCGATGCTCGCGACTAAGCGGGACTGCCGAATGGCAATGGCAGAAACTTGACAGATTCATAGGAGGAAACACAATGAACACTCTACGAGATGAGGTGCTTGGTTATCTCGAAACGCTCGGCTACAACTTTTTGGAAAAGGCAGATAGCTTTTTGGTTGCTGATAAAGTCGGTTTCGGCGGAACGCGCGACACGCAACAGGTGTGGGTTCCTTCGTTGCCTGACTCCACACTACCGGAACCAGAGTACAGAGAAGGCATCCTCACACTTGAACAGCGTCTTCGGCGTGAGTTCGGAGAGCAAAACAAACGCTACCCGAAGATAAGTAAATGGATGGTCGCAGACACATTGGGCGGGTTCTCTCAAAAATTCCGGAGCGAAGCAGATAGCTTTGGAATCAAATTGCGAGTGCCAATCCAATTCTTCGATACCCCCTTCAAGTCTGAGGAACTCACGGCGACTACCTCGTCAATCATAAGCGAGTTGCGTAGGCCAGTACCACGCATACCTCAGCCCTACAGCACCATTGTTAATGGTGAGGTTCAGGAAAAGGGTGACGATTTGCTAGAATACCTGAGGAAAGGGGTCAGTTTTACAGGAGGTTCAAACCTCCGCATCGTAGTTGGGCCGGCAGGCGTTGGGAAGACGTGGTTCTTTAGGAGTTTCTTTTCCGGTCTCTATAGTCACTTTCTCGATCAGAAAAACAGACTCGAAATCTTCCCTCGTCCAGTTCCACTTGTCCCTGAGTATCTTCGTCGTCGAGGGGATGGATTGCGAACACAAGATTTGGTACAAAAGTTCATTGATGCTGAGTTAGCAAATTATGTTCCACAGTCAACGTTCGAATGGATGCTAGCACACAACTATGCACTTTGGTTGTTTGATGGCCTTGATGAACTTTACGCCGGAGATCCAAGGTTTTTCGAGTTTTTGGCAGACCTCTTAACGCGCCCGCCAGACAGCAAGACCCAAATCCTCATCTGTGCACGTGAATCGCTTCTCGTGAGTTGTGCAGCTTTTGCTGACTTTCTCAGAGACTTTCCACCTGGACAGAGCCAAGAACCCGCAATTGAACTTTATCGTCTGGATCGGTGGGAATACCCATCGAAGCGTGCTTTTGCAGGACTTCATCTATCAAACCCACCGAAGGAGTCTGATTTTCTAACTTATATTTCGCGCTCAGATTCACTAAGAACACTCTCAAGTTTACCCTACTATTGCAACTTGCTGATTGAGGAGTTCAAACAGGGAAAAACAGAGGAGTTTTCGGACGACTTTGCTCTGATTGCCCATGCTGTGTCGGAAATTGTGGAACGTGAGAAAAGTAAAGGTGTATTGCTTCAAGGGAACCTTCAGCCCGACGGGCTCAATGAGTGGCTCGAAACAATAGCATCCGACTACAATGCGTCGAATTTCAAAGGCATTAACAAAGTGGATGTTGAGACATATGCCGTGCTAGTGCTAAACCCGGATCTCTCTGAGGAGGAACGCCAGAGCACTGTTACTACACTGATCCAATTTCCGCTTCTTGCGCGTGGAGCTGAAGTCGGCGTGTTGCGCTTTGAACATGAATTGATCGCTGAATACTTGGTTGGACGCTACTGGCTACACAGACTTATTAATAACCCTGCAAGAGTGGCGCATGTGTTGAGCGCACGCATTGATTTCGCCGAGTCACTCATAGGGCGTTATATTGCAAGCCAAGTTCTACAACAACCAGGAGGGATTGAGGCTATAGTTCGATCCCTGACCAACGAGGCACTTCCAGAAAGGGATTTTGCTGTACTTTTGCAGTTACTCCTTATGGCAACGCCAGTACAAGATGCACTTAAGAGACACAGAATCAACGTTGAAGGCCGTGATTTGAGCCAAGTAAAATTCATAGAGAGAGACCTTTCAGGATACTCTTTCCGAGGCTGTGATTTGTCGGGTACAGTATTTGAGGGATGTAACTTGCAGAACGCTCGCTTCGAGGGAGCCTGCCTCAGTGGGACAAGATTTGCTCGGTTGTCCGAAGAGTCATTAGAAGAAGCATTGTTTGGTAATTTGGAACGATTTGACTTTGTATATGTGGGACAACGGAGAATTGATGAATTCTCAAAGTTCGCCGAGTGGATACAAAAGGTGACTGGCGAGGCAGCGCCTATTAAAGAACCGTGTCCTTCTGCGCTTCAACTCAGAACACTGTTTCTCAAGTTCGTGTATCCGGATGGTAGCGGGCGCCGCAATGAGATGTCAACAGAGACGGCGTCCCGAGGGAAACAACATTCAGGTGCTCCTGCTTCGCAAGATTGTCTTAGAGCTTGTATGCGTTCGGGTTATCTTCAACACATAGACTGGCATGATCGCGTCAAGCGTGTGCCGGGAGACCGATACGACGACATTGTAGATTTCGTGAAGGATTGGAAAGTCTCAAGCCGCATGAAAGAGACACTAGATTCGTTGTGTACAGTAAAAGGTTGTGAGCACATTCCAAGTTCCTATCACCCGACAAACTAAACTTTCCAAGTATGGTAGACATTAAGCTTCCATTGCGACACCAAGTCGTCGCTGTCGCTGTGATGCTCTCGACGGAGAGACATCACCGGCTGTTCTGCCAGCAGCACACCAGGCGTTGCGACAGTCAATTTTCGTCCTAATGATGCCAGCAGGTTAAGAAGCGAGCGACAGGTTCGGGGCGGGCTTGCCGTTCTCGTCGCCCTCAAGATGTTGGCAGTGTGTGGCCCACGGGGTCAGTGACGTCCGTGGGCTTACGTCCGGGGCGGGATGTCTGCTAGACGCCAG
>Ga0315277_10008094_pt1 | contig 13568 bp, 10 predicted proteins | sample YL17G05_15_MG_FD_203695 | JGI IMG/M metagenome (GOLD analysis project Ga0315277, IMG submission 203695) | Sediment microbial communities from Yellowstone Lake, YNP, Wyoming, USA - YL17G05_15 | ecosystem: Environmental > Aquatic > Freshwater > Lake > Sediment | place: USA: Wyoming | collected...
GGGAGAGGTCGGGGCGGAGAAAGACGTGAGCATCATCCTCGCATCAACGGCATTCTTCCTTGCCGAACGGCCCATGTACTTCCTCTACACGGGCTACGGGGCGAGTTGGCCCGGTGGCGACTGCGTGATCGGGGCCAAGCGTGCCGCGGTGGAGTGGTTTTTCGCCGAGGGATATACGGGCGAGGGTTACCATACCTGGTTGTGCCTGCAGAACCCCGGCATCGACGACGCGCTGGTCCTGGTTACCTATTACAGCCAGGAGGCGGGGCTCCTGCCGCTGCGCACGTTGGAGTTGCCGGCGGGGACCCGCCAGACCGTCTTCGTCAACGAGCATGCCGGCACGGGATACCAGCTTTCCACCCGCGTAATATCCAGCAGCCCCATCGTGGTGGAACGGCCCATGTATTTCGATGCGGGCGGTGGGGTACAGGGAGGGCATGACGTAGTCGGCCGCGATGAGCGATAAAGAGCCATCTGCCAGAATATACCAATCGTATTGAAGGACCAGGGACCTGGCAATAGGACATGACATGACGCCCGTCCGGGTGTGCGGGTAAACAAGAATACGCGGGACGCCGCGTCCCTGAAAACTTCAGCTAAGCCGTGGTCGCTCTACCAGCTCTCGTAATTCGACTTGCGCTCCGGCTTCGGGCGGGCTTCGTTCACCCTCAGCTGGCGCCCCTCGAATTCTTTGTTATCCAACTCCGCGATGGCGGCCTTGGCCTCGTCGTCGTTCGGCATTTCCACAAAGCCGAAACCGCGGGAACGTCCGGTGTTGCGGTCCATGATGATGCTTACCGCTTCGACCGCGCCATACGGCTCGAACAGGCCTCGTATGGTCTCCTCCGTCGATCCATAACTCAGGTTGCCTACATAGATGTTCATCTTGCGACCTCACAGCTCCTTTCTCAGCCCCTCTCTGCGAACCAACACTAAGCGCAGAGAGGATACCCCCTAAGCGGGCATCCTCCATATTTTAAATAAAAGCGGACAATTAAGCAAAAGAAATCTCGGGACCGTCTAGCAGGCACGAAAACACGGTGATGGGCTTGGGTTGAAAGTCGAGCACCGGTCGTCGCTTGAGATAAAGAAGAAAGCCGGTGGAGCTATAGCCCCGCCGGCCTCCACACTCGTTTATAATACTACGTGTCTTATGATGCATTACTGGGGGAATAATGATGGCTGAACGGACATTCCGGCCCATATGGGAATGGAGGTAAGCGATGGGAAAGGTACTACTCGTCTCCGCCAGCCCCCGCAAGAACGGGAATACCATGCAGTTGATGGAGGAATGCGCCAGGGTCATTGCGGAGAACGGGGTGGAGGCGGAGATCTTCTCCCTGGCCGGGATGAGCATCAATTCCTGCCTGGCCTGCGGGAAATGCGCCAAGATCGGCAAGTGCAAACAGGAGGATGGCCTCAACGACATCATCGCCAAGTTGAAGGAGGCCGCTGGCTTCATCGTCGGCACGCCGGTCTATTTCGGGACGGCCCGCGGCGACCTCATGGCGGCTTTGCAGCGCATAGGCATGGTCTCCAAGTCCACCGACGGCTTCCTCTCCCGCAAGGTCGGCGGCCCCGTGGCCGTCGCCAGGCGCGGCGGGCACACCGCCACCATCCAAGAACTACTCATGTTCTACTTGATCAACGACATGGTCGTGCCCGGCTCCGATTACTGGAACATGGTCTTCGGCCGCAACCCCGGCGAGGTGTGGGAGGACGAGGAGGGCATTAAGGTAGTGCGCAGGTTTGCGGAGAACGTGGCCTGGCTGGTCAAGAGCCTGGGGGATTAGGGACGAGCTCGATCTCGTAGAGGTGAGGCCAGCATTTCCCGGTCACCAGCAGATGCCCCGTTTCCCGGTCGTAAGCGATGCCGTTGAGGACGTAGTCATTCACCGGTCTCTCGGGGTCGGGATTCAATCCCGCCAGGTCTATCCAGCCCGCCACCTCGCCGCTCCGGGGCGCGATGATGGCGATAATGTTTGTCTGCCAGACGTTGGCATAGACCTCACCATCGATATACTCCAGTTCATTGAGGTTGGCAACCGGGCCAAGGTTGTCGGAGACGTTCACACGCCCTGTCTCCGCTCCGCTTACCGGATTGAGGAAGTGGAAGGTAGCGGTGCCGTCGCTCATGATCAGTGACTCACCGTCGTGGGTCAGCCCCCATCCCTCCGTCGGGTAAGTGAAGGTGCGTTTCGGCTCCAGGCCTTCCTGGTCGTAGACGAAACCCAGGTTGGTAGTGTAGGTGAGCTGGAAGACCTCGTCTCCCAGGACGGTCACCCCTTCCCCGAAATACTCGGGTGCAAGGTTGTGCACGTCCAGGATCTCACCATTCTCCAGGTCGCTCTTGAGCAGCCTGGACCGGCCCTTCAAACCGGTTCCCTCGTAGAGGATACCGCCGTCCAGGACCAGACCCTCGGTAAAGTTTTCGGGATCGTGGTCGTAGGTTTCGATGACCTCATATCCGTAGACCGGCGCCTCCCTTCCGGCCAGGAACGCGTGGCTGCGGGCTCTCTCCGCTCCCGCAGCCTCACTGGCATCACCGGTCGCTTCTTGTTCGGCCTCCTTGCCGCAACCTCCAAGAGCGAATGCCAGGCAGAAGAGGAGCAGGGTTAACACGAAGGCGAGTATAGATTGCGTACGCCTGAGAGCCATATTATCTCCGCGTCGAGTCTTAACACTGCTGCATACGGTCGGGACAAGCTGTTTTCACGCCATGCGGGCAGGCAGGCCTCAGCCCACGGTCATCTCAACGGGTATCGCCCAGTTTCTTATGCGTATCCACCGGCCTCTCAAGCTGCTCCACCGGCTTGGACGTGTCATGGAAGCAGCTGCCCGGCTTCTCGCTCTCCTTCACCTTCGGGTAGATGACCTTCTGGATAAAGACCAGGGCCGCTTCCCCGTCCTTATCCATGACTATCCGCTCCAGCTCCATGCGCTCCGTTTCCCCGATGGAAAGACCCCAGGTTTTCACTCGACCAACCTCCCGTCGCCGCTCGCATATATCTATTGATCTATGATACCCGCTAGATGAGGCCGGCTGTCTCCAGGGTCTCCCGCACCATCTTCGCCTGGTCTGAGGTGAGCCTGGGCAGCGGGCTCTTCACATGCGGCTTTATGGGGTGTCCCAATAGCCGCAACGCCTCCTTCTGCATGGCATGGGGGGTGGGGGTAGAGGCCAGGAGCGGGGCGAGAGAGAAGACTTCCTTCTGCAGGGCTTCCGCCCGCTCCGCATAACCGCTCCGGCATGCCTCGTACAGCTCGACAGTCTTCTCCGGGATGAAGTTGGGCACGGGACAGATGGCGCCGCAGGCGCCAACGGCCATGGTGTCCACCAGGTTGAAGGTCATACCCGTGAAGACGCTGAAATCCTCGCCGGTCGCGTCGACCAGGCGGCGGACTTCGTCCACATCGAAGATGGTCTCCTTGGCGCCCACCAGGTTTTCGATGTCGCCGATGTGGGCTATGCTCTCGGGAGATAGCGTGAGGCCGGTGTTGGATGGGAAGTTATAGAAGAGCACGGGGATGTTCACGCTGCTGCAGACATCCTCGTAAGAGCCGAAAACGGCGTCCTCGTCCAGGTTGTAGAAGCGGTGCAGTGCCAGGAGGATACCGTCGGCGCCCGCGCCCTCCGCGTACTGCGCCATGTCCATGGCCGGTTCGGTCCCTCTCTTGTTGACCCCCACGATCACCGGGATCCGCTGCGCGCATTCGCCCACCACGGTGTCGATGGCGTCCTTCTGGTGATGGTGGGTGAGATAGGGATTCTCCCCGTTGCTTCCCAGCACAACCAACCCGTGCACCCCGGAGTCCACCAGGTAGGTTGTCATCTCGCGCATGGCCTCGCGGTCGATGTTCCCGTAGTCATCGTATGCGGTCAGCATCACTGCATAGATGCCCTCGAACCTCTTCATGCTTCCCCCTTATCTTCCGTCCCAGAACTCACTCAAGACAGTCATCCCTCCGCTCCCCAGGACCCATTCAGGCCACGGCTCCCGCGTCCCGCAGCCCCATTATCTCGTCCTCGGAATAACCCAACCCTCCAAGGATCTCATCGCTATGCTGGCCGGGAGTGGCCCCGAAGCTGCGGAACCTCCCCGGGGTCTCGGATAGTTTCATCGAGATACCCACCTGGGTGATCGTGCCGAACCTCTCGTGTTCGAGCTCGATGAACATCTCCCGCGCCCGCAGGTGGGCATCCTGCTCCGCCTCGTCGATGTCGTAAACAGGGGCCGCGCAGACGTCCTTGTCTTTGAAGAACTCGAACCACTCCTCGCGCGTCCTCTGCTTGAATATCTCGCGCAAGGTCGCGAAGAGCTCCGGGTACTTCTCCGTATCCCGCTGCAGGGGTATCAGGTCATCTCTCTCCAGCGCCCGGCAGAAGTTCTCCCACAGCCAGGGTTCCACGTTGCCCACGCTGAACCATTTGCCGTCCTCCGTCTCGTACACGTTGTAGTAGGGGAGCCCCTGCAGCCCCGTGGTGTGCTTGAGGATGGGCTCGAGGTGCATGAGGCTCACCACGCCGTCGGTCATGGCGCAGTCCACGTACTGGCCTACCCCGTGCAGGGAGCGAGCGACCAGGGCGGCAAGTATGGACAGGGCGGCGTGCATCCCTCCACCCGCCATGTCGGCCAGGAGGTTGGAGGGGATGACCGGCTTTCCTGCATCGTCTTTCACGACGCTGAAGACCCCGGCCATGGAGATGTAGTTGAGATCGTGGCCGGGGAGCTGGGCATAAGGCCCGTCCTGGCCGTACCCGGTGATGGAGCAGTAGACAACGCGGGGGTTTATCTCTCTCACCCTTTCGTAGTCGATGCCCAGCCTCTTGACCACGCCGGGGCGGAACTCCTCCAGGATGACGTCCGCCTCCCTGGCCAGGCGGAAGAAGACCTCCTTGCCCTCATCCTTGCGCAGGTCTATGACGATGCTCTTCTTATTCCTTCCCTGGGGGTTGAATGCCCGCAGCACCTCCGCCATCTCGTCGCTCAAACCGAGGACGCCCTCAGCCCGGGCCCTTTTCTCCATGGCCTCCAACCGGATCACCTCGGCCCCCAGGTCTCCCAGGATCATGCTGCAGTAGGGGCCGGGGGCGAGGCGGCTCAGGTCCAGTACCTTTATTCCCTCCAGGGCCATCACCATCTGGATTACCTCCTCTTTGATGCTTCTAAACGGCTTCCAGCCCAATATAGCAGATAGGTGCTGGCAGATGCAGGGACGGAAGCGAGACGGGAAGCAGATAGCCTGCTGGCTTGTTTTCCGCATGCTGCCGGTCACGCGACCTGTGCTATCATTTTCTGCAGTAGGCGGCAGCGGATATGTTCTGGGGGGGTGCGTCATGGAGTACGCAGGTATGCCCTGGTGGAAAAAAGGCGTGGTCTACCAGGTCTCCGTAACCAGCTTCTCCGACTCCGACGGCGACGGCATCGGAGACCTGCGCGGCATCATCGATCGTCTCGACTACCTCAACGATAGCACCTCGCACTCCCTGGGTGTTGACGCTATATGGTTGACTCCCATCAACGCGTCACCGATGCTGGATTTCGGCTACGACGTCAGCGATTACTACTCCATAAACCCCCGTTTCGGCAGCATGCATGACTTCGAGGAACTGCTGCATGCGTGCCACGGGCGGGGCATCAGGGTGATCATGGACATGGTCCTCAACCACACCTCCAGCGAACATCCCTGGTTCGTGGAGTCACGCTCCTCGCGGGATGATCCCAAGCGCGACTGGTACGTGTGGCGGGAAGGCAGGTCCCCCGGAAAGCCGCCCAACAGGTGGCTCGCGGTGGTGGAGGGCAGCGCATGGGAGTTCGACGACAGCACCCGCCAGTTCTTCTACCACGCCTTCCTGCCCTTCCAGCCCGATCTCAACTGGCGCAATCCCGAGGTGAGGGAGGCGATGTTCGATGTGGTCAGGTTCTGGCTGGACAAGGGAGTCGACGGCTTCCGCCTCGACCTCATCAACTTCCTCTACGAGGACGAGTTGCTGCGAAATAACCCGCGCAAGTACGGCATACGCCCTTATGATTGGCAAGTGCACCTATACGACCGCTCCCGACCCGAAAGCCTGGAGGCGGCGAAGGGCCTGCGCCGCATCACGGACGAGTACCCCGAGCGTGTGTTGATGGGCGAGGTTTACACCGACACGCCCGATGACGCGGTGGCCTACCTGGGCGACGGCACCGATGCCCTGCACCTCTCCTTCTACCTTGATTTCGCAGAGCGCAAGTGGAGGGCCGAGGGCTTCCGGGAGTCGGTGCAGTGGCTGGAGGAGCACCTGCCCGCGCCGGGGTGGTCTTGCTACTATCTCAACAACCACGACCTTATGCGTACTTATACGCGCTTGGGAAGGGGAGGGAACGCCGAGGCCAGGGCCAAGGTGGCGGCGGCCATGATGTCGACGCTGAGGGGTACGCCCATCATCTATTACGGGGAGGAGATAGGGATGCCGGCAAGCAAGGTCCCCAGGAAGATGATGGATGATCCCATAGGGAAAAAGTTCTGGCCCATCCCCGTGGGCAGGGACGGTTCCCGCACCCCCATGCAGTGGAGTGGGGAAAAGAACGCGGGTTTCTCGAGAAACGAGCCCTGGCTTCCCGTGGACCCCTCCTATGGCGAGAGGAACGTCGAGCGCCAGGATAAAGAGCCGGACTCCCTCCTCAACTGGTACCGGCGCCTTGTCTGGACGCGCAAGGAAAAGCCCGCCCTGATGGCCGGGAGCTACCGCGCCATAGAAGGAACCCCCAGAGGTGTCTTCGCCTACCTGAGGGAACTGGGAGAGGAAAGGATAGCGGTGTTCCTCAATTTCACTTCGGGCTTGGTCTCCCTGCCAAACCAGCATGGCGTGCTGGGCGAGGGGACCTGGAAGACGTTACTGTCCACACACGGTGAGGAAGGTGGCGAGGTAGCTCTCGAGAACATCCGGCTCCAGCCCGACCAGGCCCTTGTGCTCGAGAGACGATAAGGCTTTGGTGTTGATGACTGGGCATCCCGGTTTCAAGGAGAGACGTCATCGGCCGAAGAAGAAATGGAAAGCATGTTACGAGACGGTTGTGGCAGAAGAAGAGGAGGTAGCCTCAGATGTTCTGCACGAAATGCGGGAAGGAACTGCCGGACGGCACACGGTTCTGCAAGTACTGCGGCAGCGAACAGAAGCCCCCTGCGCAGCAGACGTTAACTGCCGCGCCCGGGACGGCGGCTCAAGGGGTACCAGCACCCCAAGCCTTGGCAGCGAGGGCATGGTGGAAGAGCCCATTTTTCATCGGCGGCGTGGCGCTTGCGGTGATCGCGGTGGTAGTCCTGGTACTGGTGTTCACGGTCTTCTCCGGTTCTGGCGTGTCCAAGGCGGATCCCTACGTTAAAGAGGCGGAAGCCCTGCTGGAGGAGGAAGAGTACGAAGAGGCCCTGGAAAAGGCCGAGCTGGCCGTGGAGGCAGACCCTAAATACGTTCCAGCCTATACCGTCCGGGCGGAGGCCTACCACGGGCTGGGCGAGACGGAAAAGTCGATGGATGACTGCAACAAAGCCATCGAGCTCGACCCCAGATATTCCGAGGCCTATAGAAACCGGGGTAACGCCTACGACGATCTCGGCGAGTACGAGCAGGCCCTGGAAGACTACGACAAGGCCATCGAGCTCGACCCGGAGAACGCCAAAGCCTACAACGGCAGGGGCGTGACCTACTATCACATGGAGGAATACGAAAAGGCCTTGGGTGACTACACCGAGGCTATGGAGCTCGACCCCGAGTTGATCTGGGCTTACGGTAATCGGGGCGACGTCTATATCATCCTGGACGAGTACGAAAAAGCCGTGGAGGTCTGCACCGATGGGCTCGAGGTCGATCCTGAAAGCGCCTATCTGCACGGCGTGCGCGGCCGGGCTTACACAGAGCTGGAACAATACGAGACAGCCCTGGAAGATCTCATCCGGGCTGTCGAGCTCGATCCCGAGGACTCTTATTATATCGAGGACCGGGGCTGGGCTTACTACGAACTGGAAAAGTACGACTTCGCCGTCATGGATTTCACCGCGGCCATCGAGCTCAACCCGGAGAACGACGAAGCCTACTACGGGAGGGGCTTGACCTATAACGATACACATCAGTACGAGAAGGCAATACCCGATTTCACCGCGGCCATCGAGATCTACCCGGATTACGGTTGGGCGTACGAGGAGCGCGGATGGGCCTACGACAAGCTGGGCCAGTACGACAAGGCTATAGCCGACGCCAATAAAGCCCTCGAGATCGACCCCGAGGACTACCTCGCATACGTGACCCGTGGATACGCCTACAACGAGTTAAAACAATACGACCTGAGCGTAGCGGATAACACCAAGGCCATCGAACTCGCCCCCGACTACGCTTCGGGCTACAACAACAGGGGGATCGCCTACTCCGGATTGAATCAGAACGACCTGGCAATGACGGACTTTAACAAGGCCATCGAGCTCGATCCCAACGACCCGATACAACATTACAACCGGGGTAACCTTTTCCTGAAACTGGGGCAGCGCGATCCTGCGATAGCCGACTACCAGAAATCAGTCGAATTGGACCCCGCTTATGAGGATCCGAGGCAAGCTCTCAGGAACCTGGGAGTCCCCGGCTACTAAGACACACTCTCCGGTTCACTCATACATGGTGTCGATGATCTCGCGATACCTATCGTCTATCACCCTCCGTTTAACCTTGAGGGTATAGGTCATCTCACCGGACTCAGCGGTGAATTCCTGCGGCAGCAGGGCGAACTTCTTCACGCGCTCGAAGTTGTCCAATCCACCGTTTACCTCATCCACGATCCCCTGAAACAGCTCCTTGATCTCAGGCTTCTCTACCATCTCTGCGGGACCTGTAGACTCGATGCCGACCTTGGAACAATAGCTGGCGAGTTCAGCGAAGGCGGGCACGATGAGCGCTGAGACGAACCGCTTCCCCTCGGCGATTACCGCCGCCTGTTCCACCAGGCGGTTCAACTTGAGCTGGGTCTCGATCTTCTGGGGAGATATGTTCTTGCCCCCCGAGGTGACCAGGATGTCCTTCTTGCGGTCGGTCATCAAAAGATATCCATCTTTGTCCAGGCAGCCGAGATCCCCGGTATGGAGCCAGCCATCCTTCAGGGTCTCCGCGGTATCCTCCGGCAGCCCATAATAACCCTTCATCACGATGTCGCCCTTTACCAAGATCTCCCCATCCTCGGCGATGGCCACCTCGACTCCCGGATAGGGATGTCCCAGGGTCCCGGGCATGAAATCGTCCAGGGTATTGAGCGTCACCGTGCAGGTCGCCTCGGTCAATCCGTATCCGTGCATGATCGGGATGCCGATAGCGCGGAAAAAGATATCGATGTCCTCCTGCAGGTGGGCGCCCCCCGACGCGAAGACACGCATCCTGCCGCCGAACAACTCCCTCAGCTTGGTATAAACGAGCTTGTCCGCCAGGCGGTACTGCATGAGCAGCAACGGTCCCGGCTCGCGGTAATCCCGCCTGCAGCAGACGACCTTGGCCCCTACCTTCTCCGCCCAGGCGAAGATCCTGCGCTTGGATGGGGGCCCCGCGCTGACGTTATCGTGGATGGCGGCGTAGATCTTCTCGAACATGCGCGGCACCCCGCACATGGCGGTGGGCTTCACCAGCTGCACGTCGCCGAGCACGGTATCCATGCTCTCGGCGTAAGCCACCGTCCCGCCCGCCATGACGTTCATGTAATGGACCACCACCCGGTCGAGCACATGGCTGGTGGGCACGAAGGAAAGGCCCACATCATCATCCTTGAGACCCACGATATCCAGGCCGCAGCGAGCGTCGTGGATTACGTTGCGATGGGTCAGCATGACTCCCTTCGGCTCCGCCGTAGTCCCGGAGGTATAGACGATGGTGACGACATCGTCCCCGTCTATTTCCTCCCTGCGGCGCAGGACCTCCCGTTGCAGCGGTTCGCTCTCTCCCCTTGCGAGGCACTGCTCGATATCGAGGACCATGTCCTCTCGGCCTTCTGCGATGCGGCTGGGCGCCAGGATCTGCTTCAGCTCGGGCAAGGCCTCCATGATGGAGAGAACGGTATCCAGCTGACCCTCGTCACCCACCATGATCGCCTTGGCCCCGGAGTCCCTGAGGATATATTCAACCTGGGGTGCGGAGCTCTTGAAATATATGGGAACGACCACCGCCCGCACCGCCAATGCGGCCAGGTCGGTGTAAGCCCACTCGGGGGAGTTGTAGCTGTAGATGGCTACACGGTCGCCTTCCGCGATCCCCAGGTCCACCAGGCATCCAGCCAGGGCGCTGACCGACCGGCCGAAATCCCTCCACGAGATGTCCTTGTATTCGCCCTCGACCTTCCTTTTCAGCGCGGTGATTTCCCCCTTCTTCTCCACTTGCTGGAAAAAGATGCTCGCCAGGTTCTCGCCCATTTCACCCTCCCAGGATCAATACGCCTACGGGTAATCGACATCATCCAGGATACCGGCATGATACATGGCCAATTGCACCAGCTTGGGGAGCTTCTCCTGGTAATCGCCCAGGACCATCATCTTCTGGGGGTAGGGAGACCCCGCGCCGTGTAACCCCATGGTCAGCAGGTCGGCGGCGAAGGTGCCCAGGGACATGCACTCGACCAGGCGCACCATGCGCATGCGGTGCTCGGTGGGGATATGCGACGCGCCCCGCAGGTACTTCTCGATGAATCCCCCCACCTCCTCGTTGCGCAGGTCCATCTCGCTGGGCATGGTGGCCACCAGTCCCCCGCATATATCCTGGGCGATGCGGCACATGAGGAAAGGCAGCTGGGTGGCGTTGTACTTGGCCACGCCGCCAAGGACATAATCGGCAAAGAAGATGCCCGAGGGCGTCGCCCTGCCCTTGAGCATGGAGGCCAACCCCAACCCGTAGAGGGTTTCGCTCATGATGATCAGGTCGGCGATCTTGTCCCAGATGATCTTATCCCGGGCTACCCCGTTGGCCTCGGCCATGGCCACGGCCGCGCCTACGGCTACGTCCCCCACTCCCGCGCCCGCCACGCCGTAGGACGAACGGTGCCCGATGGCGAAGCGGTTGACCAGCGGCCAGGTGAACTCTATCTCCCCGCAGAGGAAGACCCTTTCCCAGGGGACGAAGACGTCCTCGAAGATCATCAGGGTCTCACAGCCTCCGAACCTGGACAGCCCCAGGTCGATGGATGCCCCCTCTTCGAGTTTACGGGTATCGGAAGGCTGGCGCCCGTAGATGTGGTAGAGGCCGGGGGCGTCCACGGGGAGGGAGAAGCATATGGCGTAATCCTTTTCCTCCTCCCGCATGCCGCGTGTGGGCATGACCAGGTGCTCGTTGCAGTTGACCGCACCGGTCTGGTGGGCCTTGGCTCCACGCACCACCACCCCTTCGGCGTTCCTCTCCACGATATGCAGATACATATCCGGGTCGTCCTGCTGGGAGGGGCGCTTGGAGCGGTCGCCCTTTACATCGGTCATCGCCCCGCTCACCGCCAGGTCGTTTTCCTCAACATACCTGAGCCACTGCCTGAACCTCTCGAGATAGGAAGTGCCGTGAGCTTCGTCCGCCTCGAAGGCCACGCTGTACACGGCGTTGATGGCATCCAGCCCGGTGGATCGCGGGCAGCCCGCGGCCGTTTTCGTGGCAAGGTGGCGTTCCATCTCGCCCCGGGCTACCAGGTCGTCGATGCTCATGTGCAGGGCGTTGTAGCGGTTTATGGGCTCTCCTGAGAGATGCGACTCGGTGTTGGCCACCCGCTCCTCCCGCTTACGTTCGGCCAACACATAACTCTCGGCGATGGCATTGACCGCCGGCCGGTTGATGGGATGATCGACGATGTCCTCCACGCGCTCACCCAGGATGAACGCGTTGGGCTTCCCCTTTCTGATGCTCGCTATATACTCGTCTTTTGTATGCAGCGCCATGCGTGCCACCTCCTCCAAGACAGCGATCGGGTTGATAGACCTAATCTAACACAGGCAGGCGAATAAGCCGGCATTATCCATAAACTGTCTTCATATGCGATATCGGTAGCACACCTACTCGGTGAGCTCTCTCCAGTCCCGGGGCATGTCGAGCTGCAGGAGGAAGACTTCCTCCGAGCCGGGGTCGCGGTTCCAGTTGCAGGCCCAGACGATCCGCGAGCCGTCGTTGCTCAACGCCCCGTGTGTCTCCTCCCAATACGCGGCGGTGGTATTGTATGTTTTCGATAGGTAGAAGGCGCGGGGCTCATCAGGGTCCAGCCGGACGAGCACGTTGGTGCGGTCCAACCAGTTGCGTTCCGGGAAGCCCGGCTCGATATGCGTGCTCACCAGGCAGTACCCGTCCGCGTTACAGGAGATATGCACGCCGGATGAGAAACCGATGGGCGATTCGCTGTCATAGAACAGTCGCAGTAAGGGCACGTGGCCGGTGCCCTCGTAGCCGCCTCCCGCCTCGAGGACGGGTTCCGTAGCCGGACTCAAGAGGAGCATGTCGATATAGTCGGTCTGGCTGTTCTGCATCACAACTACCTCGCTGCCGTTCACGTCCAGTCCCACGTCGGCGTGGGAGGTAGTGTAGTCGATGCGGTGGAACCCATGCAGCTGCCGGTCCGCCATGGTCAAGCCCACGATATTGCCGGAGTTGCCGTCCATGCCCCCGATGAGCACCCAGCTACCCAATGGCGACATGCCCACCCAGTCGATGTCGCTCTCACCGGGCTGGACTTCATAGAGGCCGAGCACCTCGTCTCGTTCCCGATCCCAACAGAGGATGTAGCGAGGACGGTAGTCCTCCTCCGTACCCTGCAAGACGAGCGCCCAGTAGCGCCGGTCGTAAGAGGCCTCTCCCTCGTCCCGCATGGTGACGCGGTAGAGGTCAGGCTCGGCGGCCAGGATGGGGGCGATGGCCGGGTCGTTCGAGAAGTCCTTCACCACTTCCCTCTCGCCGGTGACCACGTCGTCCCTTACGATCTGAAACCCACACAACCCCCAGAGCAGTTCCGGGTCGCCCCGATCCCAGCGCGGCTCCTGTAGTTCAGAGGTACGCCGCACCAGGTTGCCGGGTTGGTTATAAGGCATGAGGTCCGTGCGGTAAACGGCGTAGCCCCCGTCTTCATCCACCAGGAGGATCATGGACCCGTCGGCGTTGAAGGGGTCGAAACGGGAGTACTCGTGCCTGCCGTTGATGCCATCTGCCTCGGTGACCTTCGTGAGCAAGGTGGAGAAACATGCGTCCTCGAAGGCGACCCCCGTCCCCGGCATGGGCATCTCGGGTTCCGGATATACGGGGTTGTCACCGGATAGGGGATCGGGAACCTCGACGAAAGTAAAACCGGGCGGATATTCCGCGCCGGCCTTATTGATCAAGGTGTGAGCTTCGCCACCTCCGCCCTTAGCTTTTTCCTCCCCATCACCACACCCTGCACCCAGGGAAAGCAGGATCACCGCCAAGGCTACGAGAAAACAGATCAAAACTCTTTTTCTCAAGGCAACACCCCCTAGACGGACGCCGCAGTCACCTGCCATAGAAACATCATATATCCATTTCGGCGGCGGGGACATCGTAGCTCGGCCGGGCGGCATCCCGCTAA
>Ga0315277_10008095_pt1 | contig 13568 bp, 10 predicted proteins | sample YL17G05_15_MG_FD_203695 | JGI IMG/M metagenome (GOLD analysis project Ga0315277, IMG submission 203695) | Sediment microbial communities from Yellowstone Lake, YNP, Wyoming, USA - YL17G05_15 | ecosystem: Environmental > Aquatic > Freshwater > Lake > Sediment | place: USA: Wyoming | collected...
GCCACGATGTACATGCATTAACGGTCAACACTGAGTTATGCGCAGGCTGCCATGGTGGGGCTACCGACCCGGAAACCATTCGCATGGGTACCACCGACTACGATGGCGATGCTAATACCACCGAAGGCATGTACGATGAAGTAAAGACAATGTCAGATTTACTCTATACTGCTATCCAGAAGTACGCAGCTGACAAAGTTGGCACACCCATCGTGTACGCTCCAAGTGCCAATCCTTATTATTTTATCGATACCAATGCAGATGGTGTTGCTGATCCTGATGAGATAGCTAGCTCCAATCGTTATGCCACATGGACGCCTCGTTTGCTCCGGGCTGCTTACAATTACCAATGGGTCAACAAAGATCCAGGTGCTTTTGCCCACAACGGCAAATACATGCTACAGGTACTGTACGATAGCCTTCAGGACATTGGTGGTGATGTTACGGCGTTGACTCGACCCGAGTCTCCCACCCCTAAACCATAATTTCTTTACATATCGGCAATATAAGACCGGATGCCCTGAGCATCCGGTCTTAATTGTTAAATGACGGCTTGTGTTAGAATCTATTGAATTAATGATCAGTCATGTCTTTGTATATTTTCATCCGGAATACTAATTCTCCCTTATGACTTCAAATGAATTTTCTCCGTATAAATATTTCAACCATGTGTTGAATTTATGGTGGCTTGTTCTACTTGCTACTATCTTGGGAGGTACCCTGGGCTTCGTCTTCTATCATTTTCATCCGCCCGTCTATGAAGCGACTGCCACTTATTTTGTCACCATTGATTTAACCCGTTTCCCCATCCAGGGAGTAAGGGAAGATTTGATCCAATATAATGAAGATATGGCTTTAGGCATCACAGAAGGCGCACTGCTCTCACCAGAAGTGATTAATAATGTCATCATCCAGGCAAAGACATTCGGAAAATCTCTGACGCCTAAGGATTTGCTTCAAAATAGCACCATCGAGCGCAAGCATGATATTTGGGCGCTTCGTTATCGTAGTGAAGAACCGTTGGAAGCCCAGACAATCGTCAATTCCTGGGCACAGATCGGTTACCAGGCCATGCTATCCTGGCAAGCATCTGGAAAAGCACCAGACTATGTGATTTTCCAACCCCCGTCACCGGCGCTCACTCCACAACAACCAGTCTTATATGGGCGCAGTAATTTGATGCTTGCGGGAGCTTTAAGTGGCTTTTTCGCAGGGATCGTCATTTCCACCCGTCTCAACCGAACTTCAAAGAAATCCCTACAAGATCTATAGTTAATCATTTGAGAGTACATAAATACTCGAAATTTGTTTTAGGGAAGATTGAATGATGGAAACATCAAGCAGGTTCGGAAAATGGCTGGAGGGAATTTGCGAGATTCTTTGGGCTATCTCACTGATCTGCCTGCCATTAACATCTTTTCCCCTGTTATCATCTCTGTCCGGTGGTTTGGTAGCTCCTCTCTCCATTTTGCCCTTTTTGATTCTGCTTGTGATCTGGGCGCTACCACTGATCATTCGTAAGGGTGAGCTTCCAAAGGAGACTATTCCTTTGGTCGCCTTTACCTTGGTGGCGATCATATCCTGTGCTGCTGCTTATTTTTTCTATATACCAGGTTTCAAAGGAAAATCTGTTCCCGGGCAGGAAATCCGTGCTCTCAGTACACTTGCCGTTGGTCTCACATTTTTCCTGGTCACAACCACCTGGGTAAAAAATACTGAGAAATTGAAAAATAGCTGGAAATATATCACGATTAGCGGCATCATATCCCTTGTCTGGACCGCTATACAAGCATTTTTTATACTCCAGCATGCCAACGAATACCCTCATTGGTTGAACCAAATCCAATCTTGGCTAGTGGTCAAAGCGGTCGCGTTTGCCCCCAGGTATGGTCGCGTCAACGGATTGACCTACGAGGCTTCATGGTTCGCTCATCAGATGGTCTTGATTTACCTGCCCATCTGGATAGCTGCGTCATATCATAAGACATCCGCATTTACCTTGCGGGTTTTCCAAATCTCTATAGAAAATATCCTGCTTGTGTTTGGGTTGGCAGCTTTCTTCCTGAGCTCACCTCGCATTGGGCTGGTTTCTTTCTTCTTGATGATCGTTTACCTCTTCATGAGATTGAACCTGTTATTTCATCGCAAAATTGTGGAGCGCATCTCGACGTGGAAAATTTTCCTCCAACTTGAATCTTCCAAGACCCACAAGACCTGGATTCAATTTATTACCAGTTTATTCATCGTTTTGGTTTATACTGTTATCCTCGTTGGGGTTTTCTTATTCGCAGTACAACGGGATAATAGGCTCACCACTCTGGTCAGTGCGCCCCCCACCATCCAAGAAATCGTCGGCCTCCTAACCTTGGATCAAAATACTCTTCTTGAACTAAGTCATCGGTTTGTATTCCTGGAGCGGATGGTTTACTGGCTAAACGGGTGGAATGTCTTTAACCAATATCCCTGGCTGGGGGTTGGCTTGGGAAACGCTGGTTTTTTCTTCCCTAAATATGCTCCTTCAATGGGTTGGGCTTCCTATGAAATCCGAAATGTGCTGTATACCCTGACCCAACTACCCAATGTAAAAAGCTTATGGTTTCGGTTATTGGCAGAGACGGGGTTGGTCGGCTTTTCGCTTTTCCTTACCTGGTTATATATCCTTTTCCAATCTTCAAGATTTTCGCAGCATAATCACGATGCCACAGTAAAGACTTTTGCTTTCGCAGGGCAGCTGGCCCTTTTAGCATTCATTGGTGAAGGTTTAAGCATCGACTCGTTTGCCATGCCTTACTTCTGGGTTATTGCAGGGTTGATCGCGGCGATCGCCATGATTTATCGGCGCGAAAATTCACAAAAAAAGTAATCAATAATTGATCGCCATATATATATAAAGAATCCAAACCAGCGATACTGCTTTCGTTGGTTTATTAATATTGCTCTAATCATCCTTGACTTTTATTTGATAATTTTATATACTCCATGAAAGCGCTTTCATACAATGCCCACTTCGGACCAACCATCCCAAACCAGTCACCCTAGACATCCAGCAACGATCAATGACGTCGCTTCGCTGGCGGGTGTCTCGATTGCCACGGTAAGCCGGGTGATAAACGGCTCTTCGCCTGTATCAGTCACAATTACCGCTAAAGTTCAGGCAGCTATAACCACCCTTAACTTCGTTCCTCATTCTGCTGCGCGTGTCCTTGCCACAAGGAAAACCAATACCATCGGTCTGATCCTGCCTGAGATCAGTGGGTTCTATTTTTCACCTTTGCTGCACGGTATCGAAGAGGGCATTCGTGGAAAGGGATACGATTTGATGGTCCATTCATCTGTTTCTCGCCCGGAAAGTAGTGAAAAACCAACCAGAAAACTGGGCGAGCATAATACCGATGGACTGCTCGTTTTTGCCGCCAGTTTAAGCGACGATGAGATCTTCCATCTCCACAGCCACGGATTTCCGATGGTACTTCTCCACCAATCTCCCCCAAAAGGTCTTGAAATCCCTTGTGTCACAATCGAAAATAAGGCTGGCGCACTTAAAATCATTAATCACCTGATAGAAGTTCATGGGTACCACAAAATTGCATTTCTGGCAGGACCCAAAACTGAAGAAGATTCATATTGGCGCGAATTGGGTTATCGAGAAGCACTATCCAGCCATGGGATGCCCTTTGATCCCAATTTAACCTCCGTCGGTCATTTTGATACCGCGATTGCCCAGATATCTGTAACCGAATTGTTGAATAGAGGGGTCATTTTCGATGCTATCTTTGCAGGCGATGATGACAGTGCCATAGGAGCTATCACTGCATTGCAGCATGGTGGGAAACGGGTGCCTGATGATATCGCCGTGGTTGGGTTCGATGATATTTATATCTCGCAATACCTGTCTCCCCCACTGACGACCATCCATGCACCCATCGAAGAAGCAGGTTATACTGCCGCGAAGCAATTGATCCACCTCATCCATAAAGAAATTGTCGACCCATTGGTGTTATTACCCACCGAATTAATCATCCGCCGCTCATGTGGATGCGCATGGTCATAAGATAAGGAGGTGTGAGGAACGAATAATAGAGAACGCCCAAATCGCCCTTGAATCAAGCATCTTTGGGAAATTAGATCAATGAATATAAAAAACTATTAACCACACAGGAGAAAATAGAATGAAACGACTGATCCTTATACTCAACTTGGTCTTGATAGGCGCCATGGCTATTGGTGCATGTGCTACGCCCACCACGGAGGTGGCCAGCCCTGTGGCACCGGTTGCAACAGAAGCGCCAGCTGCAACAGTACCACCTGCAGCCACCGAACCACCCGCTGCCACCGGCGAAAAAGTACATGTGACCATTTTTGTCGGCCTTGGCACTGGTACAGACCCAGCACAGATCGATTCAGAGAATGCTCTGGCTGAAAAGTTTAATTCCACCCATGACAAAATTGAACTCGAATTTCTCATTGTTCCCTATGACCAGGCACGTGAACGCCTCCTCGCCATGATCTCTGGCGGTACAGCGCCTCAATTGTTGGGCCCAATGGGAATCGAGACCACTGCCCAGTTCCTGGATTCGTTAGAGGATCTTACCCCTTATATCCAGCGCGATAACTACGATACAGCCGACTTCTACGGTCCAGCGGTATCCCTTAATACCTATGAAGGCAAGAATATCGGTTTACCCCTCGGCTTGTACCCATCATACATCTTTTATAACAAGAACGCTTTTGATGCAGCTGGGGTGGATTATCCGACTCAGGACTACAACGATACAACCTGGACCATAGACAAATTGCGTGAAGTCGCTCTGCTGGTGACTCTCGATGTAAACGGTAACAATGCTACCTCACCAGATTTCGACCCGACCAACATCACGCAATACGGATTTGACAATTCATGGGATAGTCTTCGCGGTTGGGAAGTACTGTGGGCACCTGCAAATATGGGTCGCCCGACTTCCGCAGATTACAAAACCGCTATCATCAACGATCCAGATTGGGTCACTGGTCTTCAATGGTATAGCGACGCCATCTGGAAAAACCACTTCATGCCTGATAGCGCTGCTATTTCAGGGCTCGATCCAGCCAATGGTGACCCGTTTGCTGTCGACGGGCTTGCAATGTGGATGTCAAATTCCTGGTACATGTCCGAGTCATTGAATGAGCTGGCATTTAAATGGGATCTCGCCCCGACACCATTCAATCCAAAGGGCGAGCGTATTGCCCAGGTCGATGCAGATGGCTTTAGTATGCCGAAGGACGCCAAGAACAAAGACGAAGCCTGGGAAGTAATGAAATGGCTGCTTGAACCCGAAAACAACCTCGAGCTGTGCCGGATTTATGGGTGTATGCCTGCCCGGAAATCCACTGAGTCGGCGTACAAAGCCTCTCTGGCAGAAATATATCCCGAGATTAACCTGGATGTAATCTTTAATGCTGCCACCTACCTGGATGTTCCCAATCACGAATCCTGGGTTCCAGATTTTGCGACCATTAATGAAGCTTTGTCGAACGCACAATCTCAAATTCTCACCGCCGATCAAGACCACGATGCTAAATCCGTATTGGATAAGACCAACGTTGAGGTCCAGAAGATTCTAGACGCCTACTGGGCAACACATTAGTTTATTTACAATTGTGCTGGGGATAGGGGTAAAGCCTTATCCCCAGTAAGCTCCAATTAATTAAGGAGATCTCATGTTGAAACACTCTCGCTTAAGCCTCCGCCAGCGGGAAGCGCTAACTGGATATTTATATATCAGTCCTTGGATTGTTGGCTTTCTTATCTTTACCATCGGTCCAATGTTCGCCTCGCTATATTACTCATTCACAGACTATGACATCATAAGCCCTCCAGTATGGAATAATTTTGCTAATTATAAGAAGATATTCTCTGGTATTTTCGAAGCATTAATCACTCACGATTCTAGCAAACTGGGTGATCCGATATTCTGGCAGTCATTAAAGGTTACCCTTACCTATGCCGTCCTGGCACTTCCGCTTGGGTTAATTGTGGGTTTCTTTTTGGCAGTATTGCTCAACCAGAAAATACCTTTTGTAAACCTCTGGCGAACTATCTACTTTCTCCCCTCGGTGATCGCCGGAGTTGCGGTGGCATTATTATGGGGACGTATTTTTAACCCACGTGTCGGAATCCTAAATCCAATCATTGAAGCAGTCCTTCATGTTAAAGGGCCTGGGTGGCTCGCCGATCCCAAGTGGGCAGTTCCATCTTTGGTCATCATGGGACTATGGGGAGTTGGCGGCGGCATGATCATTTATCTGGCCGGGTTGCAGGGAGTTCCTACCGACTTTTATGATGCAGCCAAAGTAGACGGGGCTAACCTCTACCAACGCTTTATTCACATTACCTTACCCATGATGACTCCCGTCATCTTCTATAATCTGGTGCTGGGAATGATCGGAACCTTCCAATACTTTACCGAAGTATATGTCATCACCAACGGACAGGGTGGACCGGTACGTTCTACACTATTTTATAACCTGTATCTTTATCAAAATGCCTTCAGGTACAACCACATGGGATACGCGGCAACCATGGCTTGGATATTATTCATCATAGTTCTTGTACTAACCCTGCTGGTATTTCGCTCATCCGAAGTCTGGGTTTATTATGAAGGTGAATTGAGAGGCAGGGAATAATATGGCAGCCACCAATCGAACCTCCCCTTACCGACCATTGGCTCTGGGTAACCGGGCTCAGGAATTCCTGATCAAGCTCTCTGCCAATCTGCTCCTGGCAGGCGGTGCGGTAGCGATAATCATCCCCTTCTTATTTATGCTTTCTTTAGCATTAAAAGATGCCACACAGATACGCAGTGATCCTTTATCCATAATTCCACGCTCACCCATCACAGCTGAAGTGAATGGGGAGAAATTGCCCCTTTATGAAGTAGCCATTGATGGCACTAAGCACCAGATGGCATTGCTCAAGAACGCCCCGGGTAAAAAGGGTGTATTTGTAGACCCTGCAGATCCTGATCAAACCTACACTTTCCTCCTGGCAGATCAGAAACCACTCTATCACATTGATATCCATCTGGAAAACTTTCGTGAAGCGCTCACCAGCCAACCGTTCGGAAAGTACTTCCTAAATACCATGACCATCACTTTTGTGGGCGGGTTTGGCATGCTTTTGTCTTGTACATTCGTTGCCTATGGCTTCTCGCGCTTTCGCGCGCGTTGGTTGGATGTCCTTTTCTTATTGCTGCTCTCCACGATTATGCTACCTAGTCAGGTGCGGTTGATCCCAATTTACGTCCTCTTCCAGAAAATTGGTTGGATTGACACTCTCCTGCCTTTGATCGTACCTGCCTTTTTTGCCAATGCGTATGATGTTTTCATGCTGCGCCAGTTTTTTAAGACCATCCCCTTCGAGCTGGATGATGCCGCCAAAATTGACGGGGCGAGCTCCATCCAGACCATGGTTTATGTCATGCTGCCTCAAGCCCGCCCGGCTATCCTGGCGGTGGCAATTTTCCATTTCCTATATGCATGGAACGATTTTTACGAACCCTTGATCTTTCTCCATTCTCAAAAAAATTGGACGATGGCAGTTGGCTTGCAGACCTTCAATGCTCTGTATGCCATAAATACTCATCTGATCATGGCTGCTTCTATCGTGATGATCATCCCTCCCATCGTCTTATTCTTCATGGCTCAAAAGGTATTCACTCAGGGAGTGGTCTTTCGGGGTTTTAAAGGTTAACCAAATTGGAAGAAACCTCTGACCGGTTAACAAGATCAGCTTGTTGCTTAACCAAGAAAGGATTCCCGTGCAATGTATTATACGGAAGGTCACGACTAAGGACATCTTATCATGATTAAGCTTGCCATCACAGGTGCAGGTTACATATCAAAAATCCATGCAGCCGCGGCATTATCAATTTCCAATGTAGAACTGGTTGCTGTGGTGGATAGATATGCTAACACAGCAATGTCATTTGCCAAAGATTACAATCTCAAGCGCTGCTATGAAAATATAGACCAGCTCCTTAATAGCGCTGGCATTGACGCACTGGTGATTGGCACACCCAATTATTTACACTTATCCCAGGCAATCGCGGCCTTAAATGCAGGGATTCATGTGATGGTCGAGAAACCCATGGCGATGAATGCCCAAGAAGCTTATCAGATGCAAGGAGCCAGCAAAAAATCTGGTGCTTTACTAATGGTTGCTCATTGCTGGCGGTTTGATCCTGAGGTGCTCTGGTTGCGACGACAATCGGAAGCTGGACGTCTTGGTAAAATAATCCGCACCAAAGGGTACGGCGTTCATCAGCTCTGGGGACCCTCGGGGTGGTTCACTCAAAAGAAGTTGGCGGGTGGGGGTGCGATGGCCGATGTGGGTATACATGCTATTGATACGGCGCGTTTTTTGCTTGGTGATCCCCAACCAGAATCTGTCTATGCCCGCATCGGTACCTATTATACAAATTTTGATGTGGATGATACCGGCATTTTAATAGTTAATTGGGAAGGTGGAACGGTATCCTATATCGAATCTGGCTGGTGGCAGCCTCACACCGATGGTCCCGAAGCAGCTACCCGGCTTTATGGGACAAGCGGTTTTGGTCAAATTTATCCAACCTATTTACTCGACCAATCCGGTAAAGACGACCCTGGGTTTCCCCATCCACGCATAAACCATGCCCCACAAAGCCTGTATAACGACCAAATGAGATATTTCATCCAGTGTATTCATGAACATCGCACTCCAATCCCAGGCGGTCTGGAAGGTTGGACAAATATGAAAATCGTGGATGCTGCTTATAAAAGCTCGAAGACAGGCAAAGTAATCAAGGTTGAGTGAGATATGCCCACTTATTTTCTAGGCGTCGATATCGGTGGTACAAAATCTCACGCATTAATTGCAGATGGTGATGGAAATGCATTGGGTTTTGGTACATATGGTCCTGGGAACCATGAAGAGGTTGGATATGAAGGTCTGCGCACCGCCCTGCAGACTGTGACCGATAAGGCGGTCATCATGGCTGGTATTACCAAGGATCAGATCTCCGCTGGAGGTTTTGGTGTCGCCGGCTATGACTGGCCATCAGAACGCCAGCCCACATTGGACGCGATCCAATCCATTGGTTTGTCCGCACCTGTGGAAGCTGTCAATGACACAATCATCGGGTTATTGGCGGGTGCATCTAAGGGGTGGGGAGTAGCCGTCGTAGCTGGCACGGGTACCAATTGCTGGGGATGGGATGAACATCATAATGTGGGTCGTGTCACAGGGGTCGGCTATGGTGAGTATGGTGGAGCTGGCAACCTGGTCGATCGGGCTTTAGAAGCCATTGCCTATGAATGGACCAAACGCGGTCCAAAGACTAAGCTCACCACAGAATTTCTTCGGATGACCGGTGCAAATGATATACCCTCATTAGTCGAGGGGATTGAGATGGGCAAGTATTTCCTTGGATCGGATTTTGCACCTGTAATTTACCAGATCGCTGCCCAAGGCGATCCTATTGCTTTCTCGATTATTCAGTGGGCTGGAAGTGAGCTGGGTCAAACCGCGGTCGCTGTCATTCGCCAGCTGGGAATTGAGCATCAGGAGTTTGAAGTCGTATTGGTGGGCAGTCTGTATGAGATGGGTGAAATGATTATCGGACCCATGCGACAGATTATTAATTCCGAAGCCCCAAAAGCTCGCTTGGTTCGCCTTTCGTCACCTCCAGTTGTAGGAGGCGTTCTCCTGGCAATGCAGCAAGTGGGGATAAATCCTTTCCCGGTTCGTGATCATTTGATTAAATCAACCGGAAAATTTCTAAATGAAAAAGTTTATTCTTCTATACATCCTCTTACTGCTGCCAATTACTCCAATTCAACATCAACAAAATAATCGATACATTGAGCAATCAAATCCATATCTATCCTGTACCAATGAGGAGTGTGCTCTGAAATCGGATAGGTGTATCTCGGTAATACATTCAGGTATGGATTGGATAATTGGTTGGTTTGCTGTTCCAGCACTAAGGTACAATAAATTCATCTGACCGCATTCATATAGATAGATCACTTTCGATAACCAGGAGCATCCATATGTCAGAGCTTGCCATTTTGGGTGGTACACCAATCCGATCAGAACTTTATCCGAGTTGGCCTGTATTTGATGAACGTGATATCCAAGCGATTTCAGAGGTAATCCGGTCTGGTAGGTGGGGCGGATATCCATATCCTGGGCCCCAAACTGCTGAATTCGCTCGCCGTTTTGCAGAGATGGAAGGTGGCGGATATGCAGTTCCCATGGCTAATGGCACCGTGACCATGGAGGTTGCCCTGCGCACCATGAATATTGGGTGGGGAGATGAAGTGCTCGTCCCTGCCTATACTTTTCAGGCAACCGCTGCTGCCGTTATGAGTGCTGGAGCCATTCCAGTCATAGTGGATGTGGACTTTGAAACCTATTGTATCGATCCGAAAGCTGCAGAAGCTGCTATCACTCCTCAGACAAAGGGTATTATCCCCGTCCATTTAGGAGCTGAGATGGCGGATATGGATGCGATCATGGATCTCGCGGAGCGCAACAGCTTGGTAGTTATCGAAGATTGTGCCCATGCCCATGGGGCTAAATGGCTCGGCAAAGGCGCGGGTACGTTTGGCCATTTTGGTTCATTCAGCCTGCAATCTTCCAAAACCCTCACCACGGGTGAAGGAGGTATGCTGCTCTGCCAAACTCCAGACCTTGCAGCCAGGGCTGCCAGTCTGATTGATTGCGGGAGACCTCATGATGAGGCAGGGACTCTGTTCACCATGGGGGCAAATTATCGAATGACCGAGCTTCAAGCAGCACTTGGAGTAATCGGTTTGGATCGCTTCCCGGAACAAGCAAAACAGCGCGAGATACTGGCTACCTATATGGATGAAGCCCTCAATGAACTCCCGGGTGTAAGGATACTTAAACGAGATGCTCGCCATACTACGCGCTCTTTTTATCAGTATATCTTCGCTATATATCCGAAGGTATTCAAAGCGAAGCATGATGTTGTATGTTATGCCCTTGAAAAAGAAGGCATTCCTTGCGAGGTGGGTTATGAGGCCATGCATCATTATGAGCTTTTCCAACCCAAGCTCTCTCGCTTGCCCGTTCCTTCAGCCTTCCCGGCATATTTTGAGTTCGATAAAATGAGTTTCCCAATCGCTGAACATGCTAGTGAAGAGGAGGCAATCTGGCTGAATGAATCAATCTTTCGCGCCGGTCAAAAAGGGGTGGATGATGTTATCTGCGCATTAAAGAAGATTCTAGCCAATGCAGATGAATTGGCACAAGCTATGATGAATAGTCAATTACCAGAATTATAGGCTACCAACGAACTTTAATTTTCGCCTAAGGTATTTATGATATATATTTAATATCCGGAATTGACAAGGTTGAAGATTGTGAGTATATTAACGAATGAATCCCTCGTCTCTTGGGGTGTATAATAGTTAATCAGGTTTCAATTTGGGAAACGAACCTTTCACCGCTATTTCGATAAATCCACACAGGTACTATATACGCAAGCGAAATTGGCGCAATGTAGGTTGTTTGTCATTCCATATTTTTAATCTGGTCAGAATAACCATTTAAATTTGATTGGTTATCAACCAATGGAAACATTGGGTAAATCGAAAGGAGGAAAGTTGAAGTAAATTGCTTAGATACGCATGGATACAATAAGGTAATTTATACCCACTACTAATCGTAAAGAATAAATTTCTGGAGGAAAAAAAGTGTTCAAGAAAAGTTCGCTCTATAGTATGTTGACCATTTTGTTCGTGGCTGCGATGGTTCTTTCTGCCTGCGCCCAGGCAACCCCAACCGCAGCTCCCCAAGCAACCACCCCACCCAAAGCAACCACCCCACCCCAATCGACACAGCCTCCAGCGGCTAAGCTGTCTGTAGGTGTCGTTCTTCCGACCAAGGATGAGCCACGGTGGATTCAGGACGAGACCCGCTTCAATGATGCCTTCAAAGCTGCCGGGTATGATGTCCAGATTCTCTTCAGCCAGGGCGATTCCGCCAAGGAAAAAGCCAACGTTGAAACTCTGATCTCTCAGGGTGTCAAAGTCATCATCATCTGCCCACAGGATGCCACCGCTGCCGCTGCTGCCGCAGATGAAGCCAGAGCCGCAGGCGTCAAGGTGATCTCCTACGACCGCCTGATCCGCGACACAGCTTCGGTAGATTACTACGTGACCTTCGACAGCGTTTCGGTTGGCAAGGCACAGGGCCAATACCTGATCGACAAGGCCACCGGCACCGGCAACCCCCTGTACCTGTACGCTGGTGCCGCCTCTGACAACAACGCCTTCCTCTTCTTCGAAGGCGCCTGGGATGTTCTGCAACCCAAGATCGTCGATGGCACCTTTGTCATCAAGAACTCCAGCGAAGCCATAGCTCTACAGAGCAAGGCCACCCTGACCCGAGACGAGATGGGCAAGATCATCGGACAGGTCACTACCGACTGGAAGTTCGACGTGGCCAAGAACCTGGCCCAGGCTAACCTGACGGCTGCTACTGCCGCCGACAAGGGCAATGTCTTCATCCTCGCCCCCAATGACGGCACAGCCCGTGCCATTGCCGATGTGTTTGCTGCCGACACAGCCGTCACAAGCTATGTGGTTACCGGCCAGGATGCTGAGGAACCCTCCGTCCAGTACATCATCGATGGCAAGCAGTCCATGACCGTCCTGAAGGATGTTCGTACGCTCGTCAGCGATGCGATCGCCGCCGCGGTTGCTTATCTGAAGGGTAATACCCCTGAAAAGACCACAACCTACAACAACGGCAAGATCGATGTTCCTGCCAAGCCGTCTGTAGTGGTCACGGTTGATAAGACCAATGTCAAGGCTGCCGTGATTGACTCCGGTTATTGGCCGGCTGCCGACTTTAAAAACTTACCATAAGTAAGTTCCATATAGATAATACAGGAATAGTGATGGATAGTTCATCACTATTCCTGCAGTTCTCCTGATATCTGCACTTTGATAAATAGGAATAATGGTCAAGCTAATTTAGATTGACCTTTTTTTGGTAAATGGATGGCGAGATATCGCTATCCGTGAATGTTCTTTAATTAGTCAAAAACCAAAGAGAAAACTATGGAAACTATGACAGAAACCACACCGGTCGTGGAAATGCGTAACATCAAGAAGAACTTTGCTGCCGTCCAGGCACTGCGTGGGGTAGACTTGACATTGCACCACGGTGAAGTTTTGGGGTTGGTAGGCGATAACGCTGCTGGCAAGTCTACTCTGATGAAGGTTCTCAGTGGCGCCTACATCCCCGAAGAAGGAGAGATCCTCATCGAGGGTAGGAAGGAGCATTTAACAGATCCCTTGCATGCCCGTCGTCTGGGCATCGAGATGGTGTACCAGGATCTGGCTATTGCCAACAACCTTGACGTAACCTCCAACGTTTTCCTTGGACGAGAATCTGTGAGCACACAGCTCGGCTCCTTCAGCGTACTGAACAGTCGCCAAATGGAGCAGGAGGCGCAGCGCCTTCTTGATCGTCTCAAGATTGATATCCCCTCCGTGCGCTTGCTGGTGGAGAG
>Ga0315277_10008097_pt1 | contig 13567 bp, 14 predicted proteins | sample YL17G05_15_MG_FD_203695 | JGI IMG/M metagenome (GOLD analysis project Ga0315277, IMG submission 203695) | Sediment microbial communities from Yellowstone Lake, YNP, Wyoming, USA - YL17G05_15 | ecosystem: Environmental > Aquatic > Freshwater > Lake > Sediment | place: USA: Wyoming | collected...
TTCACACGTCTGGCGTACTTGTTCAGGATTTTAGGCCAACGCAGGCGCTGAAACCGATCGGCGAATTTTTGGGCCCTCGTCGGATCCTCGATCCCCAGAAAAACGTTGTCGAGTCGGGTAAAGCGCAGTTGATTGGCAACGAGCTTCCGTGCCAGCCACTCGTGCCCATTGAGATAAACCTGGATCTGCATGGGAAACCAGCTCTGGATCCGCACGTTGAATCAGTCCGATTGGAGCAAAAACTATGCGGCCTTGGGCAGGACCGCCCGCGCTCCGTTCAACCAGGGGGCTGTCGGACATCGTCGTCAGCGCAGAAGCTGGTAGTCGCTGAGTTTCCGGTAAAGGTTGCGCTCGCTGATTCCGAGCATCTTCGCTGCCTTTCCCCGGTGGCCGTCCGCGGCGCTCAGGGCCAGTTTGATATGCTGCAATTCCATGTCCTGCAAGGTGGGAATACCGGCGTTATCCGGCGCCGCGGATGCGGGCGTGACGGCGGCCGCACGTATGGCAGCCGGAAGGTGTTCGGGGAGTAGTTCGGTTCCTTCGCACACGATCATAGCGGCCTCGACCACATGCAGGAGTTCACGCACATTGCCGGGCCAGCTGTGCTGTTGCAGGATCCGGAGGGCCGCCTCGCCGATCTGCTTGGACGCCGCAAACCGCTCGTTGAACATTCCAACAAAATGCCTGGCCAGCAAATCAATGTCCGCGCCCCTTTCCCGCAAGGGAGGGATTTCCACGCTGATAGTGCTGAGACGATAGAACAGGTCCTCGCGGAAAAGCCCCTGCCGCACCATTGCGCGCACATCCCGGTTGGTGGCCGCGAGCACGCGCACATCGACGCGCACTTCGGCGGTGGCGCCCACGCGCCGGAAGGTGGAGGTGTCCAGCACCCGGAGCAGCTTGGTCTGCGTTGCCGGACTCACCTCGCCGATTTCATCGAGAAACAGGGTCCCCCCATGGGCCACTTCGAAAAGGCCGTGTTTGGCGCGGTCGGCGCCGGTGAAAGCGCCCCGCTCGTGGCCGAAAAGCTCGCTCTGCAGCAAACCCTCCTGGAGGGTGGCGCATTCGACGACCACGAAAGGGCGCAGGCGACGGGTGCTGCGCGCGTGGATCAGCTTGGCCACGAGCTCCTTTCCGACTCCTGTCTCACCGGTGATGAGCACGGTCGCATCGCTCGGCCCCACACGGTCGACAAGATGAAGCAGCCGGCGGAACTCGGGGCATTCGCCAACGAGGGAGCTGCCGGGGTCCGCAGGCGTCAAGCCGCGCTCGAGCAGCGTGGCCCTCTGTTTCAAAGAACGGTTTTCGATCGCCCTTTGGATGCGGACATGAAGCTCGTCAAGCGCACAGGGTTTGACGACATAGTCGAACGCCCCCATCCGGATGGATTCGATCGCCGTGTCAATCGAGCCATGGCCGGTCAGCATGATCACTTCCGCGCCGGATTGGCTGCCGCGGACCGCCTTGAGAACTTCGAGGCCGTTGATCCCGGGCAACTGGAGGTCAAGCAGGATAATTTCCGGCTCGATCCTCGCAGCCTCCTTGACCGCCTCCTCTCCCGTGCCCACAGGGGTGACATCCAGGCCGAGGCGCCGCAGTTCGTTTGCCATCACCTGGCGGAAAACGCCGTCGTCGTCAACCAGCAGAATCATGGTCTTGTCTTTCATCCCAGGAACTCCCGTTGCTTGTCCGGCCCGCAGGCCGGAAGCCTGATCTCAAAGGTGGACCCTTGCCCAGCCACGCTCTCGACCAGGATGTCGCCGCCCCAGCGCCTGACAAAATTGAGCGAAAGGAACAGCCCGAGGCCGGTACCGCCTCTCCGGAGGCTGAAGAACGGCTCGAAGATCCGCTTCAGGTGCTCCGGTGGTATGCCACAGCCGTCGTCCGTGATGCGGAGAATCACTCCTTCCCCGGCAGGATTGCGTAACGTCACATGGCCTCCGGGTTTGCAGGCCTGGATGGCATTGAGCAGGAGATTGATCAGCGACTGCTGCAGTTCAGCCTCATCCGCCCGGACGTGAGTCCCCTGCGCAACTGTCTGCATATCCACATGCACCGAGTGGGCGCGCGCGGTCGGCTCGATCAGCCGCGCCACCGCATCGACGGTTGTGTGGAGATCGACGAGGTCGCCGCAGGAGCGCTGGCCGCGCGACATGCGCAGGAAGTGCTGGGTGATGCCGCGACAGCGCAGGATCTGATCGCGCGCGATGGAGGCATTCTCGCCGATCCGCCCCCAGTCCGCCGGCTCATCCCGATCGGCGGGGATTTCGCGCAGGATCCCCTCGACGCAAGTGAGCACCGTTGCCAGCGGGGTGTTCAGCTCGTGGGAAAAGCCCGAAGCCAGCATCCCGAGCGACGCAAGCCGGTGCGACTCCGCAAGGTGAGCCTCCGCCGCGCGGCGCTCGGAAATGTCGCGCCATACTTCCACCACGTAGGTCAGGCGCCCTGAAGGTCCGAAAATGGGAGACGCGTGGATTTCCTCCCACGCAGTGGCCCCGTCCGGCGCGCGCCGCTCGCATATCCTGACCTGGCGGGCGCCCTGCCGCAGGCAGGACAGTGCCGGACAGTCCGCGGCCGTGCAGGCGCCCGCTCCGATTTCGCTGCAGCAACTGCCGAGCACATGTTCACGGCATTGCCCGGCACGGCGCAGAAAGGCTTCGTTGGCCGCGATGATCTTCCTTTCCGTGTCCAGGACGACAATTCCGTCGTCGATGCTGTTGATGACGGTCTCGAGCCGTTCCCCCTGGGCGCGGACCTCGCTGGCGAGCCCGGTCACCGAGTCCGCCATCGTGTTGAATTCGCGCGCGAGCCAGGCGATGGTGTCGGAGCCCTCCTCGGGGACACGCCGGTCAAAGTCGCCCCCCGCGATCAAGCGGGCCGTCGTTTCAAAGCGCTGCAGGCGGCGCAGGACAAAATGGCGGATTACCAGCGCGATCGCGACCACCAGCAGGAGCGTAAGCGCCCCGGTTTCGGCAACCAGCCAGCGCAAGTCGCGCACCATCTCCGAGCGCATCTGTTCGGCATTGCGGTCGATGATCAGAATGCCGTTGATCCTGTGTCCCGGGTCATGGCAGCGGAAGCATTCCTTGCGATTGCCGATCGGCACAACCGTGCGCAGCACCGCTCCACCCCGGGTTTCAATGACGCGGCTTGATCCCCGTTGATCGGCCGGCAACCTGTGACAGGCCTGGCAGGTTGGCGAGTCAATATGCAGATCATTGCCGTCACTGCCCTGCGGTCTGCTCGAGAACCGCGGATTGCCGGAGCGATCCAGCAACACCACCTGCTCCACCCGGGGCCGCTGTCCGAAGCTGTTAATCATGCGCGCGATCAGGCTGCGATCGTTTTCGATCATCTGGTGCTCGAGCGCGATCCGGATCAGTTCCCCTTCGCCGAGCGCGCTGGTGCGCGCCGTCTCCAGCAGGGCCTGGTAGTGATGGGTGGAATAGAGGTAGGCGCCGGCAGCACAGGCTGCCACGACTGCGGCAGTAACCCCCAAGGCCAGACCCAAAGTCATGCTGGCAAAACGTAGTTTCATCTGCTGAGCACCCGAAAGTTGTAGCATGATGACAAACTGCAGCCCCCACGTCAATGGCGGACGCAATCCTGATCTGCGATTCAGACAGTGAAATCAAAAACGAACCACGAAGACCTCGAAGACCTCAAAGATTCTTGATATTCCAGCAGGCTTCCCTGCATGGGCGACCTTCGGCCGGCATCTTTGCGTGCGGCGGGCGGGAAAGCGCTTTGGGCGCAGGCACCCTTCCATTCAACGGCGGCGTTTTCCCGTCCGCCGCGCGCAAAGATGCCGCACCGCAGAGCGGTGCCCCCACGCAGGCGACGCAAAAGCGAAACATTTTTCCATAAAGCATCTCTTCGAGGTCTTCGCGGTTTTTTTCCACCGTCTGAATCGCAGGCAACCCCTGACAAAAGGTCAGGCGGATCTGACTTTCTGTCAGCCCCCCCGCTTGCCGCATTCACTTAAGAGTCGCAAAAACACAGGGCTTTGGCCGGTTCGTGCGTTTGGCACGCGCCGTGCTTAAGGTCTGTCACAGAATAGCACTCCTGCTTTGCCGCGGCCCACGGGCCCGTTGGCAAGGCGCGGGTGATAAGAATACTCGGTGGGTGGGTGAGGAGCGAGCAACGCAGCCAGGGTGTCTGCCGGCCACAGCTCAGAGGGGGGCTCGGCCGCGGGCGGGCATCGGCTGCGTTGCCGCTCCACGACAATGTCACCACATCACCTGCGCCGCTGCGCCTTGCGCCGGCACGCACGGCGCTCGCGCCAAAGCGGACAGGCCATTCTGTGGCGAACCCTTGCAGGAAAACGGAAGGAGAACCAGCGTATGGAGATGCTCTTGATGGTCCTTTGCATCAGCATGTTCGGATTGGCGGTCACAGCTCTGGCCTTTGGAGCGGCGACGCGCCCTGAAAGGGAGGCCCCACAGGAACAGCCGCAGCTGCAGCCGGTTGTGCCCGCCGCGGCCCCGGCCCGTTTCTTTGCGCGCGACCTGGCAACCCCGATCGAGACACGGCCGCGAGTGCCGATCGAAGCGTTGTTACTGCAGATCGAAAGCCATGTTCGTCTGGAACATGCAGCGGCGGAATCGTTCCTCGAATCACCGACCTCGGTCCTGCTGCACAGCAAGACGGCTTCACCGTTTGTGAATTAGCTCTGGACTCCGAGGTTGAACGGTATTGTTTGACCGGAATCCATTGGATCGAAATAGGCTAGTCTCGAAAGTGGTGGGGGCGGGCTTTAGCCCGCCAAAGCGGTCCATGCGCCGGGCTAAAGCCCGGCCCCACAATCTTAATGAGTGCTTTTGACAGACATTAGTTCGGAATCCAGGTTAAAAGGAGCATAGCCCGATGAACCAGCCGCCCGACCTTCTGGCCGGTCTCAGTGAGGTTGACTGCAACAAAGTTTTGGAGCTCGGATCACCTATCACCTTGCCCAGCGGCGCAGAGCTGTTTGCTCTTGGAGCTCAGGCCGACAACCTTTTCATTGTGGAGCGAGGCCGGGTCAAGCTCACGCTTCCCATGCAAGTCCGGGGCAAGCAGGAAGACATTACGGTCGAAGAAATCAAATCCGGGCAGACCGTCGGATGGTCGGCGCTCATTCCGCCGCACCGTTTCACCCTGAAGGCCACGGCTCTGATGGACACCGAGTTGATCGTCCTCGACCGGAAAACGCTGCAGGCTTATTTCTCGGCGCAGCCTGCCGTCGGTTGCGTCATCAGTCTGAATTTGGCCGTTGTCATAGGCCACCGGCTCCAACTTTTCCAGGCAATGTGGCTGCGTGAGATGCAGCGTATGGTAGAAAATCAGTATGCCTGACCGGCCGGCCCTGATTACAAAAATCCTCCTGGCCGCGATCGTCGCGGCGGCGCTCCCGATCGCCGGCGGCATGCGGGCGCAATCGTCGCCGACCCCGCCGGCCAGAGGAACCGCGCAAGATCGGGTCGAAGTTCCTCCGCCGCCTTTTTCCGACGGCATCTTTCCCTGCAGCGCCTGCCACGCGAACGTCCCGGCGAACCGCAAGCGCCGCACGCTCTCCGACATGCACACGGAGATCGTTCTGAAACACGACGAAGAGCACCGCTGGTGCCTCGACTGCCACGACGCCGACGACCGCGACCAACTGCACCTTGCCAGCGGGGAAAAAGTGCCCTTCTCCGAATCCTACCGGGTCTGCGGGCAGTGCCACGGTGAGAAGCTCCGCGACTGGCGTGCGGGCGTGCATGGGCGCCGAGCCGGCAACTGGAACGGCGCAAAAACCTACCTCTTGTGCGCGCATTGCCACAATCCTCACCAGCCGAGGTTCGCCGCGATTCAGCCGAAGCCGGCGCCTGCCCGGCCGAGCCGGGATGCGGGCCGGGGCAACGGAAAGAGCGCAGATGGCAAATAAGACAGGTGCTTCAAAACTTAGCCGCAGGAAATTCATGGCCGGCGGCGCCACGGCCGCGGCGGCCTGGATCCTGACCGGCTGCGGCGCCAAGCGCCTCTACGAAATGCCGCGCGAACGGCTCAGGACCGCGGTCCAGGACCTTGAACGCCGGTATAACCAGAGCCACAGCGTCGCGATCACCATATCGGACGCCCCCGCTCTTCCGGGCGTCGAGTTCGCCTACGGGCTTGATCTCTCCAGATGCGTCGGTTGCCGGCGCTGCGTGTACGCTTGCGTGGAGGAAAACAACCAGTCCCGTGATCCGCAAATCCACTGGATCCGCGTGCTCGCGATGGAAAAGGAAAAAGGAATCGATTTTTCTCATGCGGATCCCTATTACCAGCCTGAGAAAGTCCCGGAAGACGGGCGCTTTTACGTGCCTGTCTCCTGCCAGCAGTGCCGCAATTCCCCATGCACGAAAGTCTGTCCGACGGGGGCGACCTGGACGGAACCGGACGGCATTGTCGTCATCGATTATGAATGGTGCATCGGCTGCCGCTATTGCATGGCGGCCTGCCCCTATGGCGCGCGGCACTTCAACTGGGCCGAACCAACGATTCCGGACACCGCCGTCAACACGAAAACCCACTATCTCGGAAACCGGCCGCGCCCCAAGGGGGTCGTCGAGAAGTGCACGTTCTGCATCCAGCGCAGCCGCGCCGGCCGCTATCCGGCCTGCGTGGAGGTCTGTCCTGTCGGCGCGCGCAAGTTCGGCAACCTCCTGGATAAGGACAGCGAGATTCGCTACATCATTGAAAACAAGCGGGTGCTGGTCTTGAAGGAAGAACTGAATACCGTCCCCCGATTTTTCTACTTCTATGCAACGTGAGAATTCAGTGGATACGATCCGGCTCTTTACACGGTTCGCGCGCGGCAGCGTGCGGTTGATCCTCCAGGGTCCCACGGCCTACTGGTTGTGGCTGGGATTCCTTGCGGCGCTGGTCATTTCCGGAGGATGGGCGTTCGCCGGCCAGGTCAGGTCAGGATTGATCCTGAGCGCGATGCGCGACCAGGTCAGCTGGGGATTCTACATAGGAAATTTCACTTTTCTGGTAGGCGTCGCGGCCGCGGCCGTCGTGCTGGTGATTCCCGCGTACGTCTACGACTGGAAGCCCATCCGCGAAATCGTGATTTACGGCGAACTGCTCGCCATCAGCGCGATTGTCATGTGCCTGTTGTTCGTCGTAGTGGATATCGGCAGGCCCGACCGTTTCTGGCATCTGATCCCCCCATGGGGACATCTGAACTTTCCCAGTTCGGTCCTGGCATGGGATGTTCTCGTGCTCAACCTCTACCTGGTGCTGAATTTCGCCGTCGCGACCCACATCCTGTACCGGGCGTTCCACGGCCGGGCCTACGCCAAACGGCTCGTGGTCCCGCTGGTGCTGCTGTCGATCCCGATGGCTGTGGGGATCCACACGGTGACAGCCTTCCTGTACAACGGCCTGGCCGCGCGGCCCTACTGGAATTCCTCCATCCTGGCGCCGCAATTCCTGGCTTCCGCCTTCTGCTCCGGCCCCGCCATTCTGCTGATCGTGATGCAGGTCCTGCGGCGTTTCACCCGCTTCGAGATCCGGGATGAAGCCATTCGGAAAATTGCCGAGCTCATGGCGTATGCGATGTTTCTGAACCTGTTCCTCCACGGCGCCGAAGCATTCAAGGAGTTCTATTCGGACACCCAGCACCTGCTGTATACGAAATACTGGTACCTCGGCCTTGGAGGACACCGAACCCTGGTACCCTACGCCTGGTCGGCGCTGGCACTGAACGTCATTTCGTTCGCGCTGTTCATCGTGCCTGCCGCGCGGCGCAACTGGGTGACGCTGAACATCGGGTGCGTGGCGACCTATGCGGGCGTATATATCGAGAAAGGGATGGGACTGATCATCCCGGGCCTCACACCCGACGCTCTCGGCGAAGTGTACGAATACTTCCCAACCATGACGGAATTGCGCGTTGCGGCCGGCATTTTCGCCCTGGGATTCCTCGTGTTCACTCTGATGCTCAAGGTGGCGGTGCCGATCACGCTCGGCGAGTTCCTGGGTGATACCAAGCCTGCGCCGGCACATCACTAGCCCGGATTATTCTTGAAGAGCCGAACCGATGTGCGCAAGGCTAACGGAGCCGCGACCGTAAGGGAGCGGATCGCAGCGTGCGAATACCACAGAATGTGAGATTGGCAACCAATCCGCTCCCTTACGGTCGCGGCTCCGAACTGGGCCGCCGGCGAGTCGGCTGATTCTTCATGAATAATCCGGACTAGAACCCATTCGCATAATCCGATTTTCTTTCATGGATGTCGCCCATGGTGAAGAGCGTGAAACCGCCATCGGAATGACTGGAGACACCAGGCTGTTGAGCGTTACTTACGTATTTCGGGCAGAAGGGATCCGCCTCATCTCTGCGCGCACTGTTACTAATAGAGAAAGATCCGACTATGAAGAGCAGTGACCTGCGTGCGCGCCTCCGGAAGGATCGGCCCATGACAAGCATCACGATCAGGATGCCGGAGGATGTCGTCCAGGAGTTGAAACGGATTGCCCCGCTCCTTGGATTTTCGGGCTATCAGCCATTGATGCGCGCCTACATCGGCCAGGGATTGCGGCAGGACCTCGAAAAAATCCAGGGCCGCCGGCAACTGGATGACCTTGTCAAAAGTCTGCGCCGGCACGGCGTTTCCGAACAGGTAATCGCCTCGGCGATTGCGGAATCTCGCGTGCCCTGATAATTTCATCGACCCTGACGGTGCGCTCAGGAAGATATCGCCTCTCTCAGGATTGAAACCAGGCCGGCAGTATGAGCTTCGATGCTGAAGGTCTGCAATGACCAGTCGAGAGCGTTTTTGCCCATTTCATCCAGCAAGGGGCGGTTTTGAGCCAGGATTTCGATCTTGCGGCCCAGATCCCCGGAATCCATCGGCCGATAAAGCAATCCGGTAACGCCGTTGCGGATCAACTCACTCGTGCCTCCGGCGTTGGCCCCGATTACGGGCCTGCCTTGCTTCATGGCTTCGATTGTGACACGCCCGAAGGCCTCGCTTTTCGAGCACATCAGTGCTATGTGCGAGCGCGCCAGGCAACTGCACGGGTCATCCATGAAAGGCAGGAACTCAATTTGTCCGTCCGCGCCCAGTTGCCGGGCCAGGTCGCGCAGATAATTCCCGTAGGCGACATTTTCGTTGCCCAGAAGACTGAGGCGCGGTCGCATGCCCCTTGCTGCCAGCCAGGCCACTGCCCGCACAGCGTCCTCCTGCCGCTTGCCCTCACAAATCCGGCCCACCAGGATCAAACGAAAGGGCTCATCGGGAATCGGTCCGGCGGCGGCACGGGACGGCACGTCCACCGCATAGTACAGAACACGCAGTTGATTCTCCGGAATGCGGCGCCGGAACTTATCCCGAACCGCCTGCGAATTCACGATGACTCTGCTTGAGAGCCTGCGAATGATCGCGAGGCTCAGGGGGGCGCCGAAATCAAACTTGAAGCCGTGGTCTTCGCGGCCGAACTCGTGGATATACCAGACGTGAGGGATACGGGCGCGCCGTGCGGCAAGCGCGCCCACAGGAACGGTCAGCGTGTTGGTGATCACGACATCCGGCTTGATTTCATGCAGGAGTCCGGCGACCCGGGCGGCTGCCCGGAAGTGGCTCCGGAGCCGCCGGAAAGGCAACCGGATGCTCGAATGCACCCACCAGCGGTAAGGAATCACGGAAGCAGGCACACGGCAGTCCCGCAACCGGTCCGCAAGCTTCCCCGCCCCAGGGACTACCACATGGATGTTGTGATTTGCGGCAATCAGCCCCTGGACACCTTCCCAAAGACTGAGTTCGGCGCCCGCATGAAGGCCGTGATCATGGGCTATCCAGACAACTCTCATCTGCCTGCCCCGAAAAAGCGGCGCAACGTGGCCATCGTATATTCGAGCTCGTCATCGCCGAGTTCCGGATATAGAGGCAGCGAAAGAAGCTCGCGCGCCGCCTTTTCCGCCTGCGGGAAATGCTGGCCGGGGAGCACAAAGGATTGCAGCGCCGGTTGAGCCGGGAGCGGAATCGGGTAGTGCACGAGCGTCTCAATCCCGTGCTCTTTCAGGAAGCCGCGCAATTTCTCCTTCTCGGGAGTGCGCACGGGGTAGAGATGCCGGTTCAGCAGCGCACCGCTTTCGACCGGCAAAACCACCAGATCCAGCCCGGCGAGTGCCTCGTCGTACCGGGAAGCGATCCGCCGGCGGATTTCATTTTGCATCTCCAGTCTTTTCAGTTTCAGCCTGAGCAGCGCGGCCTGCACCTCGTCGAGCCGCGAGTTGCAGCCCAGCAGTTCATGATGGTAGGTCCGGGCCTGGCCTCCATGGCGCAGTTTTCTGATGCGTGCCGATATATCCGAATCCGGCGTTACCACCATGCCGGCGTCGCCGCAGGCCCCGAGGTTTTTCGTGGGATAAAAGCTGAATGCGGCTGCGCACCCGAACGTTCCCAACGTCCTTCCGTTCCATCTCGAACCATGTGCCTGGCAGGCATCCTCGATGACCGCCAGATTGCGTTTCCGGGCGATTTCCGATATTTCCGAGATGGCGCAAGGGTTGCCGTAGAGGTGGACCGGGATGATCGCACGGGTGCGCGCATTGATGCACAAATCAATCATGGCCGGATCGATCTGCAGGGTTGCCGGATCGACATCGACGAAACGCGGGACTGCCCCTGCGCGCCATATGGCCAAGGGAGTGAACGCGGCCGAAAGCGCCGAAGTGATGACCTCATCCCCGGTTCCAGGACGGATGCAACCGGTGGATTCGAGGGCGAGGCTGAGGGCATCCGTCCCCGAAGCAACCCCGGCAGCAAAGGGAATGCCCAGGTAGCCGGCAAACTCCTTCTCCAGCGCCTCCAGCTCGGGCCCGAGTATGAATTGTCCCTGTGCCAGGACGCGGGCTACTGCCTGCTCCATTTCATCGTGATAGCGCCCGGTCTCACGCTTCAAGTCGAGGAAAGGGACGTACATTTCGATACGCAGTTCCTATTGGGAAAGGCCGCCATCGCGCATTTCGAGCCCGACATCCACGGGTGCAGGATGCCCCTTTTCGCGTCTTATCACCAGCCTCCACCACGCGGAGAAGAGCTGCACGAAAACCCGGCTCAGATGCCGGAACCGGAAGAACTGGCTGCTGCCCTGATAGCGGTGATAATGATGCACGGGGACTTCCACGATGCGGCAGCCAAGGTCCTGAAATCGCTTGACCATTTCGACACAGATTACCCCGCTGTGGCACGTCAGCCTGGCAGCCGCAAGCAGATCGCGCCGGAACAGGCGGAAATCGCAATCCACGTCCCTGACGTTCAACCGGAAAAGGATCCGCATCAGAGTGCGGTAGATCAGGCCGGCGAGGATGCGATATTTGGGATCCGACCTGGAAATCTTGTAGCCGTTGACTACGTCGACGCCTTCCCCGAAGGCTTCGAGCAGGAGCGGCAACTCCTCGACGTCGTACTGGCCATCGCTATCCGTATAGAAAACAAGCTCTTTTGAGCAGTTCGCAAACCCGGTGATCAGGGCGGCGCCATAGCCGCGGTTCACTCCATGGTGGATCACTTTGAGGAAAGGATATTCGGCGGCCAGCGAACGCAGCAGGTCTCCGGTACCATCCTTGGAGCCGTCGTTGACGACGACAATCTCGTAATCCGCAGTCAGCTTGGGAAGCAGCCAGGCCATGGTGTGGATGATCTTGCCGATCGAGCCGACATCGTTGAAGGCCGGGAAAAAAGCGGAAATCGAATACTGTCGCGCATTCATTATTTCAATCCTGAGGCAGGCAGCGAGCGTCACCCCGCAATGAGGTTTTTAGCATAACCACCATGAAAATGTAATCGAATTAGGCAAAATCCGGGACGTCCCACACGTTAACCTATTATTCCCGGCCCTCGAAATAGGTTAACGTGTGGGACGTCCCGGATTTTGCGCTTATTTCACAATCTCCAGATCGCTGAGGAGCACGAAGCTGAAGCGCTCTTCGGGCTGAAACTTGACCTCCCTCCCCTTGGTGGCGAGTACGGTGGCGGTGCCGGCGCCACCGCCGACCGCGGCCCCGATCGCAGCACCTTTTCCGCCTCCGGCGATGGCGCCGATGATGGCGCCAATCCCGGCGCCGATGCCGACCTTGGTGGCGTCTTCCTTGCGGGTTGACTCAGCCTCAAACGAGAGCGTGTTGGTCTGGATCGCGTAGGAGGCATCCCCAATGGCAACTTTTGTCAGCGTCACAGAAAGCGTTGCTCGCCCTTCCACTCTTCCGGAGGGCTTTATATTGCTCATCGAACCTGTGACAATGCTTCCCTTTGGGATAATCACCTTACCATCAGCCAAAAGGTCCTGCTCGAGCGTCGCCCTGAAAACGTCTCCCGACTTGTTCCGGGAGGAATCAATCGGATCGGCAAGGCGGACTTCGAAGCGGGTGCCTGAAGGAAACCGCACAGGCTGAGGCTTGGGGGGAACCGCCGCCGGCACATCCGCCGGTCGCGGAGGATTTTCGGGGACCACCGCATGCGTGACCGGTTCCGTGGGGGCCGCGGCTGCCGGAACTGCTTTCCCAGGCGCAGCAGGAGCGGCGGTTTTCGGGGCTGAACTCCCCGGCCTGGCGGTCTTCACTGCGGCCGGCGCAGGGGAGACCTCAGCACGGACGGGAGGTTCGGCTTTCTGAGCTGCGGCCGGCTGTTCCTGAGGCGTGGCTTGCTGAACCGGCGGCGCTGCCGGCTGGGATTGCGTTGCCTGTTGCTGGCCGGCAGGCGGTTGAGAGTCGCTTCTCTGTCCTAATCCGCAAGATATGGAAAGTGCGGCCATCAACAACCCGGAAATGAGTACTGCACCTTTTCGAAACATCGGCATCCTCCTTTGGAACCAGCTGTAGTAGCAGATGGTTTTCAGACCACCAAGATTCAGCTCCAAAGGTATTATGCGCCTTTTGATGTCCTGCGCAAATTGCCCTGGCCACAAAACCATCGCATGGAAATCGGGACAAGCCCAGCTAATATCTCGCCCTTCCTGCAAACCTCGAAATGTCCTGATATGCCACACAGTTTTAGAGCATGGCGCCGGAGGCGCCTTTGGCGTGCGGCGCCCAGGCGCCGCTTTGTCGATCCGAGTGCTGCCGCAATGGGGCGGCTTGCCGCCCAGGATGTCCACAGCTCGCATGCGGTTACGTTGCGCTCTCGGCCGACGGCAAGTCGAAAATGCCGGCAGGCCGCCAGTTCCTGCGTTTCATGCGGCATGTGAAAGCGGCGCCCGGGCCTGAACCTTATACGCATTTCGCTTGCGGCAGACAAACGAGCCTGAACGATGTGCCGGCCCTTTGAGCCTCATTTCCCTGCGACCCTCTACCCCGAGCTGACGCTCGGGGCTATCCACTTCCGGCGCTTCGCGCCTGATATTCATAATGATCGCCGCACGCAGGCGGCACAGCGATTCGATCGGGCCATGGACGTCCATGATGAATCAGGCCCGAAGACATCTGAGGTGGTCTGTCAATCGTTTCTTTCGCCACATGAGTACGGGATATTGTGCCGCGCCTTCGGCGCTCAATTCCTCGGTCGATTCGCAACCCCGGCCTGACGGCCGGGGCTATTCACTGCCGCGCCTTCGGCGC
>Ga0315277_10008099_pt1 | contig 13563 bp, 9 predicted proteins | sample YL17G05_15_MG_FD_203695 | JGI IMG/M metagenome (GOLD analysis project Ga0315277, IMG submission 203695) | Sediment microbial communities from Yellowstone Lake, YNP, Wyoming, USA - YL17G05_15 | ecosystem: Environmental > Aquatic > Freshwater > Lake > Sediment | place: USA: Wyoming | collected...
AGCATTCAGATGAAAACGCAATCGACAACCGTTCCGCTGCTGGTGGCCGCATGGCTCTGTCTATCGCTGGCGGCGTGCCGCGTGGCACGATGCCAGGACGATCTGGCCACGATCAAGCCCGAGATTCGCACGGGCTTTTCCAACGGCGGCTGGAAATACGACCGCTATCAGGAGCTGCAATCGCTGGACGCGCACACGCGCATGACCGTGGCTGATCTGAAGGGGCCCGGCATCATCCGTCACATCCACAGCACCCGCCACCAGCCCAAGGAGCTGATGGCCCGCGGCATCGTGCTGGAGGTCTGGTTCGACGACGCCAAGCAGCCGGCGGTGATCTGTCCGCTGGCCGATTTCTTCGGCGACGGCTGCAACGGCGAGGGCACGTACTTCACCTCGAAGCTGATCGAATGCGCCCCCTGGAGCTACAACTGCTACTTCCCGATGCCGTTTCGTTCGCGGGCCCGGGTCGTGCTCCGCAACGATACGGACAAGGACGCCATGAACTACGCCTACGTCGAGTGGGAAAACCTGCCGCAGTGGAACGACCAACTTGGCTACTTCCACGCGACCTACCGGCGGAAGTGCTTCCAACTGACCAAGGACACCGACGAGACGTTCTTCGAGGTCCAAGGCCGCGGGCACCTCGTCGGCCGCCAGTTCAGCATCGTCACCGATGAGCCCGTGTTCCGCGGCTTCCAGATCGTGATGGAAGGCAACAACGAGGTGGACATCGACGGCCAGCCGCGCCGGCTCGACTACCTCGGCACAGAAGACTCATTCACCTTCAGTTGGGGGTTCCAGAACACGTTCGCCGGCCTGCGGGCCGGAATGCCGCTGGTCGAACACGGTGACCGCAACCGCTTGTCGATCTACCGCTTCCACGACCACATGCCCATCCGCTTCAACAAGTCGCTGCGGTGGCACATCAATTGGACCCAAGAGCGAGGGTTTCTCGGCAACCCTCAGTGGGCCAAGGCCGTCGAGCAACAAGGCTGCTGGGTCGATTACGCCACGGTGTACTACTGGTATCAGCACGACCCGGGCGGATTCCAGCACGAGCCGCTCGGGCCGCTCCCGGAGCGCAGCAAACCGCTGCTGCGGACAAGTCGCGTGAAGGAGGCCGGGTAAACGAGGTGGACCGGCCTCAGCCGTCGCTTCGCCTCCACGACCGGACGTACTCGATACTGAAGGTGGAAGGCAGGTCCTCTTTCTTGGGCAGGCCGAACCAATCCGGCATGGTCTCGCTGTCGAAGTTCATCTGCAGGGGCTGATGCCAGTGCGTGTTCTTGAGCCTGTAGCGGACGGCGCCGTCCACGTAGAACTTCAGCTCTTGCTTGTCCCACTCCAGGGCGTACACGTGGTAGTCGTCCGCCGGGCGAAACGGCGCGTTCCAGACCTCCGGCTTGGCCCAGTGCTTCTTGCCTTCTTGCGGTGTGACGAACACGTGCACGTTCATGTGCACCTTCCGCTGGTGTTCGGGAGAACCGCCGCCGATCTCGAAGACGTCGATTTCCGTCCACCATTTCGTCTCCCCCTTCTCCGGCTCTTGGGCGTAGAACCAGAAGGCGCTCGACGCGCGGGAGTCCATCGGCTTGCACTTGATCTCGAAATAGCCGTAGAGCACCTTGACCTTACTCTTGACCGCCGCGGTGGTGAAGCTGTGGTATCCTCCCGGAAGGCCGGGGAGGTCTTCGGCGCGAGCCGTCAAGTTGAGCTTGCCGTCACTGAGGGTGACGTTGTGGGTCGAAAAGAACCCGGGCTGTCGGCCTTTCCAGGTCGGATTATGATCGTACCACTTGGCACCGTCCAGCTTGTTCGCCTCGAATTCGTCCGTCAGCTCGGCGATCGGCCACCATTTGCCCTCTTTCGGCGGCTCTGCCCAGAGCAGGCTCGAGCCGGCAACGAAAACTGCCGTCGTTGCCGCAAACAGCGGTCTCGGTTTCATCTTGTTCTTGCCTTTCCGTCAGCATGACTGGCAGGCCTGAGGCCCGGCGTGCAGACTCCCGGTGGCCAAACAGGGGGGCCGGCCGCCGCGTGGTCGCGGCGACTAAACCCGGATTATTCATGCGGGTGCCACGGCCGTGTCGGCCGTGTGACCATGGGCAAGTGTGGGAGCCTGGAGCACGGCTGATACAGCCGTGGCACCCGATAACCGACTCGACCAGGGTCCGATGAATAATCCCCGCTAAACCGCCCCCTCCCGAAGTCGTGCCATTGCGTTCAGCTTGCGCGGACCAGGGCCTTCGCCGCGGCCGCGCGGACGTAATTCTCCGACGGGTCGGTCCGCGTGTCGCGGAGGTGGGTCAAGACCTTGGCGGCCGCAGCCTTGTTGCCCGCCGCCAAGAGCTTCTCGGCCAGAACCAGGCAGTGCTTGGCGGCCTGGATGCGTTCCCAGCCGGGCTGGGCGTCGGCCGCTTTGATCAACAGGTCTGCGGCGCCGGCGTCGCCCAGCTTGGCCAGCCCGGCGCCGGCTGCCAGCCGCACCTCGCGGTCGTCGTCTTTGAGGGCCTGCTTCAGCGGGTCGGCGGCACTCGGGTCTGCCAGGGCGGCCAGGGCGTGGACGATGCCCAGCCGGCACTTGCCCTTTGCCTCGGGCAGGGCGTGGAGGAGCTGCTCCGCGGCCCCCTCCCGGATGGCCACCAACGCCATCGCAGCCGGATCGACCAGCGTTTCGTTCAACAGCAGCCTGCCCAGCGCGGAGACGGCCTCCTTGCGGCCGGCCCATTGCAGCTCCTGGCACAAGAACGCCTTGTTGTAGTCCGACAGACCGGCGCCGGATGCATCACCGCCGAGCTTGGCGGCCAGGGTTTCGGCGAACTGGCGGCGGGCGTTTTCGTCCTTGGTCACGAGCGCATGGTTACCCACGCAGCGCAGGGCGTAATGCGGCTTGACGTCCTCGTCACTGCCGGGCTCGCCGAGCATCTCGATCAGCTCCTCGACGTTGGCCGCTCCGCCTTGGGCGAGCTCGGCCACGGCCTTTTCGATCTTCTCTTTGTCGATGTTCTGTGTGAACATGCCTCGGCCGTCCGGATCCGGCATCTGAGCGACCAGGGCCTTGAGTTTCTCTGATACTGCCACGGTTAGGTTCCTTTATGCAGTTGGTTTATTGGTTCTCGGTCGTCAGTTTTCAGTTGTCAGTTTTCAGTTCTTGGTTTGTGATCGCGGATAGCAGGGGACCGACAAGCCCCAACTGACGACTGAGCACTGATGACTGACAACTGAGCACTGATAACTGACAACTGACCACTGACAACTGACCACTGACAACCTTTCACAGACGCCACGGGGCCCGCGTCGGTTGGTACACCAAGCGATTGGCCTCTTCGTCGCCGACGATCTCTTCCTTGACCGGGTCGAAGCTGAGTTTCCGGCCGGTGCGGAAGGCGATGTTGGCCAGGTGGTAGATCGTCGCCACCCGCTGCGATACGTCCGCATTTCCCCCAGCCCGTTTGCGGGTGCGGATCGCCTCCGGGAACCCCACCAGCGGTTCGGGATCGGGCAGGGCGTCGAGCTTCTTCTGATCCTCTGCGCTCAACATCTTCTGCAGGTCGCTCTCGCCGGTGTTCTTCTGCTCGAGGCGGTCGTAGCGCGGCCCCCACTCGCCGCTTTCGAGCACCAGCGTGAAGCCGTCGGCGTACTTCAGCTCGCACCAGCCCCACATGCCGCAGCCCTCCGGGTGCGCCGGCGGGGCGAAGGGGGTGACTTCGACCGGAGCCGTCACGTCGCGGGCGTATTGGTAGGCGGGACCGTCCAGGTGATGGTGGGACATGTCCGACAGCCCGCCGCCCTCGTAGTCCCAGTAGCCGCGGTGCGTGCCGCCGAAGCGGTGGCCCTGGTACGGCCGCAGCGGCGCTGCGCCGCAGTAGAAGTTCCAGTCGAGCCAATTTGGAACGGGCTCGACCTTGAACTTGACCTTGCCGCTCCACTCGGCGACTTTCACCCCGCCGCGCTGGATGAACACGCTGTCGCACTGCTTCAGCAGGCCGCTGTCGAAGATCTTGCGGATCTTGCGATTGGCCCCGAAGCGGCCGTATGTGCCGACCTGGTAGATGCGGTTGTAGCGCTTCTCGGCGTCGGCCACTGCGCGGCCTTCGGCGATGAAGCGCGTCATGGGCTTCTCGCACACCACGTCCTTGCCGGCCTCCATGGCAGCGATGGAGATCAGGGCGTGCCAGCCGGGGTGGGTGGCGATGGCCACCACGTCGATGTCTTTCCGCTCCAGCACGCGGCGGTAGTCGGTGTAGATCGTCTTGTTGTCGGCGCGGTCGGCGAACTTCACGTCGCAGGAGGCCAGCCGGCGGACGCCCGGCCCCAGCCCGTTGAACGTCCCTCCGCCCTGGCCGCCGCAGCCGATCAGCGCGCCGCCGAAGGTTTCGCTGGGCGGCGCCTCGCTCGCTCCGCCCAGCACGTGCCGCGGCACGATGGTCACCGCGGCGGCCGCCGCCAGCGAACCCTTGAGGAGTTCTCGGCGGCTGATTCCCTGTTTGCGTCTGGTCATGGGTAGACCTCCTATGAGTCTTGAGGGATGAGTCAGACTACGCGAAACGGACGTCGGACATTCTGCTGGGGTGATCCATCTGCGGACTCGGCCCCAGGTGCTTTCCCGCATTCCCGCGATCCCGTCGGCTTGGGGAGATTGCTGCGCCAGCCGCGCGAGGGTCCAAGGCGGGGGTGATTCTCCGCGCGACCCGGACTGCCGGATCGCTCCGCGAGGATCACGGATCTGGGGGGAACACGGTGTGGATTATGACCTCCGGCAACGGCGCCGGTCAAGAGGCCCGGCCGCCTCCGCCGGAGCAGCTCTGCACTGCCGCACTCGCCTACCGTCCCGCTCAGATGGGTGGTGTGCCGGTACCGGCGACGGTTCCCCCGGCCTTCTCCAAGGTTTGCCAACTCACGCAGAGTCCTTTACCATCATGCATATCGTGGCGGAGCCACGGCCAAAGTAGTCGTCTCGCTCCGCGAGACGAAGCGGCAGCATGGAGCGCGCAACTTCCTCGCAGGGGCTTCATCTCGCGGAGCGAGATGACTACCTTGAGCGAGATGACTACCTTGAGAATGTCTCCTCAAACCCGAGAGCCAATGGCATATCGGGTGCAGATGCTTCACTACCCAGGAGAAGACACATGGCAGAGATCGGGAAACTGCGGATCGGCCTGGGGGTGGTCCTTTTTCTGGCGGCTGCCCGAACAGCCGGCGCCGGCGAGGACTGGACGCAGTTGAAGTACGACTGCCGGCACTCGGGCAACGTGCCCGAGCGGAGCGTGACTACGCCGCTGGGGCTGGTGGCCGCCGTGCCGCTGACGGACGCCGTCTTCACGGCCCCGGTCGTCGCCGCAGGGCGAGTCTACGTCGTGGACGGGTCCGGCGTGGCCTGGTGTCTGGATGCCGCCACGCTGGAGGTGGTCTGGAAGTTCGCCAGCCCGGTGGCAGGGATAGCTGGTCTATCCCTGGCACCCAGGGCCAACTGCAACAACGTCTGCTCGCCCGCGGTGGCGGGGGGCTACCTGCATTTCGGCACCATGGCCGGATCGTACTATGTGCTCGACGTCGCCACTGGAGCCGTGGTCAAGGAGATCAAGTGCGGCGATCCGATCTTCAGCGCACCGGTCGTCGGCGAGGACCGCGTCTACTTCGCCACGCTCGGCTCGCGGGTTTACGCCCTGAAGCCCGACGGCACTGTCTGCTGGCACTGGGATTTCGTCCGCCGGCAGCTCGATTTCAGCGGCGACCGCTGGAGCGGCGACGATTGGCTCAAGCTCCGCGGCCGGGCGGGATGGCAAGAGCAGTTCTGCTGCAACCGCGACATCGCCCTGTTGGGCAAGACGCTGGTGATCCCGGCGGGCGGCACGCTCTGCTGGCTGGAAGACACCGGAGCAGAGGCCCAGCTCCGCGGCACGTACCTGGCCCGGCGCGAGGCCCCGGCCACCCTCGGCCTGAGCATCGGGGAGGACGGCACCGTCTACCGGCAGTGGACCCGGCGTGACAACGAAGGCAACGTCGAAATCCTCCGATCCCGCGAAGGCAAGGTAGAGGCGGACTACGTCCGCGGGACCGAAACCAGCTACCAGGGGGCCGGGTCGCTGAGCTTCTGCTCCGTCAGTCTCCGCGGCCGCGACGTCTACCGCTGCCGCCCGGAGGAGGGCTTCGGGCTGTGCCGGCACACGCCCGACGGGCAGACGCAACCGCTGGGCGGGTACCCGTCGATCGCCTCGCCCGTTTTGCTGAAGGACTCGGCCGTGTATGGAGGTCTGGACGGCAGCCTGTACGTCGTGCCGCTAGGTGCCACTGGCGGGACGCCGGTGCCACTGGGAGACACTGCCGGGACGCGGGTGCCACTGGGTGCCACCGGCGGGACGCCGGTGCCACTAGCGGCCACCGGCGGGACGCCAGTGCCACTGGAGGCGTGGTCCTTCAAGACGGCCTTCGGGAAGGCCGTCTCGGCGCCGGTGGCCGTCTGCGATGGCCGGGTCTACTTCGGTTGCGAGGACGGGTATCTGTACGTCCTGGGACCCGGCGGGAAGGCGCCGCTGCCGTCGAAAGACCTTCAGTTGGACAAGATCCGCAGCCCGCTCGGCGGCAAGCTGACCGACCCGACAAACGATTGGTATACGAACTTCGGCAACCTGGCCAATACCAACGCCAACCCGCAGGGGCTCAGGCCGCCGCTGAAGATGAAATGGATTCGCCGCTACGAGGGGACGGTAAAACACCTGTCGGTCTGCGGCGGCGGCCGGATGTACACCCATACCGCCGAGGGCCAGATCTTCGCCGTCGAGCAGGAGACCGGCCGGCTGCTCTGGCGGCGATACTTCCCCGGCGTCCACGTCTCGTACACCAGCCCGATTTATCATCAGGGACGCCTGCTGGTCCCCCAGGCCGGGCTGCAAAGGTGCCGCCTTCGCTGCCTCGACGCCGCCACCGGAAAGCTGCTCTGGGAGGCGCCCTTCTCGGGCTCGCCGAGCTGGAACCGGCAGTTGCCGCCGATCCCCTACAAGAACCTCGTGATCTACCAGTTCAGCTCCGGCAGGTACACGCCCGAAACCTGGCTCTTCGAGCACCAAAGCACGTTCGGCTTCCCCAAGGATCAGAAACCGCTGGTCCGCGCCTACGACGCCGATTCCGGCAAAGAGGTCTGGACCCGAGACTTCTCCGAGTACGGGGCCGGGGGCGACGACGCCGGGATGTGCCTGATGGACGGCACCCTCTATTACTCCTGCTACTTCGGCGGCAAGGGGCGGGCACCGACGGGCACCGAAGCGAAGCTTTGGTCGCGTTGGTCGGGCGTCACCGCGGCCATCGAGCCGGAAACCGGCCGCATCCTCTGGGCCACGACCGACTACGCCGTACACGCCGGCTGCACGGTCTCGGGGGCGGACGGACGGCTGTACCTCGGCGGATACAACCCGGTCGAGGACAAAATCAACCGCGTGTGGTGCCTCGACGCCAAAGACGGCTCGCTGGTCTGGAAGTCCGAGCCGGTCAGCCGGGCGATCCACGTGATCACTATCGGCGAACGATTCCTCTTTACCCATTCCCAATACGAAAACGGCTACCTGATCGACAAACAGAGCGGAAAGATCCTCTCGACACTGGTTCCGGGCTACCGGTGCACGCGGTTTACGCTCTCTGAGCCGTACCTGCTCGGGCCGAACCTGACTTTGTACGACTTGTCGCGTGGCAACCGACTGGCCTATTGCGGGCCGGCCGTGGACGTGCTCTTGTGCGTGGGGCAGTTCGCCTCCAACGGGCGGCTGTTCTATACGACCAACGGGAGCGGCTGCCAGGCATCGCTGGCCTACGGAGAGGAGGCGGCCTCCCTGGCGTCGCCCTGGGAGGCGAAATAGCGGCGGGGCCTCGTTTAGCCGTCGCCGGCACGGCGACGGAGGCGTTTCCCCAGGCCGACGTGCCGTCGGCCGCTAAACCGGATGCTGCATTCTTCTTCTGAGCATCAATAACAGCCGCCGGACTCACCCGGCGGGCGTTGCCCACCGGCTATTGGCCGCTTGCCTGCCGGCTATCGGGCGGGCTGGTTGGCATTCGCGTCCCCGGCGGTTATAATTCGGCTTTCCCGCCGGTAACCAGGCCTACCTTCTCTCGCTGCGGTGTGTTGCCGCGACGAGCATCCCCGTTACCTCAACCGCTGGAGGAGAAGTCCATGAACGACGTACGCCACAAAGCACTGACCGCGCTGACCGTCCTCTCGCTGCTCTTGGTGCCGCTGCTGGCGCCTGCAACCGGAGCCGAAAAGGACCGAACCGTCAAGCCGCTGGGAGAGGACCTCAAAGGATGGTCGACCAGGGGCCCGATCGAGAAGAGCAAATGGGCGGTCGGGGTGGCCAAGGTGGACCCCAATAACCCGCGGCGGCTGGTCGTCACGCCGCGGGGCGACCAGGTTCCCGAGCTGGTCACCGCCACAGGCGGCGGCGAGGACATTTTCACCCAGCAGCCGTTCGGCGACTGCACGATCGACATCGAGGTGATGGTCCCCCAAGGATCGAATTCCGGGATCTACCTGATGGGCGAGTACGAGATCCAGGTCCTGGACAGCTTCGGCAAGAAGCGGGTGGGGCCGGGTGACATGGGCGGAATCTACGGGGCCACCGCGCCGCGGGTCAACGCCTGCAAGAAGCCCGGCGAGTGGCAGAGGTTCGTCATCCAGTTCCAGGCCCCCCGCTTCAAGGACGGCAAGAAAGTCGCCAACGCCCGCTTCGTCAAGATGGTGCTCAACGACCAGGTGATCCACGAAAACGTCGAGATGAAGCAGCAGACGCCCGGGGGCGTCACCGGCAAGGAAGCTCCCGAGGGGCCGCTGATGCTCCAGGGCAACCACGGGCCGGTGGCCTATCGCAACATCAAGATCATCCTGCCGCCGGAAAAATGAAATGTGACGTACCGTTTAGCGGCCGACGGTACGTCGGCCCAGATCAAGTAGGGTGCGTGCGCGTGCTTGCACGCACGTGCCGCGTTTTCCCGCAAAACCTCGTGCGTGCGAGCACGCACCCTACGGTTTACTGAGCCAACTGGGAGGGTCGCCATGTCGAAGCTGGTCAATCGCCGAGGATTCCTGGGGTCTGCCGCGGCGGGCGGCGCCGCGCTGGGCGTGGCCGCCAGCGGCTGGGCGGCAGACCAGTCGCCCGGCCGGAAGATCGTCGTGGGAGTGATGGGCCTGGGCCGCGGCCTGGGCTTGGCCATGGAGTTTCAACGGCAGCCGGGCGTCGAGGTGGCCTACGTCTGCGACGTCGGCAAGCAGCGGCTGGACGCGGCCGTCAAGGAGTTGGGCAAGGCGGCGGGGAAGGAGCCAAAGGCCGTGGCCGACGTCCGCCGCGTGCTGGACGACCAGTCGGTCGACGTGCTGGTCTGCGCCGCCCCGGACCACTGGCACGCCCCGGCCACGATCCTGGCCTGCGCCGCCGGCAAGCACGTCTACGTGGAAAAACCCTGCTGCCACAACCCCCGCGAGGGCGAGCTACAGGTCGCCGCCGCGCGGAAGCACCAGCGCGTGGTCCAGGTTGGCACCCAGCGGCGGAGCTGGCCGGGGATCATCGAGGCGATGGCGAAGCTCCGCCAGGGCGTGATCGGCCGCGTGCTGTTCTCGCGGAGCTGGTACAACGACACGCGGCGCTCCATCGGCCGCGGAAAACCGGCCCCCGTGCCCGATGGGCTCGACTACGAGCTGTGGCAGGGCCCCGCCCCGCGACGGCCCTACCGCGACAACCTGGTCCACTACAACTGGCACTGGTTCTGGCACTGGGGCACGGGCGAGATCGGCAACAACGGCGTGCACGGACTGGACCTCTCCCGCTGGGGCCTGGGCGTGGACTATCCCAGCCGCGTCAGTTCCGGCGGCGGCATCTACTACTTCGACGACGACCAGGAAACCCCCGATTCGCAGGTAGTCACCTTCGAGTTCGGCGACAAGATGATCGTCTGGGAGGGCCGCAACTGGCACCCGCGTGGCTTCGAGGGCTCCGGATTCGGGGCCTGTTTCTACGGCGACCAGGGGACCCTGCTGATCGACGGAGGCGGCTACAAGGTGTACGATCGCAAGGACAAGTTGATCACCACACAGGGCGGCAGCGGCGGCGACAACGGCCACATCGCCAACTTCCTCGACGCGGTCCGCGGCACCGCGAAACCCCACGCCGAGATCGAAACCGGTTACCAGAGCACCCTGTTGTGTCTGCTCGGCTCGATCGCCCATCGCACCGGCCACACGCTCCACTGCGACCCCAAGAACGGCCAGATCCTCGACGACCAGCAGGCCACGGCACTTTGGAGCCGCGAGTACGAGCCGGGCTGGGAGCCGAAGGTGTAGGAAGGCGGGATTATGGGGATTCGGGGCTCGGGGCTGGGGACTCGGCGATCGGGATTCGGGGAAGAAGCACATCGAGGGCTATTGACCCTCAGAAAGATAATGCTACATCGTTTAGCCGTCGCCGGCACGGCGACGGGGCCATTTCTCCGGGCCGACGTGCCGTCGGCCGCTAAACGAGATGCTACATTGTCTTTCTGAGCATCAATAACATCGCCAGTGTCGAGCCCCGAGCCCCGAATCCCGAGCCCCGGCGTGGCGTGGTTACAGTGTCCGCGGTTCCACTACAGCCTTACCGGGATCCCCTGCTCGGCCAGGTACTCTTTCATCTGCCGGATGGTGTACTTGCCGAAATGGGCGATCGAGGCCACCAGCACCGCGTCGGCGTGGCCCTCGGTGATCGCCTCGGCCAGGTGCTCCAACGTCCCCGCCCCACCGGAGGCGATCACCGGCAGCTTTACCGCGTCGGCGATGGCCCGGGTCATGGGGATGTCGTAGCCGGCCTGGGTGCCGTCGGCGTCCATGCTGGTCGGGAGGATCGCGCCGGCGCCGAGCGATTCGACCTTGCGGGCCCACTCCACGGCGTCGCTGCCGGTGCCTTGCGTGCCGCCGCGGACCATCACCTCGAAGCCTGAAGGCAGCTTGGCGGACTTCCTGGTGTCGATGGCCACGGTGATCCTATCGCTGCCGAATCGCTCGGCCGCCTGGCGGACCAGTTCCGGGTTGCGGACCGCGGCGGTGTTGATCGAGACCTTCGAGACCCCCACGTCGAACAGCTTCTGGACGTCCTCGACGGTGCGGATGCCGCCGCCGACCGTGAGCGGGATGGCGATCCGCTCGACGGTCCGCCGCACCGCGTCGACCAGCGTCTTGCGGTTCTCGATGGTGGCCGTGATGTCGAGGAAGACCAGCTCGTCGGCCCCGGCGTCGCTGTAGGCCGCGCCGTTTTCGGCCGGGTCGCCCACGTCCTTTAAGTCCACGAAATTCACGCCTTTGACCAGCCGGCCGTCTTTGACGTCCAGGCAGGGGATGATCCTGCGGTAGTCCATGAAGTGCTCCTTTCGACCCTCAGTGTAAGCAGACGCGCCGCGCCTGTCAATGTTCCGCGAAGGCCGCTTGCGGCTTAGCCCGGATTATTCACCGGGGTGTGCCACTGCTTGCCGTAAGGCAAGCAGTGCATCCACGTTGCGCACGGCACTGCTTCTGACGAACCAGTGGCACACTGCAGCGGCTTTCCCCGGCGCGTGAATAATCCGGGCTTAGCAGCCCCGCCGGCTAACCCCTCTGCCGCGCCGCATGGCTTAAGCGCCGCATGATCACGTAAAACGGCGGCAGGTAGATCACGTCGGCGAAGAACACCACCACCGCGAACCACCACGGCAATTGTGGGCGGAAGACGCCGGCCACGTAGGCCAGCGCCAGGATCGACGCCAGCGCCTTGCTCCAGAAACCCAGCACCAGGATGTTGCGGTTTTCGACCGGGTGCGACGCCACCAGGTGGTAGCCCACGCCGAACAGGGCGACAAGAATGCCCATCACCTGCACCGGCAGCTTTAGCTCGGGCTTGGGCACGCTGAGCATCTTGTACCCCTCGTGGACAAAGCAGATCATGCTCAGCCCAGCCAGCAGGTTGAAGCAGCCGGCGAAACGCAGCACGACTTTCATCCACGGCCGAAGCGGCGTCATATTGGGGCCTCCCTTCCACCGGGGCAGGGCACAAGTTTAGCCGCCGCGGCCACGCGGCGCGGGTGTTTCTCCGGGCCGACGTACCGAAAGGCCGCTAAACTCGTATTGTTCACGGGCCGGGGAAAGCCGTCACAGTGTGCCACTGCTTCGCCAGAAGCAGTGCAGCGCGTAACGTCGGTGCACTGCTTGCCGTACGGCAAGCAGTGGCACATTCGTGAATAATCCGGGCCAACCGGCACGGCGCGGTCTCATGACAACTCGCGGATCATCCCTTCCGGCACGCTGGCGGCGTGGACGTGGGGCTGACCGCTGCGATTGGAGTTGAAGATCACCCATTTCAGATCGGGCGTCAAGTAGGCGTGCGGGTGGGTGTTCTGGGAGCTGGTCGGAGAGGTCTTCGACTGGCAGACCACGGCCGTCTTGCCCGTCTTGACGGAGCCGATGACCACTTTATAGCTTCCCTGCCAGTCGTCGCAGCAGAAGAACCGCCCGCAACGGCTCACGCCCACGTGATTGAACTGGTACCCCTTGGCCACCACCCGCGCCGGCCCCTCCGCCCGAACGCCCAGCAGATTGCCTTTCTCCGCCGCGTAGTCACCGTGGGCGCTCACGGAGAGCAGCATTTCCCGGGTATTGCCGATCCAGGCTTCGTGGCCGGTGCAGGGCGTGGTGAAGGGGGTGCCAACCTGTAGCTCGGTCCGTTTGCCGTCCGGCACGGAGAGCAGGTAGAGCGTGGCCCCCTCGGGGCCGACCAGTTGCAGGAGCTTGCCCTCCGGCGAGTACTTGCCTCCCCGGTTGTGCTGGATCATCAACTGCTCACTTTTGTCGGGCTCGAACTGGGGATGCGAGTTGAGGATGAACGGGTCTCGATCGACGATCGTCTGCCGGCCGGTGGTCAGCTCGACCAGCACGATGCCGAACACCTGCCACTGCTGGTCCACCCGGCAGCCAAAGGCGTAGCGGCGGCCGTCGGTCGAGACGGTTCCCAGGCTGCCAGGTCGGAGGCCGCCCTCGAAGCGGTAGACCCTCTGGGGCGTTCCCCGCGACAGGTCGGCCCGCAGCAGGTCCAAGTCCCCCTCGGGGCTCTGTTTCAGATAGTAGAAGGTGCCGTCGGGCGAGATGGCGCAGCCCGACGCCCCGGTACCCACGTCCAGCCGCTGCTGCTTCCAAGTGCCCAGCTCGACCGCCATCCACTCGGTGCGGTTGCCGGACAGTTTTGGGTTTCGCCTTTCATAGACGAAATACCGCGAGTCAGCCGAACAATAGGGGACCTCGCAGTAGACGTTCGACTGGGAGAACTGCTCAGTGGTGACTTGCCAGATTTCGGCCCCGGTGGGCTGCCGTTCCAGGCGAATGGCCCCGGCGGCCGGAGGCGGTTGCTGTGCCACTGCGACCCGGCAAGCCCCGATGACCGCCGCGGTAGTGGCGGCCATCTGTCCGAGGGCGGTCCGCCTGCTGATCGGTTGATGGCGTCTTGTTGTTCTCATGCGATGTTCCCTCGTGTGGGGCGAGGCAGGGGGTTTTCGGCCGCGTCGAAGGGCGCGACCGGCGGTCGTGCGCTG
>Ga0315277_10008100_pt1 | contig 13562 bp, 7 predicted proteins | sample YL17G05_15_MG_FD_203695 | JGI IMG/M metagenome (GOLD analysis project Ga0315277, IMG submission 203695) | Sediment microbial communities from Yellowstone Lake, YNP, Wyoming, USA - YL17G05_15 | ecosystem: Environmental > Aquatic > Freshwater > Lake > Sediment | place: USA: Wyoming | collected...
TGGCCGCTTGCCGCAAGAAGGCCGATAGCAATGGGCAGGTCGAATGCCGCGCCCTCTTTTTTAATGTCCGCGGGAGCTAAATTGATAGTGACCCGTTTGAGAGGGAAATGGAAGCCAAGGTTATTGATCGCCGAGCTCACCCGCTCGCGGCTTTCCCGCACGGCGTTATCCGGCAACCCGACCAGGTTGTAACTGGGAAGGCCGGGTGAGATATCGGTTTCCACTTCCACCAGGTAGGAATCGATTCCCAGCACAGCTCCGGAGATCACTTTGCTCAGCAAGAGCGTAACCTCCCCTGTCCGGAAAACCGGGTGATAAGAGAGTGTATTGGAAAAGCGGGGATCGGCAGAGGAATCCGTTTCAGAGGTTTTGCTGAATGGCGCCTTCTTCGCCGGCTTCCTTAGATCCCGGCTCGTTGCGCCGTTTCTCCATCAGGTCGATATACTTGGCGTACTTGAAATAGCCGATCACATTAGCCAGGCGCATATCCGTATCCGCGCTGACCAGCTTGATCTGCCCCTCGATCATCTTTTCCAATAGCGGAGCCAGGTCTGCTGCTCCTCCGCCGGAAAGAAGAATGAACTCCACATCCCAGTCCTCGACCCAGAGCCTCTCCATATCGCTGACAATAGCTATAGCCAGCTGTTTCAACACCTCGTCCCGCAGCTCGGCAAGCGAATATTCCTTGCCGCGGATGCGGATCGTGCCCTTGTGCACCGGCTCGAAGAGACGGTATAGCTCGACATTAACCCCGCTCTGTTCGAGAATTTTCTTGCTGATCAGGGAGAAGGCTTTGGAAATACCGGTGTCGGTTGTCCTGCTGCCGCGTTCGATATAGCGCAGACGGTCGGTGATCGAATAATCCGTGGTGCGGTACCCGATGTCGATAATGCCGAATTTCTCCCGGGCTACATCGCGGTCAACTATGCGGCCGTGGTTATTCATCAGCAGGTTGAACACAGCGCCGAAAGGCTGAGGGAGGACACGCACCTTTTTAATGTTGAGGACTTTCTCCTGTGGTTCTCCGAGGTTATGCAGGGTCACCTCGTGCGTGCCTTCGAGCAGGGAAATAAACTTTGAGCGATGCTGTTTGAAGTAGCGGATAGGGAGCCCGGTGATCAGGCTGAACTCGCGGGTCATCGGGCCGGAGAAACAGGCTACAGAAGTCAGAGCCATTATCTTGGCATAGCTTTCGATAAGGGTGTGCTGATCCAGCGTGAACTCGCGGACATTGGACTGTTTTTCCGCCAGGTCGCCTACATAGTAATCTTTTTTATCTATGGTGACGTGGAGGTTTTCCAGCAAGCCGCCCTCGGAGAAACCGGAGATATACTGTATCTCGGTGGCGTCTCCGATAATGGACTTGAAAATGACCGATCGTTCGCCGTCATAAGCCTTAGTATATCCGAAACCGACATCTACACCCAGGTACTCCATGGGGAACTCCTTTATGGATAGATAATCCGTCCTGCTCAAGGGCGGAATGCATCGGCAATGTGCTCAAGGCGAGCCAGGCCATCTGCTTCCGGTGGATGTAATAGTATCACATCGAATCGATACTGTCGCTCCGGCCCTCCCAGGCCTTTTTCGAAGAGGTAACCGCGGGCGGCCTCGATAAGTTTGCGCTGCTTGCTTTGAGGGACACTCAGGGCTGCCGGCCCAAAAGTCTCGCTCGACCTGCTTTTGACCTCCACGAAAATTACCAGTTCGCCTTTGCTGGCAATCAGGTCAATCTCCTTATGACCAAAACGGTACCTGCGTTCGAGGATTTTGAAACCTCCGGCCTCAAGATATCGGGCGGCAGCCTCCTCGGCGTCAAGTCCCTTAGTCTGGCGATAGGACATAAATAATCGGGCCGGCTTAATATGTCAGCATCCACAATTATTAATTTCGACCGGAAAAGCGGGCAACTTTATTATAAATCATACCATTAAAAACGGGATTATTCGTAAATATTTAAGCTATCTTTTAAATCCTTTCCAAGGCTAACACACCCCTCGATCCCCTCTTGCTAGAGAGGATTGTTTTCAGGAAATATAAGGCTATTCAAAAACTCCTGGCGGGAAAATATTAATTACCCTCTTTTAAGAGTGGTGCCTGCTATAGGGTCGCAGCGTGCTGCACCCCCACAGGCGGGGTGTGTAAATAATAAGCACCGGAATTTATGAATATTTCAGGCTAAATATCTCAGTTATAAATCATCTGATATCCGGGCAATGTTGAAGATAGGGCAAAATCAGGCGATGTCAAGTGTGTCCTGATTATATAAGCTGCCATTCTTAAGCCTGTTTCAAAAACATATATATTAAAGGCTTATAGCCCTTGAGGATTCGATAGCGCGATAAATTGAGATACGCGGGCAGCGTTCCCTCTGTCAGATACTTGGTATAGAAGTAGGTATCGGTTGTCTGCTCGATAGGCATCTGGTAGTATCTGGCGATATGTGCAGCCAGCTCGGGAAACAGCTCATTTTCATCCTTGCCTGTCGCTTCCTTCCCGCCTCTCAGCCAATCCAGGGCCATGCCGTACATTTCTTCACGGAAAGCATTATACGTTTTCATAGCGACATCGTTTTTAAACTGGATATCGTAAATCTCGCGAATGGTGCGGCCGGTCAACTGTCTGACTCTCTTGTCCGCTTTGGGGAAATTATCCGGATCTCTTTTGAAAACGAAGAGGTAACGTTCATAGGCTAATTCTTTGAATCCCAGGCTGTCCAGGTGCTCGGCCAGCCTGTACTGGAAACCACTCATCTTGCGCAGGGCCTCCATGAGGCCAGGAAATTTTTGTTCATATCTGTCATACAGGAAGCCCTGGTAGGAGATTTCTTTCAGGTACTGAAGGTATCCGCTCTGGATGAAGACCATTAAGTAGGTTGTCTGATGTCCGGGAATATGACCCCGGGCGAGGGAATCCGCTTTGGCCCATTCGGCCTGGCCCTGATCCCAGTCTTCTTTCCCTCCGGAAATCGAAGAAAGAGCGCGGTCGGCATAGTAGCCCATTAAATAGATCTGCATATCGCTGAGCACCTGGTGATAGCGCAGACGTTCGGCTTCGGTGACCACGGCTTCCTTGCTGCGCTGAAAATCCTCAGTTGTGAGAAAAAAGAAAAGGGTCTCCACTGCGAAATCGAATTTGTCCTGTGCCGAGGCCTTCTGTTTCATGCTCTCCCAACGGTCGATCCGTTTGTTGAGTCGGATAATATTCAAGCGGCACCCGGAAGCCGCGACAAGCGTAACCAGACAGATGGCGAAAAGAAGAATTTTTTTCACGTGCATGACAATCCTCGCTGTTTTTAGGTTGGAGCTATTCGGGGCTAAAGGCCAGCGGCTGTACTATCCCGGCGCCCGAGAACCCGCTTGAGGAATTTTCCGGTATAGGATTCCCTCACCCGGACTATTTGCTCGGGAGTACCTGTAGTTACAACCCTGCCGCCTTTTTCCCCGCCTTCAGGTCCCAGATCGATAATATAATCTGCAGTCTTGACTATATCCAAGTTGTGTTCGATAACAATGACCGTGTTGCCTAGATCGACAAGACGGTGGAGTACGCCCAGGAGAAGCTTCACATCCTGGAAATGTAAGCCGGTGGTAGGCTCATCCAGGATATAAAGTGTGCGACCGGTGCTGCGTTTGTTGAGTTCCGAGGCCAGCTTGACTCTCTGGGCTTCGCCGCCGGATAGGGTGGTTGCGGACTGGCCCAGGTGGATATAGCCCAGGCCGACCTCGCTCAAGGTTTCCAGCTTGGTGCGGATAGCCGGGATATTGCGGAAGAAGACCAGCGCTTCATCGACAGTCATCTCCAGGATATCGGCTATCGAGCGGCCCTTATAAGTAACCTCGAGTGTTTCACGATTATACCGTTTACCGCGGCAGAGGTCGCAGGTAATGTAAACATCGGGCAGGAAATGCATCTCGATCTTCACCATCCCGTCACCCTGGCAGGCCTCGCAGCGGCCGCCCTTGACATTGAAACTGAATCTCCCCGCCAGGTAGCCGCGCATCTTGGATTCCGGGAGTTCGGCGAATACCTCGCGTATCGGCCCGAACACGCCGGTGTATGTAGCCGGGTTCGAGCGGGGGGTCCTGCCTATGGGGCTTTGATCCACATCGATCACTTTGTCGATATGCTCTACGCCCAGTATGGCCCGCGCTGCTCCGGTTGTCTTTTTCGAATTGTAAAGATAGCGGGCCAGGTGCCGCTGAAGTATATCTTCGACAAGCGTGCTTTTACCTGAGCCGGAAACTCCGGTTACGCAGATAAAAGTACCCAGGGGGAAACCTACCTCTATATCCTGAAGGTTGTTGGCCGAGGCGCCGACTACTTTAAGCACGTTGCCGTTGCCCTGTCGGCGCTTACGCGGGACAGGGATACATTTTTCGCGTTTAAGGTACGCTCCGGTCAGAGATTCGCCCGCTGCCATGATGTCTTTGACAGTACCCTGGGCCACGATCCGGCCTCCCTGTTTACCGGCTCCCGGGCCCAGGTCGATCAAATGGTCAGCGGATCGTATCGTCTCCTCATCATGCTCCACCACGATCACCGTGTTGCCCTGGTCCCGCAGGCGCTGAAGAGTTTCGATCAGCCGCCGGTTGTCCCTCTGGTGCAGCCCGATAGAAGGCTCATCCAGAATATAGAGCACTCCCACCAGGTGCGAGCCGATCTGGGTGGCCAGACGGATCCTCTGGGCCTCTCCACCGGCAAGAGTTTCCGCCGGGCGCTCGAGATTGAGGTAATCCAGGCCGACATCGACCAGAAACCCCAGACGTTCGCGGATTTCTTTGAGCACCTGATGGGCAATGAGGAGTTTGCGCTCGTTAAGCCGGAGATTCCGGAACATATCCAGAAGCTTGCCTATAGGAGTCTCGATTATCTGGCCGATATTGTAACCGGAGACCTTGACTGCAAGGCTCTGCGGCTTGAGTCTCTTCCCCTGGCAGAACGGACAGGGCTTGCTGCGCATGAATTCTTCGATCTGGGTTTTGACCGCGCTACTCGTAGTTTCATAATAACGGCGGTTAAGGCTGCCGATTACCCCTTCGTACTTGCTGCAGTACTCGCCCTTGAATTTTGTGGATGTGTAGCGGAAGGGAATCTCATCCAGTCCCGAGCCGAATAGAATCACTCTTTTGACCTTTTCCGGCAGCTCGCCCCAGGGAGTATCGAGACTGAAAGCGTAATAATCGCTCAGACCCTGAAGGATCGAGGTGCGTATGCTTCCCGACGGCTCGCCCCAGGGTTTTATCACCCCTTCGAGAATGGAAAGCCGGTCATCGCCGACCACTAATTCCGGATCTACTTCCATTCTCGTGCCCAGGCCGCCGCAAGCTTCGCAAGCTCCGTAAGGGCTGTTGAAACTGAACATCCGCGGCGAGAGTTCCTCGTAGCTTATTTCACAGTCGTGGCAGGCAAACTCTTCGCTGAATATCTGCTCCACATTTTCGGGAAAGAGGACCTGGACCAGTCCCCCGGCTAAGTTCACCGCGGTTTCCAGGGATTCGGCCAGACGGTTGTGCGACTCTTCCTGCACCTTCAGCCTGTCCACCACTGCCTCGATCCGGTGTTTTTTATTCTTGTCCAGTTTCGGCACTTCTTCCAGCCTGTAGAAAACGCCATCCACCCGAACCCGGACAAATCCCTTCTTTTTTATCTGTTCGAACAGCTCCCGGTACTCGCCCTTCCTGTCGCGCACCAGGGGGGACATTATGGTGAGCAGGCTCCCGCCCGCCTGGGCCATAAGTGTCTCGGCAATCTGGCTCACACTCTGGCGCTCGATCCTTTTGCCGCATTTGTGGCAGTACTGGTCGCCGACACGGGCGAAAAGGAGACGGAGGTAATCATAAATCTCGGTGATCGTGCCGACAGTGGATCGTGGGTTGCGGCTGGCGCTTTTCTGCTCGATGGAGATCGCCGGTGAAAGCCCGTCGATAAAATCCACATCCGGTTTATCCATCAGGCCCAGGAACTGGCGGGCATAAGCGGAGAGACTTTCCACATAGCGGCGCTGTCCCTCGGCATAGATGGTGTCGAAAGCCAGCGAGCTTTTCCCGCTGCCTGACAGTCCCGTAATCACGGTGAGCTTCCCGCGGGGAATTTTGACATCTATATTCTGAAGGTTATGTTCCCGGGCGCCCTTGACTGTAAGAAAAGATCCGTTTTCTGCAATTGCTTTAGCCATAGCCGGTTTTCCTTTAAGAAATTGCACAAGATATATAATCTATATTTTTTAAGTCTTTTTGTCAAAAGTCCCGGTCAAATTTTAATGATTAGAAAATAAAAATGCCGCTAATCCAAAAAGAAGGCCGGCTCATTTCATTGACAGGAACTTTCTCCGGGGATAACTTGATGGCCGGGGGTTTGCATAATTTCCCGGAGACAAATTAACAAAAAAATCGAAAGTTTTGTGTAATATTTATGAATTGAAAGGAAACTATCCTATGAAACACACTTTTTTGTATCTCATGTTGATGTCAGTTCTGGCAGTTTTTTCTGCAAGAGCTGAGGAATACAAGTACCCTAACCGCTGGGTTTTTGCTTTCGGCAAGGTTCTGGATAATGAAAGCAGTGTAGAGGAATTACACCAAATAATTAAAACCGGCTCCGAACACGGAATCAACGGTCTTGTGCTGCAAGGGCAGCTTGACAGGCTGGAGACGAAAACCCCCGAGTACTTCACGCGGTTAAAACAAGTCGAGAAATATTGCTATGAATATGGTGTGGAACTTATCCCGGATGTTTTTTCAGCAGCCTGGGGAGATGCAATCTACTTGAGGGATAAAAACATGGCAGCCGGGCTTCCGGTAAAAGACGCGCTGTTTGTGGTGAAAGACGCCCAGGCTACGCCTGTTGCCGATCCGCCTGTCAATATTGCAAACGGTGGTTTCGAGAAATATCAGGGTAAGCAGATTACAGGCTTTACCCTGGCGGAGAAAGCCGAACCGTTGCTTACCGTGGACACCAAAGAATTTAAAGCAGGGAAAGCTGCTCTACATTTTAAGGTGGACGGTAATTATCCGCCGGAAACTCCGCTGCTGAGCCAGGAAATAACTGTAACGCCTTATCGCTGTTACCGCATTGAATGCTGGGTCAGAGTTGATAATACGGATAATGCCTGGGGAGTTTTCCCGGTTTCTGTCCTCGGTTTGGGAGAACCGAACCGTGACTTGCTTTACACCATACCCGACACGCCTCCGGACAGTAAATGGCGTAAAGTAGTATTCGGGTTTAACACTGTCAATTACGATAAGGTCAAAATATCGATTACCACACCTGCCGGAAGAAACTCAAATTTTTGGGTCGATGACTTGAAAATCGAGGAAGTGGGTCTGGTCAACGTTCTGCGGAGGCCCGGCACTCCGGTCACCGTACGCAGCGAGGAAAAGGGAATGGTGTACGAAGAGGGACGGGATTATTTCCGGATCGAGGACCCCGAGATTAACATCCCCTTCGATAATGCCTTTCCCTTCAGGAACTACCGCTTCGACCATGAGGCCCAGCCGATAAGGCTTACTATGGGAAGCTGCATTGCAGAGGGAGAGCGGCTGCGGGTGAGCTATTATCACCCCATGGTGGTTTACCGGGGACAGGTAAGCCTGTGCTTGTCCGAGCCGAAACTATATGATCTCTGGCGTGAAAAGATAGAGATACTGCATCGGGTGCTTGCGCCGAAAAAATATCTTTTAAGTATGGATGAGATTCGCGCCGGAGGCACCTGTGCTGCGTGCAAATCCCGTGGCCAGTCAATGGCCCGGATTGTCGGCGAATGTGTTACTAAACAGGTCGGGATAATCCGCAGCTTCAACCCGGAAGCCGAGATTTATATGTGGGGCGATATGTTCGACCCCAATCACAATGCCTCTAACCGCCAGGGAGCTTATTTTCATGTAAATGAGAATTTTTACGGTTCCTGGAATTATATCCCGAAAGACATTGTTATCATAAGCTGGTGGCTTGAGAAGCGTAAGGAAAGCCTGACTCATTTCTCCGAGCTTGGACACAGAACAATGACCGGGATTAATTACGACTCACCGAACCCGGATGATTCAAAAAATAATGCAAAATTATGGCTGGATGAGATGAAGAACTATCCAAATTGCCTGGGGGCCATATATACCTCCTGGGGAAACAAATATGGCTTCCTGGGAGATTTCGAAGACCTGATGTTGAAAAAGTGATATCCGGAAGCGATCCAGTTAAAGTCGGTCACCGGCTGGTGTCCGGGTGAATAATCCGTGATTAACGAGCCGGTTTTTTAAATCACTCAATTGCTTTGACCCATAACACTCTTGAAACTACCAAGAAACCAGAGTAATTTGTCGTTAAAGGAGTGAATGAATCTTTGATTTAAGCCTGGCGAGGAGGAAAACTGACTCTAGAAATAAAAGTCAGGCTTATTCACCCTCTACCAAATTTGATATGGGGAGTCTCAATTTAATGGAGGTAAGACAATGAAACGTAACATCCTGTTTGTAATAGTCGCACTTTGTTTTGCGCTTTCGCTGGCCTGCAGCCGGGGTGAGATCTATCCCATCCGCTGGGTCTACCTGAACAGCGGGCTGCAGAACGATGAGGAATTGGCCCGTATCGAGGGTTTGGTGAAGATTGTTGCCGAGCACAAGCTCAGCGGGATTTATTTTTCGTCCGGTTTCGATGCCCTGGATACCAAGGGCGAAGATTACATTAACCGCCTGCACCACCTGAAAGCTTTCTGCGACAGCCTGGGCCTGGTCATTGCCGCGCGCTGCTGCGATGTGGGTTACAACGGCTCGCTGCTCTCTCACAACCAAAACCTGGCCGAGGGCATGCCGGTCTTCAACGCTCTGTTCGTGGCTGACAAAGCCGGGGCGCGCCTCGTGGCCGATCCTGCGGTCTCGGTGCCCAACGGCTCGTTCGAGGCCCTGGATGGCGACCGGGCCGAGGGCTTCGTTTACGGCGACAGCTCCGCCGGTTGCCTGTTTGTGGACAACGAAGTGGCCCGCACTGGCAAATCCAGCCTCAGGATCGAGAACCTGGAAAACGCCGGCCGAGGCGCTGGCGTGCTTAAGGTCAGTGTGCAGGTGGCTCCCAATCGCTGTTACCGTCTGCGGGCCTGGATCAAGGTCCAGAAGATGGGCGAATCCCAGCCCTTCGGCTCCGGCAACCTGAGGCTTACTGCGCTGGGGGCCGAACGCCGCCAACTCAACTATCGCAATATCCACGACCCGGAGAGCGAGGACTGGGTCGAGGCTCAGGTCGGGTTCAACAGCTTCGAGAACAGCACGGTGGATGTCTCGTTCGGCGTACAGTCGAGAACACCGGGCAAGGTCTGGATCGATGACCTTTCGATCGAGGAGATCGGACTGGTCAACCTGCTGCGCCGTCCCGGCGCCCCCTTTACGGTGCGAGGCGAGAAGAGCGGGATCGATTATGTCGAGGGAAGGGATTTCGAGCCGGTGGCGGACTCGCTGATTGATTTCGACTTCGATCACCAGGGCCCTGCGATAAAGCTGGTTAAGGGCGGACGGATCAAGCCCGGCGAGCGTCTGCGGGTAAGCTGGTACCACGGCACTCAGATCTATAACGACCAGATCACCGCCTGTATGAGTGAGCCTGAGGTTTACGAGATCTGGCGGCGTAACGTGCCGCTGATCAAAAAGCACCTGAACCCTAAGTATTATTTCCTGAACGTGGACGAGGTCCGGGTGGGCGGTACCTGCAAAGCCTGCCGCGACCGCAACCTTTCCATGGGCGAGATAATCGGCGATTGCGTCGAGAAACAGGTGGAGATAGTCAGGGAGGCGGATCCGAATGCCGGGATCATCATCTGGTCGGATATGTTTGATCCCAACCATAACGCCACCGACAGGCGCGGCAAAAATTACTATCTCTGCGCCGGCAACTACGACAAGTCCTGGGAGCACCTGCCCAAGGGCCTGCTCATCGCCTGCTGGAATCACAGGAGGCGCTACGAGAGCCTCAAGCATTTCTCAGACCTGGGCTACCAGACATTCGCCTGCGGCTACTATGACAGGGATGACCTGGAGAACGACAAAACCTGGCTAGAGGCGCTGGATGTCACCCCCGGGGCGCAGGGTATCATGTACACTACCTGGCTGAACAAATTCGATCTGCTCCCTGCCTTCGGCGACCTTGTATCGAGCCACAGGAGGCCAGGGAAAATTTGAATACGGTTCTTCAGGGATAGAAACTTTGCCATAAAAAAGCCGATTTTACCTGTCGGAAAACTACAAGGGCCTGAGGATTACCGACCGCAGGCCCTTGCTGTTAATGACCTTTGATTTGCAATTATTTATGAGACATAACACTGATTCTCTGTTTGTAGTCCGCAGTTCTCAATTCTTTTAATCCCCAGGGAGGTTAGATGTTTCATGGGAGAAAATCATTGACAGCGGCTGCCGCTGTGGCTCTCCTGGTGGTGGTTCTTGCGGCCTGCGCTGGAGGAGGCAAGGTTAAATTGCCGGTGATCAAGGACACTGTGGCCTGGATGTACCGCGGAGAGCCGTCTTATGATTTCGGAAGCGTAGAGCCTCTTTTTGTCGAGGGCGCCCACTATGTCACCCTGCTAGGTTTCGATATTTCGGCGGCCCGGGGGAAAAAAGTCACCGCAGCGCGCCTTTGGCTCCACCGGGAGGGAGAGGCAGGTCTGGTGTCGCTGGTTCTTTCCACGATAGCCGCGGACTGGGTCGAGGGTAAGGGTAAAGGGCAGGGGCCGGACCCTGGGGGAAGCAGCGCCGCTTATGTGCGCATAGATCAGGCCAGTGGAAAGCCCATACGCTGGGCCGGCCCGGGAAGCGACATCACCGATGTGATTATGACCGAGGGTAACACCCTGCGCGTGGAATGCGAGGTACGCCAGGAGTCCGGAACCTGGCAGTCCGTAGATGTGCCCGTACCGCTTGTAGAGTCGATCTTGAGCGGGGATTCTTACGGGCTGGCGGTGGTTGACGGGAAGGGCCAGTTGCGCAATCCCGATGATTCCTTCATTTCCAAACGTTTTAACAGCCGCGACTCAAGGACACACGTTCCGTACCTGGAAGTAGTTCTGGAAGATATTCCAGCGGGATCGCCTGAGCCTCCACGCACGGCGGAGATGATGGCTCTCCCGTATATGGCCGGAATAGAAAACGGAGCGGTTAAAGTGCTGGTCGCTCCCCAGGGCGAGGGAGATCTGCGCGGTCATCATTATGAAATGGTTGTATCATCTTTGGAATTGACAAAAGACAGTCTGGATTTTCTGCAGCAATTGCCCCGCTATCTTCTGCCTCATATCAGCCAGGCAGCCCAGGACACAATTTTTATCTGTGACCTGGCTCCCAGTTCTCCACAGTACGCGGCTGTGCGCACCGTAGACCGCTATGGCCGCAAGAGCGGCTGGGTCTTTACCCGCGGGTTCGCTTCCAGTTCCCTGGCCCTTCCGGGGATGGCCCGGGAAAAAAGGCCGAGCCTGGGAGGCGAGATCAGAGTCTGGCCTTGCGGCGCTGGAGAAAAAATCAACCCGGTGAATGGCCGCCTTCTCGAAGAAAATCCAGGACTTTACGGGCTGGCGGGAGCGAGCGATTACGACTATATGTATGCCAGCCACCTCTGGGAGGCTGCGGGCTCCACAGTCACGCTGGATGTCCCGCGCGGCGGCACAGCGGCTTTCCAGCTCGTGATTGAGCCGAAAAGGGATTCGCTCGGCGGGATCGAGATCAAGGCCGAGTGGCTAAACAATCCCGGTATTGGGCAGTCGAAAGCCTGGGTCCGGATTTACAAGGTGTGGTATATAAAGTCGCCTAAAGACGGAGCTTATTATACCGAAGTAGCCGTGCCTTTTGATGGACCTCTGAGTATTCCCGACCCGGTCAACAAGGTGGAGGGCCAGAGAAACCAGGCGGTGCTGGTCGAGTTTTATATACCCCGCTCATCCAGACCGGGCAGCTACAGAGGCCGGGTGCAGGTGGGTGCCAGAGGCCTTCTCTCCCGAAACATCGAAGTGAAAATCGAGGTGCATAAGGCCATGCTTCCCGAGGAGCTGCCCTTTATCTCCGAACTCAATGTTTACAGTCCTGTAGGGGACCAGTATGGTCTGGACAACAATTCCGATGAATATTTCGACCTCGAGCAGCAGTATTACCGCCTGGCCCACGAACACCTGGCAGTGATCAACCAGCTCCCTTATTCGCAGACTGGAACGATTAAGTTTGTCGGCGCCCCTGCGCTTGAGGGCGAAGGTGCGGGAATGAGGGTCTCCGACTGGTCGCGCTGGGATAAAAGGTTCGGCCGTTATCTGGATGGCAGCGCATTCGCCGGGACCGACCGCCGGGTTCCCGTGCCGGTAATGTACCTGCCCTTTCATGAAAACTGGCCCGGAAATCTGAAGAAATATTACCGGTTCACCCCGCACGATACCTCTTATGTGGGCCAGATCAACGAACACACCCTTAATGCTCCGCCAATCGGGAAGGCTTTCGATCCTGCCTATGAGGAAGCTTTTTTGGCGGTTTTCAGGCAGTTCGCCGGACATTTCCGCGAGAAAGGCTGGAATCGCACTGAGTTTCAGTTCTATCTTAACAACAAGTATTACTGGAAAGGAAGAATGTTAGGCGGGAGCGGCAGCGGAATATCCTGGTGGCTGCTCGATGAGCCTTACCACTGGGATGATTTCAAGGCCCTGGCCTATTTCGGCGAACTGTTCACGCGCGCAGTCGGAGGGATAAGCGATATAGATTTCATCTACAGACTGGATATAAGCCGCCCGCAGCTAGCTTTCGGACTGTTCAACGGCCTGAAAAGCGTGAGTTATGTCAGCCAGTACTTCTATGACAAGAACGCTTACCTGCTCCGGCACAAGGAGCTTTACGGGGCGGATTTCCGGAACTACGGGTCATTCAATGATCTCGAGGAATCGAATCTTACCACTGCGGTCTGGCCGCTCAAGGTTGTCCTTAACGGCGGGACAGGCCTGCTGCCCTGGCAGACTATCGGAGAGGACAGGAACTTCGAGTCTTTCCAGAACACGGCTGTGCTCTATCCTGGAATACGCTTCGGGATCAGGGGGCCTGTAACGAGCCTTAGGCTCAAGGCGGTACGGCAGGGAACTGAGGATGCGGTGCTCTTGATGATGCTCTCCGGAAGAAAGGGTTGGAACCTCGAGCAGATGACAGTGGCCGTGGCTGAATTCGCTGACCTCTCCGGCGGGGGAACGATCAGTGAATTTTTCGATGATGCCGGCAGGGTGGCTTTCCCGAGCTTAAGGCCGCAGGAACTTGCCAACTTGCGCCGGGCCGTGCTCTTGACCCTTGATGAATAAGAGGGCTGGATAAAGACAAGAACTGAGAAAGGCCTGCCGGCCGTGATTTAGAATAATGCCGGCAGGCCCTTCTCATATTTTTTCAGCTGGAAAGTCAGTTCAGCGCTATTCTAACCTGGATTATTCATAAATTACCACAAAGTCTGTAGCGACTGTCTTGAAAGTCAAGACTGAGTACAGATAGTAATGGGATCATTTTTCAAGATCGAATTAAGGATGATAAGTAGTTTACGCATACAAGCAGTGAGGGCTAGTTTTTTAGGTTTGCCAG
>Ga0315277_10008101_pt1 | contig 13561 bp, 5 predicted proteins | sample YL17G05_15_MG_FD_203695 | JGI IMG/M metagenome (GOLD analysis project Ga0315277, IMG submission 203695) | Sediment microbial communities from Yellowstone Lake, YNP, Wyoming, USA - YL17G05_15 | ecosystem: Environmental > Aquatic > Freshwater > Lake > Sediment | place: USA: Wyoming | collected...
CCGGAACTATGCCGAAGAGCCAAGTCGGCTTGGGGCCGATGCAAGCTCGAGGCGAGAGTCTTCAGGAAAGCCGGATGCGGGAAATCCGCCTGTCCGGTTTGTCGAGGGGGAGGGGCGACTGCCCCTCTCTACTCTACTGGTGGAGATTCATAAAATTGCAGATTATCCCGCCTCAGACCTGCCAAGCAGGACTTCCGCGGGACTCGCGGAATACCGCTCGCAGATGATGAGAATTTGTTTTTTCCCCTGGCTACAGACTACTGGCTTCTGGCTACTCTAATTCTCCGCGTCCTGCGGTGAGGATTGGATTTAATATGGATTGCGATATCCGCCGGTGACCCAGAGGGTATGTCCGGTGATGTAGCTTGCCTGGTCGGAAAGGAGAAAGACAACGCTGTTGGCGACCTCTTCTGGTTTTCCCAGCCGCCGCAGGGGGATGAGGGAGATGACTTTTTCCAAGAGCTTCGGATCGCTTTTCAGGGGAAGATTCATAGGCGTGTCAATCGCGCCCGGCGCCACTGCATTGACGCGGATGTTATATCTTGCTTCCTCCCGGGAGAGCGTGACGGTCAGGGCCACGATCCCGGCCTTGGAGACATTATAGGCGCTGTATCCGCCCGCGGTGTCAAAGGCGAACAATGAACTCACATTGACAATACTGCCCATTTTGCGCTCGCGCATTTGCGGAAGCACCGCGCGCGTGACCAGGAAACAACTGCGCAGGTTATTATTGATGATCTCGTCCCAATGTTCAGGTCCGATTTTGGAAAAAAATCCGAATTTAAGGATGCCCGCGTTATTGACCAGAAGATCAATCCTGCCGAACTCCTTGAGTATCCCCAGAACCATTTCCTCTACCTGCTGTTCGGACGAAACATCGGTCTGCAATGCCATCACCCGGCCTCCCCTGGACAGGATTTCCTTCTCCACCTCGGCCAGGTAATCTCCGCGGTCTGCAATGGCCACTTGGGCGCCGCTTTCCGAAAGGAGCAGGGCAACGCTCCTTCCAATCCCTCTGCCCGCTCCGGTCACCAGGGCCACCCGCCCGGAAAAGTCTAATTTCATTTCCACCTCACAATCTCATAAATTTTAACCGCAAAGATCGCAAAGGGACACGCAGTGTCCTGCGCAAAGCATTTTGTTCTAACTCGTAAAACCAGCAACATCTTGAATTCCTTTGCGTTCTTCGCGGTGAGAGATTTTTAGTTTCTCTTTCATCTGCTAATCCTCTGTGTTTGACGGAGAATTAGTATCACAATTGCACCGCCGCCTCAAAACCCTCGGCAATCGCCTCGGCAAATCCCCGGGGCTCCTTGCCGTCGCCGATGACAATGACTTTAAATCGCTGATTTTTAAGCTGTCCCTCCAACTGGTTGGCCGGCTTCAATCCCGTGGCCAGCACCACAAAATCCGCCTTGATGGTATTTTCCATTCCTTTGGAATCGGTATAGACAACTCTGTCCAGCCCCACCCTGACCACCTTCGCGCTGACCCGGAGCGAGATTCCTTTTTCTTGGAGAGATTTGATCTTCATCTTCCGGACATTCCATTCCAGCGTCCCCCCCACTCGCTTTTGCATCTCCAGGACCGTGATTGTGGCTCCCTGGTCAGCCAAGTACTCGGCTGTGTCCAGGCCGACCGGGCCGCCGCCAATTATAACAATATTGCCGGAGAGCTTGCGCTCCTCCTTTAGCACAACGATAGCTTGCAGGACCTTGGTGGAATCCTCAATTCCGAACCCCAAGTCCGCGGGGACGGCCCCGAGGGCGAGAATAACATAATCCGGCGCGAATTCCTTGATCGTGTCGGGATCAACTCTCTTTGAGAGACTCACAGTAATTCCGGCTTGCAGGATTGCGGCTCGGTAATAATCCAGCAGTCTCCGGATTTCAGCCTTGGAAGCGGGAACGCCCGCGGCTGACAATTGTCCGCCCAGGGCCTCGCCTGCTTCCAAAAGCCTTACCCGGTGGCCCAGCGCCTGGGCTCTGATCGCGGCCTCCATTCCTGCGGGACCACTGCCCACGACCAGCACGGTTTTGGGATTTGCGGCCGGAGCAAAAGTCTCGTGTTCGCGTCCCATTTCGGGATTAACCGCGCAACGGGTCTGGTTGACCCCGACCGCCTCAATACAGACATTACATCCGATGCAAGGCCGGATTTGCGAGAACTTTCCCTCCCTGGTCTTGTTCGGGAAATCGGGATCAGCGATCAAGGCTCGGCCAATGGAAACAAAGTCCGCGGCCCCTTGCTCAATAATAGAGTTCGCCAAATGCGGGTCGTTGATTCTGCCGACAGTCAAAATCGGCAAATCCGTAACCTCACCTATGGCTCGGGCCAAATCCACGAGACAGCCTCGGGGCTGGAGATAGGGCTGGACAACCCACTCCATACTGGGGTAGCAGCCCGCGGAGATATGGAGCGCGGTGACTCCCTCCTGAACAAGCGGGATCATCTCCCGGGTCTGGTCAATCGTCAGACCGCCTGCGATTTTTTCCTCCGCGGAAATCCGAAGGATAATCGGGAAGGAATCGCCGAGTTTTTCCCGGATGCCCTTGATAATCTCCTTCACGAACCGGGCCCGCCGGGCCGGGTCTCCTCCATAGCGATCCTGGCGCTGGTTGGCGAAGGGGGAGAGGAACTGAGCCGCCAGGTAGCCGTGCGCGGCGTGAATTTCAACCGCGTCAAATCCAACCTCTTTTGCCCGGACCGCTCCTTCAACAAAGCATCTGACCAGGCCGCTAATCTCTTCGGGGTTAAGCTCCTTGGGGCTGCCGCCCATAACCGGACAGGGGATGGCCGAGGGAGCGATGGGGTAGTTGCCCCGATACTTGGGGTGAATCTGCCGGCCCGGGTGGAAAAGCTGGATGGCCGCGGCCGCCCCCTGGCTCTTGATGGCCAGGGCGAGATTGGCCAGGCCGGGTTCAAATCCGGGATTATGTATCTCAAGTGTGCCGGGGTAATTGACGCCACCCGGATGGATGGCCGTGTTCTCAACGATAATCATTCCCGCGCCTCCGGAGGCGCGCTTGGCATAATAGGCGAGCAGGCGGGGGGAGACCGTTCCGTCAAAATTGCCGAACAATGTTGCCATAGGCGGCATAACGATGCGGTTGCGAAGAATGAGCGGGCCGAGAACCGCGTTTTCAAATAGTTTCATTATGATCCGGCTCCATTCTCTTACAACCCGAGGTTCTTGGCGATAATCCGGCGCTGGATTTCCGAGGTGCCTTCCCCGATTTCTCCCAGTTTGCAATCCCGGTATAAGCGCTCAATCGGGAATTCCCGGATGTAGCCATAGCCGCCGTGAATCTGCAGGGCATGGTTGCAGATTTCGGTGGCCGCTTCCGAGGCATAGAGCTTGGCCATTGAAGCCATCGCGGCGAAATCCTGACCCTGGTCCTTCATCCACGCGGCCTTGTACACCATCAACCGTGAAGCCTCAAGCTTGACCGCCATATTGGCCAGCATAAAGGCAATGGCCTGAAACTTGCCGATCGGCTGACCGAATTGTTTTCTCTCCCGGGCGTAGCGCAGGGCTTCCTCAAAAGCGTATTGCGCGGTTCCCAGCGCTTCCGCACCCATGTAAATCCGACCCGCGGACAGGATGTTGAGGGCATTGTAAAACCCCTCGTTTTCCTCGCCCAGCAACTGGCTTTTCGGAACGCGGCAGTCCTCAAAAACCAACTCGTAGATCTCTCCCGCTCTCCGACCAAGCTTGTGCAGCTTGCGGCCGATTGTAAAGCCGGGCGAACCTTTGTCAACGATCAGGATGCTTAAGCCCTTGAGCTTTTTCTGCGGAGCGGTAGAAACCACCAGGTTGACCCAATCGGCGACGCCGCCGTTGGTGATGAACATCTTACTGCCATTGACCACATAATGATCGCGGTCTTTGACCGCCCTGGTCTCTACCGCGGAAACATCCGAGCCGACATTGGGCTCGGTCAGGCCGAAGGCCGCGAATTTTTCTCCGCGGATGCCCGGAGCGAGATATTTTTTCTTCTGCTCGGGGTTGCCGAACGCGGCGATGGGTTTCAGCCCCAGGTGGAGGTGGGCGTAGATTCCCGCTCCAATGCCGGAGGTCTTGGCCATTTCCTCGGTCATAATCGCCTCCATCACCGCGTCGGCGGAACTGCCTCCGTATTCCTCCGGCAAGCCCAGGCCCAGGAAACCGAGTTCACCCATTCTGGGAAGCAGGGACATCGGGAATTTCTCCTGCTCATCGCAGTCCGCCACGATGGGCATAATCTCCTTCTGCACAAAGCTCCGGATGGTCTCCCGGAAAATCTTATGTTCTTCCTTGAAAAATAAATCCATCAAGCGCTCCTCTCCTCTCAGGTGAGGTCATAAGCCCGAAGATCTTTTCCGAATCAGCCGGCAAATGGTGGCGAGAAGGTATCAGGTCTGGGTGTGCCCCCCTGGAGTTCATTTCATTGCTTTTTAACTCGCTTCTTCCAAATCAATATCACCAATATCCGCAAGCTATGAATCATGCCTGCACATAAAATCTTGATCGATTATATTATGGTAGATATCTACCTCCGGTGTTTACCCAATTAGAGCCATCATAGCCTCCCCAAATAATCATTTCCTCACCAGTCCATATCGCAGTGTGATAATATCTTCCTACCGGACAAGGCCAGATCAAGGAAGTTGCTCTCCAGCTATCTTCAGATGGATTATATATGGCGCCAGCACTTGTCGCCGGTATCCCACCCCAGACAATCATTTCGGAGCCAGTCCAGATGGCCGTACTTAATTGTCCTTGTGATGGTGTGTTTAAAATTGAGGTTGGCAACCAAGAGTTTGTTGAGGGATTATACCTGCCTCCAGTATTAGAATATCCCCAGATAATCATTTCTGCACCAGTCCAAATTGCAATGTGGTCTTCTCTAGCTGAAGGGGCATTTACTAAAGAAGTTGCTTGCCAGGAATTCAATGATGGATTAAATCTGGAGCCGCTATTTAGTAATGAGAGATTATCACCTCCCCAAACAATCATTTCGGTATCTGCCCAAACAGCGGTATGCCAACCCCTGGCTGATGGGGCGTTTACTAGAGAGGTTGCGGTCCAAGTGTTTGATAGTGGATTGTATTTAGCCCCAGAATTAAAAAATGTCCAACTGCCGTCATATAATGCCCCACCCCAGATAATCATCTCGGTTCCCGTCCAAATTCCTGTAAATTGTTCTCTATATGACGGTGCATTTACGGTAGGGGTGGCAATCCAGGAATTAGTGCTTGGCTTATATCTGCCACCAGTACTATCATAGGTCCATCCACCCCAAATAATCATTTCCGTACCAGTCCATACAGCAGATTGCGCTCCCCTGCCTGAAGGACAATTTGATCCAGTAGAAGTCGGTGTCCAACTATCAGTTAATGGATTATATCTGTATCCGGTATTATTGCCACCTCCTCCCCATATTATCATTTCAGCCCCTGTCCAAATTGCGCTGTGATTGGACACTGCCGAAGGGGCATTCATCATGGAGATTGCAAACCAAGTACCTAATTGAATGGTCCAGCTATACATTGCGGGTGTCGAATCGCTATTCCCGAGAACATCTAAGGCGCGCACTTTAAAAGTATGATTACCTTCGGCAAGATTAGCATAACTTTTCGGTGAGGAGCAAAGGCTCCAGCCACTTGAATCAATTTGGCATTCAAATGAGCAAAATGCCTCATTGCAGTTAAAGGAGAAAGTGGCTGAGGTTGTTTTGGATGGATTGTTTGGAATAGAAATTATGTTAGTCTCTGGCCCGGTGTAATCAATTCGCCATTTATATATGGCGGGAGTTGTATCTTTGTTACCTGAACTATTAATAGCTCTAACTTGAAAGGTATGATCCCCTTCTACTAAATATTTATAAGTTTTGGGAGATTTGCAAGTTTGCCATTTTGCAGTATCCAATTTGCATTGAAAAGTGCATGAGCCGGCACTGCACGAAAATGCAAATCTCGCCGTTGTAGAATTGGAAGGATTCGAGGGTTTCCCAGTCAATTTGGTTTGGACTAATGACTTCTTTTTTACAGTTACTAGAGCGGTTCCTTTCATATACTTTGAATCGGTTAAAATCACCGTGCATTTGCCAGGCCTCTTGGCCGTGAGCTTGCCCGTGCTACTTATTTTGCATACCGCTGGATTGCTTATTGACCAGATTGAAGGCGTAAAATCGCCTGATGAGGTAAACTGCTTTCGTTTTTCAACTTCTGTTAGCAAATTAGACGGGTTGATCGTTATTGTGTAGCGAGGACCATTATGAACCAAGGGATTGGTGCCAGTCATATATTCGGCTATATTTGAAATGCCATCGCTATCCGGATCAGCCATGGGATCATTGATGCCCCAGGCAAGCTCCCAATAATCCGGCAATCCATCAGAGTCGCTATCAGAATAAGAGGAATTGTCAACCAACGGATTTGATCCATTTTTATATTCAGCCAAATTCCATACTCCATCGCCGTCAGAATCAGCTGTGCTTCCTGTGGCTGGTTCAATTCCAAAAGCGATTTCCCACTGATCCGGCATCCCGTCCCCATCGCTATCGTCCAAGCTGCTATTCAATACCAGGGGATTGGTTCCATTGTAATACTCAATCAAATCAGGGAATCCATCAGCATCGGTATCAACGCCGCTGTTTGAAACACTTGGATTAAGCCCATAGGCCCTTTCCCATAGATCCGGGATAAGATCGCTATCGCTGTGTGCATAATCGGTATCATTGCACAAGTTGGGATTGGTGCCGTTCAGATATTCAATATAATTTGGCATCCCGTCGCCATCCGGGTCGCCTGTGGCATTTTGCACATTGGCATTTAAACCAACCGCCCATTCCCACTGGTCCGGCATCCCATCCCCATCCGTATCGTCCAGATCATCATTGTCAGTGTTTGGATCAGTGCCGTTTAGGTATTCAATAAAGTTAACAAAGTTATCACTGTCATCGTCAGCAGATGCGTCAACCGTGTCTCCGTCAAGCCCCATGGCCAATTCATAAACATCAGGCATCCCATCGCCATCCGTATCCGTCATGGTCCAGTTATCAATGGTGGGATCGGTATGGTCGTTAAATTCTTCCAGATTGGTCAGAAAATCATCATCTTCATCGCCATTTGGACCTTTAGTAAGATTGCTGAAATATGCAACCTCCCAGCTATCGGGAAGGTGGTCATTATCGGTATCGGTAAAGGTCACCTCGATCAAGAAAGTCTGGGTATCGGTTCCACCTTTTCCGTCGGAAACCCTAACTTCTACGCTAGCATCGCGATACCCGGGCGTCCAGCTAATTATGCCCGATGAAGAATCAATGGTCATTCCCGCCGGAGCCGTGATTAAGCTGTAATTCAAGGTATCTTCCAAATCCGCATCGCTGGCATCCACATTATAGCTATAGGCCACGGCTTCGGTTGCTGTAGTAATTGGAGATGAGGTTATTGAAGGAATGTGATTTATATGATCTACCAATTCCTGGCGGTCTCCGCTGTTTACGGTATTCCCGGCAACATCTGAAACCTGGACCCGGTAAGTTACGGTTTGTCCTTCAACAATATCCCAGGTTCCAGCTGGTTCGGGAATATTGAAAGACCATTGATTTGACCCAAGGGAGGTCATGTCCTGATAGGATGAAAACCCTGCGTCTGCAGTACCCCTTTTGTAACTAAGCTGGGGTATTTGTCCGCTTAGGCCACTCCCACCAGAATCGGTAACATATACCTGAACGGCAAACCCTCCTGAGCTATCCTCGGTAAGGTTGGATGGAGTTTGGGACCATCCATAAAGTGAAGGCGGAGATACATCTACAATGCTGAAATTGTTGGTTGAGCTGATCGCCGAATTTAGCTGCATATCTTGCGCTTGGATATAGTACTGAACCGTGCATTGGTCCAGCCTGGGCAGGGTAGCCTCATATTTTCCGCTTCCGGAATTGTAGCCCATGGTCTTGACCGAATACGATGAGCCTCCGTTGGTTGAATAATAAAGTGTGACTCCGCCGATGCCACTCTCGTCTGTTACAGAAGCCGATATTTTTACATTGTCCAGGTTGGTTGGTGATGCCGGGGCATATTGGATGTTTGAGATAGCCGGCAAAGTATAAACCCGGATCATGGCTCCATTCTCCGCCTCCGCAAGATTGCTCTTGTTGTCTGAAGCGCTGATATCCACATAATAGTTGCCTTCTCCAGCAGAGCTGGTGCTCCACTGGGCCGTGTAAATCCCGTCCCCTGCGGCTGCATCTCCTCCCAAACCATCGTCAAGCATGCCTATGGTGGTTACATCAAACTCATCAGGTGATTGAACATGAGCAGTCGGAGTGGAGGTGTTCAGACCGGACCAGGGATCATTTATGTTAGCGCTGATGGTTACCAAGCTCCCTTTTTCCACCGGATATGGAGAGGCGCTGACATTATAAATTTGAGGAGGAACATTATCCACCAGGAGTTCAACCTGGATAGTTTTGCTGGTGCTATTATTATTGTAATCTCTGGCATTGAATAAAAGTATATTGACCCCATCTACCAAGGAAATACCCTTCGTGAAATTTCCGTTGCTGTCTAGAGTCAAAGCGGCAGGGGAGCCACCATTGACCTTTAAAGTTGCTTCCTTAACTCCGCGGTTATCATAGACCGAGCCAACTACAGTGATTGAGCTGTTAACAACTGAAGAATTATCCTGGGGAAAATTTACAGTTATATTCGGGCCTGCCGTATCCCAAGGATCGTAAATATTTATATATCCCTCGTGATTAACTGCCATCAGAGGCAAATCATGCTCTGATAATGCCGGATTGCCAAATGCGGCGCTATTTCCAAAAGCAAATATCTCCGATCCGTTGGAATCCATAATTTTAAAGTATCCGCTGCCTCCTCCTTCGCTTACGCTGGCTAAATAATTCGGATTGGCACCAACATCCAGATATACCAGATGAGGTACCGGATAATCAACAGAAGCAGGGGTGGGCGTTGTGCTGGGCACAGTATAAAATCTAATTTTGGTGGTGCTGTTTCCATCTTTATAGCTGACCGCAAATTTAGTAGATGTTACCCATCTCAAGCTGTTAATATCTCCAGGAAGGGTTACAGACATAATGAAGCTATAACTACTTCCATTATAAACCCTTACCGTGTCATCCCTACTTCCAGCGACTATATAAGATGGCCCCCAAGCTATTGTTGTAATAATATCAGTAAAGCTGGTCTTAGTAGAAAGAACACTTTTAGTAGAAACCTCATATATCTTGAGGGGATATGATCCGTCATCAATGCCGACTGCTAATTTAGTGCCGTCCGGAGACCAGGAGAGCGAATCGCAATCAACATTCGATTCAAACTTCTTATATACGCTCCCCCCCACTACATTGTAAATAACAACATCATAGTGCGCACCATTTGACGCATAGCAAACAGCTAATCTTAACCAATTAACCGAAAATGCCAAGGCTAATATTGGAGCGCCCGAAAGGTCAGGATTATCCAAGCTCTCGTAGTAATCCCCATTATACCAATATAGAAGCACTCGTCCATTATTGCCTCTATATGCAATAAGATCATTTGACCAATCAAGTATTTGTGCTCCCTCATAAACCGATTGGGCACTCGATGCATTTGGAAGCTTCACAAAAGGGCCAGATGGCCCTCCTGATGGAGCAATTTGAAAATTTATCTGATCTGTTGAAATAACTCCACCATAGTTGGCAACAATCGTAGCTAATCTGCTTTCGTATGAACGAATATAAACAGAAGCATCTCCGCTTGAATCAGTTTGAACAGTAACCTGTTTTTGGCCTGATGCTGGGGGAGAATACTTGTCTATTGATCCAAAATCTGTTGTAAAGGTAACGCTTGCCCCTACTATTGGATTCCTGCTCGGATCCATTACTTTGACGACAACCCAATATTCCTTATAAACATCCGGTGAGGAGCCGTGAAGAGTGATTTCCCACTCCATGATCGTGTTGCTAGGCGTTGTGGTGGTTACGGTGGTTGTGTCTGAAAGGCCATTGCTGGTTGTTGCCGTAATTGTAGCAGTGCCTACTTGATAAGCTGAAAAATATGCATAAGCATTTCCACTCGCATTAGTCGTTGCATGCGCATCTATGGTTCCGCCAAAAGTGCCGCAAGAGAAATTGACCACCACCCCGCTCATTGGAGTTCCAGAACTATTCGTCACTGTAGCTGTAATCGTCGCTTCCATTGCATTATCTGCCTGTATGGTCGATGGGGTAGCCGTAACAACTAAATTTCCGGGCTGCGGGGAACCCACATTTACGCTAAAGGTGGTTGAGGTCTGCTTTAAAATGTCCCCAACGGTTGCTTCAAAATAATAATTATGGGCTCCGACAGTTGAAATTGATTGTGAGTAGGTAAAAGTAGAGCCGTCTGTGTAAGTGGAGTCGGTTGAACTCATAGTGTGAGGAGTGCCATCAATATAGACCTTTACTGAATCGGGCGGCACATTTTTTGAGCTCGTATAAGTTAAGGAAAAAGTAAAAATCGTGCCCTGTGTTCCACTGGAAGGATTTACATTAAAATTGCTGATTGTGAATGGGTGGGTATCGTGCCAGAACATCTCATATAGACCGGCAACATATTCATAAGTTGATGGGAGTAATATATCTGCAATCAATTGCAGATTATATTCAGGAAGAGAGCCGGGATATGCCGGCGTGTTATTTAAATACCAGCATTGTCCCAATTCATAGAAAGAACCTCCGCTTAAATCGTAAGAATATCCTTCTCCACATTCTATTTTGCCATCACCTCCTCCATTATCATCATCCTCATCCCAGCCTGAGCCATCTGAGTCAAAATCGTCTGCTTTTTCTGCCAGATTAATGAATAATAAATATGGAATGTCGCCCTCATTATATTTGATTTCCAATCCTGTAAAATTGTCTAGTGAATAATCATTCAGATGATTAACAAGAAAACCTTCAAAACTATCGCTTCCTCCAAACAAAGGAGCATGAATGTCTCTGTGAACATGGGCGGGGACCCCTACATCCGTCAAGAGATGGACTACTCGGCCCAGGAGTTCATACGAAAAACTATTATCACCCCCTGGAATATAATATGCAATGGCTTCATCATAAAGATGATTTGCCCTGCTATATGCAGTTGGCCATTGTTCTATTAAAATTAAACCAGAATTTATATCAGGATCCCAGAAATGTGCACAAAATGGATGAGATCCTAAGCATGCCCAGAAACTTAGAGGATCAAAAGGATCATACCCTTGATCCTCTTCTCTGGTTCCCTTAATAAGGCTTTCTTCATAGCTTGGATTGAAGTCATCTGTATTATTAATGTAATTTCCAAAATCTCCTGGAAACTGATTATTATGATTCGCTTTCCATAACGACGCCGCTTGCCAAGCAATATATTGATGTACAGGACTTGTCGGGTAATCGGTTGAATGGTAGTTTTGGCTATGGTCATACGGATTTTCAGCAGGTGAGGCTTTGGGGGTTGACTGAGGCTCGCTTACTTCCTTTCCGCAAGCTCCCAAAAGAATTGCCAAACAAAACGCAATCCCCAATGCCACCTTTTTATTTATTTTATTCATCTCCCCTTTACCCTCCTAATTTTCCAGTAGTTTAGCACCAATCGGTGTCAGATCCGGTCAATACCAGCGTATTTTATTCAAAATTTCGGAGGGTGGGGCAAACCAGAAGAAGTCGGCATCGCCGAAGCCATCCCCTCAACTTCTTAGCCCCATAGATACAGCCAACCAGATTGTATCAGAAATCAATCCCAATGTCAAGAAAAAAATGCAAGAGTCGTGCATTTGATTTTTCTTAGGTTCCCTAAAATCTAATCCCCTCGCCGGTCAACATAAAGTCTTTTCACCCCGGCCCGGGTGATTTTTCCCGAGGCGGTCTTAGGGAGTTCTTTGAGGAACATCACCTCGCGGGGACATTTATATTTAGCCAGGTTTTGACGGCAGTATTCAATGATCTTTTCCGCGCTGGCTTCATGCCCCTCGCGCAATACCACAAAAGCCTTGGGCGCCTCGCCCCAATCCGGGTGGGGAACCCCGCAGACCGCGGCCTCCAGAACCGAAGGATGGGAAAAAAGCACCTCCTCAACTTCCTTGGGATAGATGTGCTCGCCCCCGCTGATGATCAGGTCTTTCTTGCGGTCAACGATGTAGATATATCGGTCCGCGTCCATATACGCCAGGTCGCCGGTGTGAAGCCAGCCTCCGCGCAGAGCCTCGGCCGTGGCTTGCGGATTTTTCCAGTAGCCTTTCATTACCGACGGGCTTTTCAGCACGATTTCCCCCACTTCGCCCGGGGGCAATTCCCGGTCGTCGGGACCCACGACCCGGAGCAAATGGTTTGAGTGCTCGCGGCCGCACGACTTAAGCCTTTGCAGTCTTTCCTGTGGCGCATTCAGGTTATGATCCTCCGGCCGCAGGACCACCACATTGGCGGTTGATTCGGTCAATCCGTATCCCTGGAACAGGACTGGTCCGAAGAGCGGGATGGCTTTTTTCAGCCGGTCAATCGGCATGGGCGCGGACCCGTATCCCACTCTGCAAAGGCTTTTGAGATTATATTTGCCCGCGTCCGGCAGTTCCAGGATCCGGAAGACCATAGTGGGAACCAAAAAAGTAAAGGTCACCCGCTCTTGCTCAATCGTCTCCAGGGTCTCGCGCGGATCAAAGGCTTCCAGGGTCACGCTGGTGCCGCCGATGTAATAGGTCGTATAAGTCTGAAGCACGCTGGCCGCGACATGGTGAAGCGGGCAGACATTAAGATTGATGGTGTCCTGGGTCAGCTCAACGCCGGTGACGGAATCAATGGCGTTGGAATAGACATTGCCCTGGCTGAGCATTACGCCCTTGGGCTTGCCCGTGGTGCCGCTGGTATAGACCAGGAGCAGGATGTCGTCCTCCGCGACTGGAACCCCGGGCTCCGCCTCTGAAGCCTTGGACAGAAGGTCCTCGTAGGATAAGGCGAAATCCTTCGGCTCGCCAAAGGCGATAAAATGCTTGAGCTCCGGGCAGGAGGCGGCCGCGGCTTTGATCAGGGGAGCGAACGAGGATTGAAAAATGATTGCCTTGGCGTCAGAGTGTTGAAGAATGTAAGCCAGTTCCTTTTCCTTGAGCATAAAATTGAGGGTGACCAGCGCAAAACCGCCCTTGGCCGCGGCGAACAGACCTTCCAGATAGGCGTGACAGTTCCGGCTGAAAAAGGCGACGCGGTCGCCCTTTTGGATCCCCAGTCCGCGAAGCCCGTTAACCAGCCGGTTAAGCCGCCGATCCAGCTCGGCATAGGTCATAGTTTTGCCGCGGAACTTTGAAGCCACCTTGTCCGGGAAACGACGGGTGTTCCTGATGATCACCTGATCAAAACTTCCCATGCGCTTGCCTTCTCTAATAAAAAACTTTCATTTTACGAAAAACCATAGCAAACAGGCCCTGGGCTGTCAAACCCAAAATCCGCGATGGTAATTTGGGTGGATTCGGACCAGGCCGAAAACTGTCCCCCAGAGGACATTACCCCCGTCAAATTATCGGTTTAACCTGGGGCCGCAAGCAAATTTGCCTAAAACCACC
>Ga0315277_10008102_pt1 | contig 13561 bp, 14 predicted proteins | sample YL17G05_15_MG_FD_203695 | JGI IMG/M metagenome (GOLD analysis project Ga0315277, IMG submission 203695) | Sediment microbial communities from Yellowstone Lake, YNP, Wyoming, USA - YL17G05_15 | ecosystem: Environmental > Aquatic > Freshwater > Lake > Sediment | place: USA: Wyoming | collected...
GGGAAGACGATGAGAGCCGCCGCCGATGATCGGGAGATGACGGCTGCTCTGGGGATCAATGTCCCCCTGGTGTTCACCAGTGTCTTCGGCCTTGGGGCATGGATCGCTGCCATGGGTGGCGCTTTGGTCGCGCCCATGGGGGGTATGGCTGCGGATATGGGAATTGATGCCGGCATCGTCGCTTTTATTGTGGTGGTCATAGCGGGGTTGGGCAGCCTGCCCGGCGCTCTGCTCGCGGCCTTCATCTGCGGGCAGGTGCAGGCCTTCGGGATCCTTGTCCTGCCCGAGTTCGCCATAGCATTTATGTATCTGGTGCTGGTCATTGTCCTCATCGTCCGCCCCTGGGGATTATTCGGTAAACCGATAACAATAAAATAATCGGGTGATTTATGCCTCAGAAAGCTAAAAAAGGGTTTTTTACCAGCAACCTCTGGTTGATCATCGTAGTGGCCTTTTTTGCCGTCTTCCCCCTTTGGAGTCCGGTGATATGGAAACACCTGGCCACCGAAATCTTTATCATAGCCTTATTTGCGATGAGCCTGAATATGATCCTGGGCCGCGGGGGGTTGCCCTCATTCGGTCATGCCTGCTTCTACTGCGTTGGGGGCTATACCACTGCAATATTCACGATGAAGCTTCACCTTCCCTTCAGCGTGGCGATCCTTTCTGCCCCGGTGGTAGCTGCCATCTTTGCTGCCGTAATCGGTTTCTTTTCCGTTCGCCTCACCGGTATTCACTTCGCGATCCTCACCCTGGGCTTTAGCCAGCTGGTCTGGGCTGTCGCCCATAAGTGGTATAGCTTCACCAAGGGAGATGATGGCATCACCGGCATTCCTGTTCCCGCGGGCTTGGGAAAGATCACAGCTTACTACTACTTCGTCTTTTTTATCCTAATCGTATGCTTGATCCTCATCCGGGTAATTCAGAATTCGCCCTTTGGGAATACCGTTTTGGCAATCCGCGAAAACCGGGAAAGGGTAACCTTCAGCGGGCTTAAAGTTTGGCACCACCTATGGCTTAACTTCGTCGTCGCGGGCTTTTTCGCCGGCCTTGCCGGCTCGCTCCTCGTCCTTCTGAACCGGGCAGTGTTTCCTGATTTTGGTTACTGGACCAAGTCGGCGGCGGTGGTGCTGATGTGCATTTTTGGGGGAGTGGGTGTTTTTATCGGTCCAATTATCGGAGCGGCGGCGATCACCCTCTTAGAGCACTACATCTCCATTTACACTTTTTATTGGCAGATGGCCCTGGGTTGCTTGATTATCCTCCTGGTTATCGCTTTGCCCGGCGGAATAAGCGGTTATATCCAGGATCGCCTCAGGCAGAGAGAAGAAAAGAGAATAACCCCGGAGGTAGGATAATGCTTCTCAAGGTGGAAGGTCTTAGCAAGTCCTTTGGGGCCCTTATGGCCGTTCGGGGAGTAAACTTGGAGGTTCAGGAGAAGGAACAGGTAGCCATAATCGGACCGAATGGAGCTGGCAAGAGCACCTTTTTCAACCTGTTAACCGGCTATTTCCCCGTCGATTCGGGCCATGTTCTTTTTGATGGAGAGGACCTCACGAAGCTGTCCTCTGACCAGATCATCAGGAGGGGGGTGGGGAGGTCCTTCCAGATCGTCAATATTTATCCTGAGACAAGCGTCTTCGAAAGCATCCAGATGACCCTCCTCGCCGCCAGGCGAAGGTCTTATAATCTTTTCTCTCCGGCGAAGAAGATGTATCGAGAGGACACGGAGAGGATTCTGGAGGCGGTTGGGCTCGCGAAGTTGGCGGATGTCCCCGGGGGCTCTCTATCGCATGGGGACAAAAAGAGGGTGGAAATTGGAATGGTTCTCGCTCTCAAGCCTAAGCTTGTACTCCTGGATGAGCCAACTGCGGGTATGGCTCCTGAGGAGAGAATGGCGACCATGGCCCTGGTCAAGGAGTTAGCTGAGAAGGAACAGCTGACCATGATCTTCACTGAGCATGATATGAGCATCGTCTTTGCTTGGGCAAAACGGATTGCGGTCATGTATCAGGGCAGTATCATCGCCGATGGCCAGCCGGAGGAGATTAAGGAGAACCCGGAGGTGCGCAGGGTCTACTTGGGAGAAAGAAAAAGATGATCATCGAGATAAAAGAGGTCCATACGTACTACGGGAGCAGCCACATCCTATTCGGCATCTCCATGGAAGTGCAGGAGGGAGAAACCGTTTGCCTTTTGGGGAGGAACGGCGCCGGTAAGACGACTACCTTACGGAGCATCATTGGTTTAACTCCTCCCCGCTCCGGGTCCATCAAATTCAAGGGGGGGGAGATCACCGGCAAAGCACCGTATGTCATAAGTCGTCAAGGCATCGGGTTTGTTCCGGAGGACCGAAGGATTTTCCCCAGCTTAAGCGTTCGGGAGCAGTTGGAAGTAGCCCGAAAGGCAGGGGTAGGAAATTGGACGGTGGAGAAGGTGTATGAGCTTTTTCCCCACCTCAAGAATCTGGAAAAACATATGGGGAATCAGCTTTCGGGGGGAGAGCAGCAGATGCTCACCATTGCCCGGACCCTGATGGGGAACCCCGAGCTTCTTCTCCTGGATGAGCCTTCCGAGGGTCTCGCCCCTCTGGTGGTCGATGATTTGATGGAGCAAATCAGGAAGCTGAAGAGAGAAAAAATTGCCTTACTTTTATCCGAGATGGGACTGGGGTTTGCCGTCGAACTCAGCGATCGAGCCTATGTCATCGATAAGGGGCAGATCCAGTGGAGCGGAACTTGCAGCGAACTTCAAAAGGATGAAGAGCTGAAAAGAAAATATTTGGCCATATAGGGTTTGAAAAAGGAGAGGTTATGGCGAGCATCTATGAACAGAAACCCTGGTTGAAAAAATACCCCCCCTGGGTGGCCCCGAACCTGGAGGTCCCCAAGGAGAACAACGTGCAGATTATGAAAAGGACAGCCTCGCAGCAGAAGAATGCGCCGGCCATTTATTATTTTGGCCGTTGCATCTCCTACGGGGAATTGGACCGGTGGTCGGACAATTTGGCGGCCGCTCTGCAAGATAAGGGCCTGAAAAAAGGGGACCGGGTGGTTTTTTACATGCAGAATATCCCCCAGTTTGTCATCGCCCAGCACGCGGTCTGGAAGGCCGGGGGGATCATCGTGCCCCTCAACCCCATGTTTAAAGAGAAGGAGCTGGATTATTATTTCCGGGACTCCGGGGCCAAAATGCTAATCTCCATGGGTTCCATTTATGAGTCGACGGCGAAGAATGTAGTGGACCAACTTTCGCTAAAGACAGTGATTACCACCGGCGGGCAAGACTTCCTGACCCCTGCGGAGGCTGTGCCGAAAATCCTGCAAGAGGAAAAGAGCAAGAAATTTGCAGGGACCCTCGACTTTCTCGACCTCCTGAAAGAATATGAGGGGAAGACTCCCCAGCCCGTACCCCTTTCAAATCAGGAACCTGCCTATTTTACCTATACATCCGGTACGACGGGTCCCCCGAAAGGGGCCATGAACACCCATGAAAATGTAGCCTTCAATGCCATGTTTTATGCCGTGTCCATGGAGCTCGGCCGCCAGGATGTTGTACTTGCGGTGGCGCCGCTTTTCCATGTTACAGGTCAAGTCGGTCATCTGGCCTGCGCGGCCTACGCCGGAATTCCGGTCATTCTTTTTTATCGCTTCGACCCGGAAGAAGCCCTGAGGCTTGTAGAGCGGTGGAAAGCAACGATGGTGGTGGGTTCCATTACGGTCTTCATTTCCCTGATGAACCACCCGGACATTAAAAAACGCGATCTCACCAGCCTGAAGAAAGTTTACAGCGGAGGGGCCCCCGTTTCTCCAGCTATCGTCGAGAGCTTTGAAAAGACCTGTGGAGCCTATATTCATAATATCTACGGCTTGACCGAAACGAATTCTCCCTCCCATTTCACGCCTCTCGGAGTACGCGGGCCGGTAGACCCCGTCACCGGCGCCCTCGCCGTGGGACTTCCCTGTTCCAATACGGTATCCAAAATCATGGACCTGGAGACTGGCCAGAAGGAGCTTCCCCCCAATGAAGTGGGGGAAATCGTGGTCAAAGGGCCCATGGTTATCCCGGGCTATTGGAACAAGCCTGAAGAGTCAGCCCATGCAATCCGCAATGGCTGGCTTTACACGGGTGATGTGGGCAAGATGGATGAAGAGGGGTGGTTTTACGTAGTGGACCGGAAAAAAGACCTGATCATCGTTTCCGGCTATAAAGTCTGGCCACGAGACGTGGAAGATGTGCTCTATCAACACCCCGCAGTAAAAGAATCGGCCGTGATTGGCATCCCGGACTCCTACCGGGGAGAAACAGTGAAGGCCTTCGTGGCGATCAAAGATCATTTTAAGGATAAAGTAACCTCGGAAGAGTTGATTGAATTTTGTAAGAAGCGTATGGCGGCCTACAAATATCCCCGGATTGTGGAGATTGTTTCCGAGATTCCCAAGACCGTTACCGGCAAGTTTTTGAGACGAGTCCTGCGGGGGCAGGAAGGGGGCAAATCCTAAAACCGGAAGCGGATTCGAAGAGGACGTAAGGGGAGATTTGTTGGTTTCCTCGAAGAAAAGACCAACTTCTGATTTGGGGGCGAGAGAGGATTATGACCCCAGTCGAAATTGACATTGGCTCAAAGATCAAAAGGCTCCGGATCGCTAGAGGATTCCGGCAGGAGGATGTGGCCCGGATGACCGATCTTTCTTTGAGCATGATCTCCCAGGTGGAGAATAACCGGGTTTCTCCTTCCATCGCTACTCTGAAGAAGATTGCCGGTTTTCTGGGTAAGAATACGAGTTTTTTCCTCGATGAAGACGAGAATTCCGCTCAGCCCTGCTTTGTTTTAAAAAGGAATGAACGGAAACTGTGGCCCCTCTCTCCCAAGATTCACTTCTACTTGCTGACGCCAAACCTGAACAAAAATCGCAAGATCGAACTCATGTGGAATGTTATTAAGACCGGCGGACTTATGGAAACGCCGTACACCCATGAAGGCGAGGAATGCGGGGTAATCATTCGGGGAAGGCTGGAATTTACCATCGGAAATCAAACCTGCCTGCTCGAGGAAGGCGATAGCATCTATTTCGACGCCAGCATCCCGCACAAGTGGAGGAACGTCGGAAGCAAGGATGTCCACGTGGTGTGGGCCGTCACTCCTCCCACATTATAAAAAGTAGAATATAAAGAATTAGAAAGGAAGATTCCAGAATGATTGAAAAAAGAATCATTTCCTCAAAAGACTACCGGAACAGTTTGAAACAGTTTCACTTGAACCTTTATGCCTTCGGCGAGAAGATCGAGAACGTGGTTGATCATCCCCTGTTCAAACCCCACGTCAATGCCGTGGCTGCAACCTACGACCTATCCAATGACCCGGAGTTCGAAGACCTGGCCAATGCCAAATCCCACCTGAATGGCAAAAGCATCAGTCGCTTCAATCATATCCATCAGAGCCGGGAAGACCTGATCAAAAAGGTTAAGATGCTCAGGATGCTCAACCAGCGAACAGCCTGCTGCATCCAGCGCTGCGCCGGGATGGACAGCGCCAATGCCGCCTACAGCGTGACCTACGAAATCGATAGGAAATATAGCACGAAGTATCATGAACGCTTCAAGGCTTTTCAGCAGGAGGTTCAGGATAAAAACCTGGTCGTAATCGGAGCAATGACCGACCCCAAAGGAGACCGCTCCAAGGCTCCGCACCAGCAGGCCGACCCAGACCTCTACCTCCGGGTGGTGGAGGAAAGGAAGGAAGGAATCGTCGTGCGGGGAGCCAAAGCCCACCTCACAGGGGTCACATCCGCCCATTATGTGATCGTCTTCCCTACCTCGAACATGCGCCTCGAAGACAAAGATTACGCCGTCTGTTTTGCCATGCCCGTTGATGCGCCGGGAATGACCTACATATTCGGCCGGCAGACCAATGACCTGCGGAAAATGGAAGAGGGTGATATCGACAAAGGAAACGCCCAATATGCTATGGTGGGCGGGGAGTGCCTGGCCATTTTCGACGACGTTTTCGTTCCGTGGGAACGGGTCTTCCTGTATAAGGAGTATGAGTTCGCCGGCCTTTTCGTCGAGCGCTTTGCGGCTGCCCACCGCCAGAATTACGGGGCCTGCAAAGGGGGAATCTCGGATGTGCTCGTTGGAGCCTGTGCAGCTCTGGCTGAGTATAACGGCGTGGCGAACGCCTCCCATATCCGGGACAAACTGGTGGAAATGGTTCACCTGACCGAAACGCTTTATTCCGGGTCCATCGCTTGTTCCAGTGAAGGTCACTGCACGCCTTCGGGCGCCTGGCAAACCGACATCCTGCTGGCCAACTGCACGAAGCAGAATACGACCCGGATGGTCTATGAAATCGGCCGGCTGGCCCACGATATTGCCGGCGGTCTGCTGGCAACTCTGCCCTCGGAACAGGACTACCGGCATCCCCAGCTGGGCAAGTACATCGATAAATATTTAAAGGGAGTGTCCAACGTTCCTACGGAACATCGGATTCGCCTCTTCCGTCTCGTCGAAGCCATTACCGGTGGGACTGCCGTAGTTGAGTCCATGCACGGCGCCGGGCCGCCCCAGACCCAGCGAGTCTTCATGCTCCGGCAAGCGAACCTGGGTCACAAGATTAAACTGGCCAAGAAGATCGCAGGCATTAAAGAGGAGTAGAATCCCGGAATCAGGAACCCGGACTTTAAGGGTCATTCCTGCTAAACCTGTCTCCGCGGAGGGGGGAGCGGGAATCAGGGTTTAATCAATTGCTTTTCCCGGGTTCCCGCGTGCGCGGGGATGACAAAGAAGAGAAATCCCTTACGCGAAGGATAAGAAGCAAATTTTTGTTCTTTCGGTTGCAGCTAGCCGCACCGAACTACTAGGGTGAAAAACCTTTAGGTGCTATTACAGATTGTTCCGGAAAAAAACAAAATTGATGATCTCCCAAAGATTTTAAAACCCGTCACTCCTGCGAACGCAGGAGTCCAGAATTTATTGATTTTACTGGATTCCCGCTTCCGCGGGAATGACAGAATATTTATACTCCTTTCCAGCTGTTTTTGGCCGATCGAAAAGTAACAGGTTTATCCATTACTTTTTTGAAGTTACAAGTATTTTCGGAATAGACTCGATTAAGAAATTTTTTGTTAAGGGTTAAATTGTTTCTATTGGTTGTGGCTACGTCGCACTCAGCGGTTCGAAATTGAAAATAAGATAAAGGAGGTTTTTATGGAGAAGGAATTTGTGCGCTGCCAGATAGAAGAAGGGATTGCCATCGTGATCATCGACAACCAGCCTGCCCTGAATGCTTTGAGCGGCCCGGTCTTGAATCAATTGGATCAAACCTTCACGGCCCTGGCCAAGAACCGGGAAGTGAAGGGAGTGATCATTACCGGCGGGGGGGAAAAATCGTTCGTAGCAGGAGCCGATATCTCCGAATTTCTGAAGGTCACCGGGGATACAGCCGTGGAGTTCATGACTCGCGGACAGAGAATTTTCAATAAAATAGAGTCTTTTGACCGGCCGGTCATCGCCGCAATCAACGGGTTTGCTCTGGGGGGAGGTAACGAGATCTCCCTGTGCTGTGACATCCGGATCGCCGCAGAAAACGCCATTTTCGGCCAGCCGGAAGTAAACCTGGGTATTATCCCCGGGTACGGAGGAACGCAGCGCCTTCCGAGGTTAATCGGTCCGGGCAAGGCCAAAGAGGTGATTTTTGCCGATGAACGCATCAATGCCCAGGAGGCTTTGCGGATTGGACTCGTTGACCGGGTCGTTCCGAAGGGACAGGCCGTCGAGGAGGCCAAGAAACTCCTGAAAAAGATCATAACCAAAGGCCCCCTGGCGATCAAGATGGCCAAGAAGGCCATCAATGAAGGCCTAAAAATGTCTTTGCGCGAAGGGCTGGACCTGGAAGCCGAATGTAATGGGGTATGTTTTAGCAGTGAAGACAAAGACGAAGGAGCGAAGGCTTTCTTGGAAAAGAGGCCTGCGAATTTTAAGGGGAAATGAGGAGAAGGCCTAAGTGCTTAGGGTCGGTGATGACTGGCACTTACGCTCACACTGACGCTGAGACTTGCACTTCTTTGCAAGGAGGATCTATGCGCGATCGAGATGTTTACATTATGAGCGGTGCCCGAACTGCCATCGCCGATTTCGGCGGGCCTCTGAAAGATTTCTTGGGCCACCAGCTGGCGGTTTTCCCCATGGAAGAAGCCTTAAAGAGGGCCAAGGTAGGCAAAGAAATGGTAGAGGAAGTCGTCCTTGGACATTGCATCCAGCGGACCGACGAACCCAACACTGCCCGGACCGCTGCCCTGAAAATGGGCATTCCAGTCACGGTACCGGCTTTCACCGTGCAGCGCCAATGTAGTTCGGCCATGCAAGCAGTTGTTTCGGGTGCCCAGATGATCCAACTGGGGGAGGCCGACATCGTCTTGGCCGGGGGGGTCGAGGCCATGTCATCGGCTCCTTACCTGCTCAAAACCGCTCGTTGGGGTCAGCGCTTACAACACGGGCAGATGAGCGACACGGTCTGGGATCTTTTGACCGATCCGCTGAACGGCATGCTCATGGGGCTGGCCACTGAAGGGCTTGCGGAAAAATACAAAATAACCCGGGAGGAGCAGGACGAAGTTTCCTTCCGGAGTCACAAAAATGCCGCTCAGGCCATCGCCGAGGGAAGATTCAAGGAAGAGATCGTTCCCGTTCCCATCCCGCAGCGGAAAGGGCCCCCCAAGATGTTTGATACCGACGAACATCCCCGGAAAGATTTAACTATGGAGGATCTGGCCAAGTTGCAGCCCGTTTTCAAAAAGGGTGGAACGGTGACCGCCGGGAATTCTTCCGGGATCAACGATGGAGCTTCAGCAATGGTTTTGATGTCCGGGGCCAAGGTTCAAAAACTCGGCCTAAAACCGATTGCCCGGATTGTGGCCTACGCCTGGGCGGCTCTGGAGCCGGAATTTTTTGGGTACGGTCCCGTTCCGGCGACCCAGAAGGCCCTGCAGAGGGCGAACCTGACGCTGCAGGATATGGAACTAATCGAAGTAAACGAAGCCTTTGCCGGCCAGTATATGGCTTGCGAAAAGGGACTGGGCTTGAAAAGAGAGATCGTTAACGTCAATGGGAGCGGCATCGGCCTCGGCCATCCGGTCGGATCGACGGGAGCGAGAATCATCATCACATTGCTCTATGAAATGGCCCGCCGGGGTCTGAAGATGGGTTTAGCGACCCTTTGCGTAGGCGGCGGGATGGGGATGACCACGATCGTGGAACGAGTCTGAGAATCGGAAGTCTTGCAGAAAGGAGAAAAGAATGGAGATCAAAAGGATTTGCGTCCTGGGGGCGGGGTTGATGGGTTCGGGAATTGCCCAGGTAGCGGCGGAAGCGGGTTATGAAGTGACCATGCGAGATATCGAAGATCGCTTCGTCCAGAACGGGCTGAATATTATCAGGAAGAATTACGAGCGGGCGATGAGCAAAGGCAAGATGACCAAGGAGCAGGCAGACGGGACTCTCTCCAAGGTCAAGGGGGTTGTCGACCTGGCGGCGGCCGTCAAAGGCTCTGATATCATCGTCGAGGCGGTGATTGAAAACATGGACCTGAAAAAGCAGGTCTACAAAGAGTTGGAACAACTTTCCGCCAAAGAAACCATCTTTGCTTCGAATACCTCGGGCCTTTCAATCACCGAGATCGCCTCGGTAACCAAGCGGCCCGACAAGGTCATCGGCATGCACTTTTTCAACCCTGTCCCGGTGATGAAGCTGGTGGAAGTCATCAAGGGACAGGCTACTTCGGAAGAGACCTTCAACGTCGTCAAAGCGTTGGCGGAAAAGCTGGGCAAAACCCCGATCGCGGTGAATGAAGCTCCAGGTTTTGCGGTCAACCGGATCCTCGTGCCCATGATTAATGAAGCCATTTTCGTGTTACAGGAGGGAATCGCCTCCGCTGAGGACATCGACAAGGGAATGATGCTCGGAGCCAATCACCCCATCGGACCCCTGGCCCTGGCTGACTTAGTGGGGCTGGATACTCTCTTGATGGTCCAGGAAAATCTCTACAAGGAGTTGGGTGAGTCCAAATACCGCCCCTGTCCGATGCTGCGAAAGCTGGTACGAGCCGGCTACTTCGGAAGGAAGACGGGAAAGGGATTCTACGATTATTCCAAGTGAACGGCAAGGTGGGGGAAGAGCAGAAACTGGCCCGGGAGGCGCTCGTCCAAATCCGGGCCCGGCTGGAAAAACAGAGGGGGATGGGGGGAGATCCGAAACCGCGGCTGGCCATCAAATTCTGCGGTGGATGCAATCCCTGTATTGAAAGAGGCCTCGTGGCCCGCCTGCTTCGAGAAGATTTGGCCGAGTCGGTTCGCTGGGTTCCGCCCGATGAAGAAACGGATCTATTGCTTTTGATTGGCGGATGCCTAACGGCCTGCGTAGATCGAGAAGAGGTAAAAAGAAAGGCCGCCCGTTATTTGGGCATTTTTGGATCCACAGTATCCTTGATCAGGAGCGAGGAAGGTGGCGAGAAGATCTCTACAGGGAATTAGAGTTTTAGATGTGACTCTAGTTTATGCAGGTCCCTTCTGTGGGCTGCTTCTAGCGGACCTGGGAGCAGAAGTGATTAAGATTGAGCGGCCGGGGGGGGAAGTGGGACGCTTCATTCCGCCTTTCCACGAGGCCGGCGCCCCTGCTCCGCAACAACGGGAAAACCTGAGTGGTTATTTCCTTTCCCTAAACCGCAACAAACTTGGCTTGACGCTCAACCTGAAACACCCCAAAGGGGTGGAGATTTTCAAAGAGTTGGTGAAAATCTCCGATGTCGTGCTGGAAAATTACGCTCCGGGGGTGATGAAAAGGCTGGGAATTGATTATCCCGTCTTGAAAGAAGTAAACCCGAGATTAATCATGGCTTCCATAAGTGGCTTTGGCCAGAAGGGCCCTAATTCCCAGAGGACCGCCTACGATATCGTTGCCCAGGCCATGGGAGGCCTCATGAGTCTGACAGGATACCCGGATGGGCCACCCACCAAGACGGGCACTTCCCTCGGCGATTGCGTTGCCAGTCTTTATGCGGCCCTGGGAATTGTTGCTTCGCTCCATAATAGAAGCTTCACGGGAAGGGGCCAATATGTAGATGTATCTCAGCAGGAAAGTATTGCCTCCATCCTGGAGGCGGCTGTAGCTCGTTATACTATGGAGGGGAAAGTCCTGCCCAGGATCGGCAGCAATAACCCCAATGCTTCCCCCTACGGAGCATTCAAATGTAAAGATGGATATTTCATCGCGGCCACGGCCGGGGAGGAACAATGGCAGAAGTTTTGCCAAGCATTGGGGATGGGAAAATGGATGCAAGACCCCCGGTACCGGACGAATGTCGATCGCTTGGCCCATGTCTTTGAGATCCAGAAAGATATCGAGGAGTGGGCAAAGGAATACACCATAGAAGAGATTCTCCGGAAGCTGGACAAAAACCGGGTAGCCTGCTCCCGAATTCAAAACATCGAAGAATTAGCCCATGATCCTCACCTGAAGGAGCGGGGATTTTTTGTAGAGGTAGAGCATCCGGTCATCGGAAAAGTTATTCTTCCCGGTGCCCCCTATAAATTCTCGGAGACCCCCCTCGCCGAGCCCCAACCTTCCCCAGGGCTCAGCGAGCATAACGTCTACATCCTCACCCAATATCTAGGCAAAACGGAGGAGGAGATCAATCAGTTGTCCGCCGAGGGCGTTTTCTGACCAAGAAGGTGAAAGACGGGGCGATGAGGTATATCGCCAAGACCTACGAGCTCGATTGTTTAGGTTGGAGGAAATATGGAACGGAAGGTGAGGATTTTGATTGCCAAACCCGGCCTGGACGGTCACGACCGGGGAGCAAAAGTGGTGTCGAGGGCGCTGCGAGATGCCGGCTTCGAGGTGATTTACACGGGTTGCCACCAAACCCCCGAGCAGATTGTAAATGCAGCGGTTCAAGAAGATGTCGATGGACTGGGAATGAGCATCCTATCGGGGGCTCATCGGTACCTGTTTCTGCGGGTCATCGAACTCCTCAAGGAAAAGAAAGCCGACGACATAAAGGTTTTCGGGGGGGGAATTATTCCTAACGAAGATATTGCCGATCTGAAATCCCAGGGCATCCAGGCTATATTCACTCCCGGAGCCTCCACGGAAGACATTATCGCATGGGTCAAAGAGCACATCAACCCCAAGAATTAATTCATATATTCTCTGGCAACCTCTTTTCATCCGATCTTTCGCCGGGTGCGAGGGATGAGAACGCAGGAGGAAAGCAGGGGAGGGGGACTGAAATCTGAAAGGAGAGGTGAGCATGATTTTACAGGGTCAAGTTGCAGTAGTGACCGGGGGTTCGCGGGGCATTGGAAGAGGAATCTGCCTTTCTCTGGCGGAAGCCGGAGCCAATATCGTGGTCAATTACCGGCGAGACGAAAAGGCTGCCGGCGAAGTGGTGAAGAAGATCCAGGAGATGGGCCGAAAGGCCCTTGCCGTCATGGGGGACGTCTCGAATTTCGAGGTGGCCAAGGAACTGATGAAAAAAGCTTATGATGCCTTCGGCCGGATCGACATCCTGGTAAACAATGCGGGTATCGCTTCCCGCGGGAATGATGTTTTTAACACGGAAGTCACCGAATGGAATCGGGTTTTGCGCACAAACCTCGACGGCGTTTTTAATTGTTCCAAGATTGTCCTGGAATATATGCGCCCGCAAAAGAAGGGCAATATCATCAACATTTCCTCAGTGGGCGCGAGCACCTACCAGCCCGGACATTCCCCTTACGCCGTGGCCAAGTCGGGGGTGGAAGTGCTCACGAAAATTTTGGCCCGGGAGGAAGGCCGCAACGGGATTCGGGTTAACGCCATCGCCCCCGGCCTTACGAAGAGTGAAATGGGTGACCGTCTGATGAAGGCCATGGGAGAGGAAAAGATAAGAGCCACCTTAGAAACGACTCCCCTGGGTCGAATCGGTTATCCGGAAGATATTGGTAACGTGGCGGTCTTTCTCGCCTCCGAGAAAGCCTCTTTCGTTACGGGCAAGGTCATTCCCGTGGACGGGGGAGTCCTGTAAAAAGAATCTCGTTGCAAATTAAATATTGAAAATTGCGAAATTTGATGATCTCGTAAAAAGTCGTCACTCCGGTGGAAACCGGAGTCCAGAGAATTTTTAAGTATTTGAAATAACTGGATTCCGGCTTTCGCCGGAATGACAGAAATACGTCTTTTTAGACTTTTTATGAGATCATCAAATCATATTTTGAATTAAAACGGAGTCCGCTATGAATTTCGAGACGATCCTTTACAAAAAAGAGGAGGGAAGGGGAGTTGTCTTCTTTAACCGGCCCGAGAAACTTAACGCCCTGAATCAGAAGGTCTTCGAGGAATTGACCGCCAGGGATTTACCATCCTTTTTTCCACCGAAGATAAAAAGGAAGGAATGGCTGCGTTCCTGGAGAAGCGCAAAGCCAATTTCCGGGGCCGATAAAGTATTTCTTTAGGCATGGGGCAGAAGACCGTATTAGGTCGGGACCGAACGGAAATTATTTTTTTTAATTTCCGCTAAATTTCAAAA
>Ga0315277_10008103_pt1 | contig 13561 bp, 11 predicted proteins | sample YL17G05_15_MG_FD_203695 | JGI IMG/M metagenome (GOLD analysis project Ga0315277, IMG submission 203695) | Sediment microbial communities from Yellowstone Lake, YNP, Wyoming, USA - YL17G05_15 | ecosystem: Environmental > Aquatic > Freshwater > Lake > Sediment | place: USA: Wyoming | collected...
TGGCGAGTACAGGTTTCCAAGCGGTGCTTCGGCGTAGCCGTAGAATTCGGCGGAGTTGAAGACGCCGTGCGGTGCAAGGTCTGCGGGTGGAGTGCCTGATGTGTCCCATGGGCTGATTGCGGTTCCGTTGACGAGGATTGATTGGATCGAAGTGTTTGCGGCCTTGTTGATTGAAACGACCAGTCTGGTGTTGGTTGAGTTCTTCTGGGCGCATCCGAGCCATATCATGAACGGGCTATTCCAGTTTCCAGATGGAACGGCGACGCTTTGAGTCAGCCAAGGATCAGGGTTTACGTTCACATAGTTTGGGTCGTAGCTTTGTGGGTCTGGCAGGGGTTGGGGGCCTGGAAGAGTTGATGGGTCTTGACTGTAGAACCATAGGTGGCCTCCGCCGCCTCCGGCGAACGCGGGTGAAACTAGAAACAGGAAGGTCATGAGCGTGAGGGATACGATGATTGATAATCTGGTTGTGTTGGTCTTTTTTGAAGTCATTGTCCTTGTCTCCTGAAGGGGTGGAAGTCGTTAGGCTATTTAAGTGGGTATGTAAAAATATTATATATTATTCCTCTACCGCACGAGACGTTGCCTGAAGATGTTTTTGCTGTTGAACGGGTTGTTTGTGTGGTTTTTTTTTGTTTTTTAGATGTTGAGTATTATTGTCACGATTCTTATTGCCACTGTTGTGAGGAAGAGGGTTGAGAAGGTTAGTGCAGAGGTTCTTAGTCGTTTTCTGCTTATTTTTAGGTTTATTTTGCCGTAGTAGGGGCTGAGGAGTTCTGAGGTTATGAGGAGGACTATGGCGGTTATGGCGAAGAGGAGGCTCATGTCCCAGATGCTCATTGGAAAATTCATGGTTTCGGGTTACTCCTCTTCAAGCATGCGATATTCGACTTGGACGGTCTCGCCGTCTTCGCTGACCTGCTGATTTTCTATTGTTGTGGGTTTGCCTGAGGCTTTGGCGATGGCGCATGCGATGGCGCTGATCAGTGGTGAGCCGAGGGACGCGATGATGCTTGTTGGTTGTGCGAGTTCTTTTGTCGTGTTTTTGTATGCGGTTGACGTTATTTTGACGTTGATTTTGTCGTGTGCGACGGCGATTTGGGTTATTGTGTTGTCGAGGGGAGTTGAGGTTGTGCTGGTTCCCTGCTGCATTTCGACGTTTGAGGCGATTTCGAGGTTTTCGATGAGGAGTCGGGGAAGGTTTTCTTGCAGGTAGTTCAGGTCGACTCTTGTGAAGCTGGTGTCCAGTGTGTTTTCGAAAAGTTTTGTGAGTTCGGCTCCGGGCGGTGTGAGCATTATGCCTTGGGCTGTTCTGGTGTAGGGTTGTGTTTCGAGTTTTTGGGTTTGTTCGGGTGTTGGTGGTCTTCCGCTTTTGAGTTTAGGTATGTAGGCTTTTGTGGTTTCTGGGTTGTTGAGGTATTTTGGGGGCAGGTAGACGGGTTGTCCTTTGAAGTCAAGTTCTTTGAGTGTCTGTTCAAGGGTTACGAGCAGGGACGTTGCGGTTGCGTCTAGGGCTGTTTTTTTTACGTATTCTCCTGTTTGTATGTAGGTTAGTATTGTTCCCCAGAAGACTAGGCCTAGGCCTATGAAGGCTAGGATTTGGGAAACGTAGAGGATTGAAGTGATTAGGGCTGCGGCGCCGAGGATGAGCAGGAGTATTCCTCCAGCTCTCGACAGGTTAAGCCTTACGTTTATTTTGATTTGGGATTTGGGGCGGGTTGGCATTTGCGTTCTCCTTGCCGCTGTTGTTTACTATTGTTTTGTTGGGAAGGTTATTTGTGTTTTCCACGTTTGTGCCGGTTCGTCTTGAACGTTGGCTATTACGGTCTTGATTATGCCGATTTTTCCTAGTTCGGTAAGTCTTTGTTCAAGCTGCTGCACGTCGACAGATTGACCGGCTTCCTGTTGGAAGGCTGCTTGTAGTTTGTTCAGTGTTGGCAGTGTTTTTTCCTTCCGCATCTTACAGATTGTGTTCACAAGTTGCTGGTCGGTGTTCGAAAGCTTGCGGTAGGCAATCGTGTTGGCTTTTCTTTTTTGTCTGTTTTCTAAGAAGTAGAAGACGACGGTGACTGCTAGAAATACCGTTGTGGTTTCTGCTAGGACTATGCCGTTCTGAGAAATTGTCAAGGCAACTGTGGTCCATGTCTTGATGGGTTGCCAATACTCTGCTATTGCGGCTGCAATGGGCAGGAGCTGGTCTTCAAATCTCGCAATGTCGTCAGGGTATTCTGGGTAGGCTAGGAGGCTTATTTTCACTTGTTTTTGCTCTGTGCTGTTGTTTATGGTTAGAATTGCGCTCGCGTACCAGTAGAGCACGAGTTGAGTTTGGCTGTCGCTTGTGTATTGGAAGGCAAAGTATCTTGCGACGATAGGCGGGTTTTGCACTATTGTAACGTCTCTGAGGTCTAGTTGTGTTGCGTAAGCCTGTGATCCATGGGTTTCAGGCCATGTGATCATGCAGACTTCCCAACGGTGCAAAGGTCCTGTTGTCTCAGCTATTTCAAGTGCTACGTAAACTGTTTCTTGGTCTTGGCTTTCTGGCAGGTACGAGTAGACAAGTGAAACGTCCTGTCCTGACTCGTTTTCGAAATTAGTATCTCGGTACAGGAACTGATGGGTGTATCCTGAGATTAGGGGAAAAATCTGGGTGTTTCCTTGTTGGCCTGTGGGAGTTTGGATCAGGATTTGTGCGGGTCCTTGCGTCAACGCGAAAACTGGAGCTTGAATAGACATTAGAAGGATTACGGTTATGACTATGGCAGCGATTTTCGTTGCATCGCTAGCTCGGAAGCGAATTGTCGAGTGCTTCAAGAGCTTGCCGCACGTGTTGCAATAGGCTTTTTTCTCGGCTGTCTTGCTGCAGTCTTGGCAAGTGCTTGAAGTTTTTTTTGCGAATATTTGGGTTTTTAGGGCCTTTTCTGCTGTTGCTAGGAGTATGAGTGTGCCTAAGAATATGAGGATCCATCCTCCTAGGAGATGGAATATGTCGTAGGCTATTGTGCCCCATTGGTAGCCGATGAGAACTGTTAGCGTGATGCGGAATATGTTCAGTAGGTAGATTAGTGGGAAGCCGATGGCGAGGAGGGTGATTTTTTTCCATATTCTGTCTCGGACTATGTAGGCGATGAAGGCGGCGAATATGACGAAGCCTATGAGGCTGTATATTCCTGAGCAGGCAATGTCCACGATGAAGGACATTGAAGTGTTGTCTGGGCGAATTATCTGTATTGCCGGCGTGCCCGCCTCGCTGATGATGGTTGAGCGCAAACCGAAAAGGTTGACTATAGCGTTTGCGGCTTCGGTGCTGATCACGCTGAGCGCTGAACCTACGCGTTGGACTATTTCAGAAGGTGGCGGAGTGAGGAAGGTCAGGAAGATTATGGGAAATATTGCTTGGCGCAGGGTTTGCGGGTTGAATAGGACGAGTATGAGTCCTGCTGTGAAAATTGGCAGAGTCAGGATGTGGTATTCTAGTGGCGTGAATGTTGAAGATCCTTGCCAGTAAAGGATGACGGCCGTGGCGCACAAGAGGATGCCGCTGATGAGTGCATATTGCTTCACTGTTCTTTGGCTGTTGTCTGCAGAGATTGTGGCTTTCAGCATCTTTCTTTTGCGGTAGATCAGGTAAGCGAAGATTGCTGGTACGAGCAGTATGTGGCTTGCTGCTTCGTCGTTCAAGGCGTTGTTGAAAATCATGCGCAAATCTTGGAAGTACAGGACGGCAACTGCGATTGTCAGTGTTGCAGCTTTCAGGGCTAGGGTTAGGTTGCTGGGATCTGTGAGGAAGGCGTATCTATGAAATGGGGCATTTTTCGTGTTCTGCATGGGCAGACCCTTACGACAATCGCGTGTTCGGACCTGGCGGGCCGATGGCTATGTCATGCTAGATGGTTTTTGGTGATTGTCTACTAGTTTCGGTTGAAATGTGACTCTTAAGAGTTGTTCCCATGGAGAAGAATCGAAAACATGGCTATGAATTATCAATAGTAAATCTCAAAAATGTAATCGACAAAATCGCGCACGCAGACGAGCTATGGCTTGCTTGAATGAAGATTGCTGTGGATACACGGGAAATCCTGCCTTTATCCATGCAGTTATCCCGCCAAGCATGTTATGAACGTGACGGAAGTTGCTGTCAGCAAGAATCTTGCTTGCCCTCCTGCTTCTCACGCCCAGCCGGCAATACACCAAGATTGTTTCGGACTTGTTCAATTCATTCTGCTTCTTCACAAGTTCACCCACGGGAATAAGCTTCGCACTTCTTAAGTGCGCTAGGCCATACTCGGCCATGGTTCTAACGTCCAAGACTACCAAGTGAAGATCAGAGTCTATCATAGCTTTAGCCTCAGCAACTGTCACGTCAGCATAGTTATTTAACACAAGAGACTTCCTTCTATCGACTACGCGTGCTTTCCTGAGATGAGGCTGGAACTTGTGTTTTCGGCATTCGCATATCTGCGTGTGTCGATTTGATTAGCGGGGCAAAGATGAGATAGGAATTTTGTCCTTTTTCATTTTCTTGAGTGCTTCGTGTATCTCTAGTGGTTTGATGGTGAGTATTTGTTTTGCTTTTCTTACGTCTAGCGATGAGTCTTTAGGTCTCCTGGCGAGCCATTTGATTTGCTTTGATTTGACGGGTTTTATGTATTTTGAGTCGAGTTTGAAGGTTTTGGCGACATGTTGGACGAATTCGTATCTGCTGAGGCGGGTTGCTCCTGCTAAATGGAAGGTTCCATTTATCCTCTTTTCCAGTGTCTCAATTATCATTTCTGCCATGCTGATGTTTAGTGTCGGTGAATTCCACTGGTCGGTTATGATCTTGACTTCCTCTTTTTTCTTGAGTTTGTCTAGTAGCCATAATGCAAAGTTAGTTTTTCCAGTTGCCGGTGTCGAGCCGTAAGTAACGCTGCCCCGAGCGATGCAGTAGTCGTCCAGGGCTCGAACGGCTTCTTCACCTTTCAGTTTTGTTAGTCCGTAATAGTTAATTGGAGAGGGCGTGTCTGTTTCCTTGTACATTCCCCTTTCTCCGTTGAAAACGTAGTCTGTGGACACGTAAACGAGAAAAGCATCACGTTTCTTGCACAGTCTTACGAGGTTTTCTGTAGCTTCAACATTCGTTTTCCAAGCTAGTCCTTTTTCGAGCTCGCATTTGTCTACGTCTGTTAACGCGGCAGCATGGACTACTGCATCAGGCTTTATCTTGTCGAGGGCCCGCTGCTCAGCGCCTAGGTCGAGGATGTTGAAGTCTACTGGGGTTCCGAAGAGTGGCTTGTTCTGGTTGTAAGCGGCGTAGACTCCATGATTTCTTCTAAGGGCTATCTGGCACAGTTTTGTGCCGAGTAAGCCGCTTGCACCTGTTACTAGGAGCTTCACGACAGTTCACTTTTTTCTTCCAGAGTTTCGGACTTGGGATTTAGCGGCCGCCATCGGTTTCCACCATGACTCGTTGCGGACGCACCAGTCGACGGTTTTTCTCAACGCCTTTCCGAAGGAGTGCTGCCGCGCCTATGGATTGATTACATTTGGTAGATTCGTGGGCAATAGTTGCAGAAGAATGGTCGTCTGCCAAGTGCGAGATGAGTTCTGAACATTCGGTAGTTCTTGGAGAACCATATTTCATGAAGAGTGTTCTGTTTCAGGTCGCCGACCTGGGCTCGGTAGTATTCTCTGCGCGGAAGGATTTGTATGAGGCTGTTGCAGGGCAGGACTTTCCCGTCATAGGTTATGTAGCATCCTTTGAGGGCTACGCATGGCTGAGGCTTCTTGAGTGGAATGGCCATTCTTCCTATTTCGACGTTTGCTCTTGCCCTATGTTTCCAAACCGAAATGATGCGAAACTCCTGTTTCCCGTTTTCTTTTTCAGGTATGATTTGCCTGTTGAAGTTGATGCTGTTCACCTTGAGGTCTTCGGCGATTTTGATGAGGCCTGGGATTTCTTCAGAGTTGTCGTGAGAAACGGTGACTGTTAGTTTGACTATTGGCAGTGGCTTGTTCTTTTCATTCCTTTTCTTCAGAAACATCTCTATGTTGGCGATCACTTTTTCGAAGTCTGCGCCGACTCTTAGTTTTTCGAAGGTCTCTTTTGTGGCACCATCGAATGAGACGTACAGATAGTCGAGGTTCGCGTTGAGGAGCTTCTCTGCCATGCATTCATTCAGGGTAGTAAGGTTGCTGGTGAAGCCCACCTTGAAGCCGCCTCGCTTGGCGTGTTTTACCATGGATACCAAGCTAGGGTTCAGAAGAGGTTCTCCAACTCCCGTAAGGTCAACTTGCTCGGTTCCGAATCTTGACAGTCGTATTTGGCGAACAATGGATTTGAACAGGCCTGAATCCATGTCATAATTCTCTTTTTCCGACCTTATGCAGGTCTTGCATTTCATGTTGCATTTTGTCGTGGACTCAAGTTGAACATATTTTGGCGCAAAACGATTAGTGGGCAGTATACGAAGAACCCAGTTTATTCTGGAAGCTGGACTTTCGCGAATCGCCTTTGATATTCCTAAACGAACATGCGAAGAAGATTTCGTCATAGTCTCACAAAGATATTTCGTAGCGCGTGTGATGGTTCATGAAGACAAATGCTTCTTGAACGCGTCCTTAAGAGTTCTTGCAACGTGCTCAACCTCTTCTTCGCTGAGGCTTGGGTATAAGGGAATCGAAAGTGCATGGGATTGTGCATACTCTGAATTTGGGCATTTGATGTTGAGCATGTCCTTGTGAAGAGGTCTCCACACGGGCTTTTCGCATATGACGCCTTTTTCTCTTACCTCTCTTTGGATTACGTCAAGCTTGTCAACCATGACTACGTATCTATAGTAGACTGTTGTTTTGTGCGTGTACTCGGGAGGCGTTTCGAGGACGTAGTCGGCCAGTTGACTGGCGTAGTGACGGGCAATTTTTCTTCTTCGGCTGACGAATCCGTGAAGCTTCTCGAGCTGGCTCAGGCCCAGTGCTGCTTGGAAATCTGTCATCTTATAATTGTACTTGACGGGGGTTAGGGGTTTCTTGTCGTAGTCTCTGGCTTCGATGATCCTGTGGTGATATTCGCTGTTATTAGTAAGGACCATGCCACCTTCGCCGGTGGTGATCATTTTTGTTGCGTAGAATGAGAAGACTGACAGATCGCCGAGACTTCCGACTCTTTTTTTGTTGTATTCTGCCCCAAGTGCTTGGGCACAATCTTCGATAATGGGCACTCCTAGGTTGAGCAGTTCGTCTAATTCTGCGGGGTTGCCGAACATGTGAGGAGCAATTATCGCCTTGGTTTTGAAGCCTATGTGTTTTTTGGCGGTTCTGGCGCAAATGTTGAGGTCTTTGGAGTCAATGTCAACGATTTTGGGTTTGGCTCCAGCGTGTACAGTTGCAAGGTACGGGGAGGAGCAAACGTAGCTGGGCATGATGATTTCGTCCTTATTGTTTACTTTGAGGCTGAGCAACGCAAGATGCAGAGCGGCGGTGCCTGATGAACAAGCAGCAGCGTGCTTGACGCCGATAAAACGCGCAATTTGGTTTTCGAATTCTTTGACATTTTCGCCTTGAGCAAGGCAGCCTGAAGTCAGGGTTTTGGAGACGGCTTCTACGTCGTCTTGTCCGATCGTGGGTTTCGAATGAGGAATTATCATGCATATTCCTTAGCTCTTCTATTGGTGGAAACCCATCGCTGGGCTTTGTCTAGCGCGCGCCAAGAATATAGTCTTGTCAGTCGTCACATCTCTGCTTGTTCGATTGCATGCGCGCGGTGAGACCAAGAATCTCTCTTGCCTCTTTGGGAGTGGCTATTTCTCTGTGTAGGTCTTTTGCAAGTCTCACTATTCTCCTAACCAGCTTTGTGTTGGTCGCCAATTCTCTGTCTGGATAATTGTAGTAGATGCTGTCTTCTATGCCGACTCTTACATGTCCACCCATGAGAATTGCTGCCGCATTTATTTGGATTTGAAACCTTCCAATCCCAGTTGCGGCCCAGTTTGATTCAGCTGGAAGACTCTGAACCATATAGGTCAAATCCCCGATATTAGCTGGCATACTACCTAGAGATCCTAGCAAAAGGCAGAAGTGCAAAGGTTTGGTCAAGTGGCCTTTTCTTGCTAGGTATTTGACCGTGTTTATGAAGCCTGGTTCGAAAATCTCGAGTTCTGGGACTATATTTCTCTCCTTCATTATGTTTGCCAATTCTAGTATTGTTTCCATGGAATTCACGCTTGGATGCTGAGGGAAATTTAGAGAGCCCAATGTTAGGCTGGCTAGTTCTGGTTTCAGATCCAATACTTCAGCTCTGTGCTCAACTTGCGGGTGTACTCTGCCGCTCGTAGTCGCACAGATGATTATGTCAGGACATTTGCTCTTTATCTTTTGGAAAATCTCATCAAAAACCTCTTTCTTGTAAGTGGGTGCTCCATTCTCATCCCTGGCGTGAACGTGCACGACAGAAGCTCCCAGTTTGTAGGCTCCATACGTATCTTTTGCTATCTCTTCCGGAGTCGTTGGGACATATGGTGTTTGCTCCCTTGTCGGTATCATCCCAGTAGGAGCTAGTGTGATTATCAACTTTCCAATCCGTTCGCAGCCAGAATCCTTGATAATATACATTTTTTCACGCTTCTTTGAATCGTTTGTCATTAAGGTTTTTTGCGCGCGCTAATGTGGATAGAATACAGGTATATTTGTGATACCATTAAATTCGTATTGCGAACGTCAAAAAACAGTTTCTGGTTGAATCAGTTTAACACGCTTTTTTTCTTGAACTGTAGCTCACGCAGTTCAGAATAGTTCCCGAGAATATTGCTTATATTAGCAAAGGCGTACAGTTTTTCATGTGGTCAGACTGCCTCTATTGAACGGAGCAGAGAAGTCGATTTGGAGACTCTGAGTTGTCAGGTTCCGGGAGCGACCTCGAACAAGAGCTGGTAGACAAAAGGTTCGATGTCGAATCAACCTATTGGAGGGACGTATACCAACGGAAGGATATCTTCGGATTCATTTATAGACAACGGCAGGTTGTTGCGCTGAGCTTTATAGAAGAACTATCCCTTCCAAAAACTGCCAGAGTTCTTGAAATCGGTTGCGGAGCGGGATTTATGTCCATAGCCCTTGCTCGGCGCGGGTTTACGGTGGAAGCAGTAGACCATGCCTCTGCAATGGTCGAGTTAACTCAACTACACGCAAGGCAGGCAGGTGTGGATAATCAGATTCATACTGCCATTGAGGACGCTCATAAGCTCACGTTTGAAGATTGCTCATTCGACCTAGTCGTTGCATTGGGATTAGTTGCGTGGCTTCATGACTTAGGGAAGGCACTTATCGAGATCGCTAGGGTCTTGACACGTGATGGCAACGCTGTTCTGAACATGTACAGCCGAAATCGTGCGAACGCGAGAGTTGATTTCCCAATAGTTCTCAGGGAGATGGTTCAGGACAGACTTGAAAAAGCTGGTTTGCGCAATCAGCCTCAGCCTAGTGTTGCTCGTGGCCAATCCTATTCAATTAAGGAATTCAATCATTATCTCCATGACGTCAGTTTGGTAAACATGAAGGACGCAAGTGTAGGATTCGGACCGTTCAAACTCTTCAACCATGACATATTCTCCGACAAGACGGGAGTCAAGATTCATCAGAAATTGCAGAAACACGCTGACAATTGCTATCCAATATTTCGACTCTGGGGATCACAGTATGTGATCTTGACAAGAAAGAGAGGACAGTAAGCGCCCGCGCAAGGACTGTTAAGACAAGAACATACTAGCGTCTGTTTCTTGATGCGCGCACGGGGTTATTGGATGTTAACGATTTGGGGCTTTTGTAGATTGAACTTTTTAAGCTTGTTTAATCTATTCGTTTTTTCGGAGGAACTTCGCTGGAGATCCAACCACGACGACATCGTCTGGTACGTCTCTGATCACGACTGAACCGGCACCGACCATCGAGTTATGTCCTATGCATAAGTCGTTGATGATTGTAGCGCCAATTCCTACAGTTGTTCTGCGGCCTATTCTAACCATTCCCCCTATGGAGACGCCGGGGGCTATCGTTGAATATTCCTCGAGAACTGTGTCGTGGCCTATCGACGCTGCTCTATTGATAATACTGAAGTCTCCTATACTGCAGTTTGGAGCTATCACAGAGTTAGGGCCGATGCAGACGCCCTCAGAAATAGAAACGTTAGAGCCTAAGCATGCCGTTGGATGGATAAGGCAAGAGAATCTTATCTTATACTTCTTCTTTAGAATTGGTATCAGTTTTTCTCTTCCGTTTATGAAACCGCAACAGTATCCTTCACTTCTTTCTGGTTGGAAGTTATCCAATTCCACGATAGGTACGTCGTAACCTAAAAGAGCGATTCTTCGCTTCAGATCTTCCCACTGTTCCTTGGTAGGCTTAATGTTGTTCACAATCTTTTTGATCCTTCCTTGGCTAACCCGTATTAAGTCAAAAACATCACTAAGATAATTTCCAAACCCAAAAACTATCCATTGCCTCACTTGTGATCACCTTTTTTCTGGCAATCTTTCCCTAGGAAAAAGTCCAGAGTTCAGTCGTAGCGCGCGCAGCATTCACTTATATCGCCTGCTCACCAATGGTTCACATCGCGCAGGCTAAGCTACGTAGGGATCTTGTTAGTCTTATTTGCTGGTTTCCAATTAGCGGGCGCTAAGGTTCTATGGACTGGCTCGCACGCGTTTGAGCCATTCTTCTCTCCAGAAACAGAAGCATGACCTGTCGCATCCTCCATGGGCAGTGCCGTCACAGACGGCTCCGTCCAATATCACAGTTGGAGTCTTTATTCTTCGAAGCTCTCCTGTTGTTTCCAGAAGTATCTTGTCAAGTCTCTTGTAGACTCTGAATCTCTTTCCGCAGAACTTTGCCATCTCAGGGGTGAAACGCAGTCCCCTGAGTTTGCCCTGGGCATCCAACGTGTCAAAAATCTCTTTTTCTGAACGTACTTCCACCCAATCGTTTGGTTTCAAGTTCAGATTCTCGCCTTTCACGTTGTCGTGAGTTGTACTCGGTTTTTTTTCTGATACGTGCCTATACAGTCTCGTCGAGCGAAGCATTCTTGAAGCAAAACGGAAAAATCCGAGAACACGTGCATACCATACGTATCTTTTCAGATTCCACCAATATCTTCGCAATGGCAGGGCGAGTCGGTAGTCAGGCAACGTCGTCATAGTCAAGTCACTGCAACAGTATTGACATGGATCCACTTCTGTTTGTGGTTTATTACTTCTCAAGGTTTAGTTCCATCCTAATTCTACTTATTCATTGCTTGGGCGCGCGCGCCGATCTAATGATGCCTTCAGAAGATCAAGAGTTCCAGTAACGTTTATCTCGTTAGCAAGGATGGGGTCTTGAACTGAAAGAACCACACTTGCCAAGGTAGCCTCGTGAAACGAAGCATCAGCATCTTAGCGCGCGCTATTACTGGGTTGTCCAGTGTCAAAGTTGTCGATGACTGTGACGTCTGAGCCTTCGGCGATAAGTCGATCCACCAAGTGGCTTCCGATGAATCCGCGCGCACGGTTACGAGTATTCTGGAGTATTGCAGAGGCACTGCTATGACCTCGCTAAAGCGTCCTTTGCTGCTAATTAGAGCGGTCTATTTGGCGTGCGTGCTGTTATGTAGTTCTTGTCGGCAGGATTCACAACAATCCTTGATGCTATTCCAAGAGGGCGCGCTTTTTCGTTTTTTGGAGTTTCGAGATTTACGTTTTCTTTGAATAGTGATTGCCAACGTGGTGGGTATGATGATTGAAGGTCCGATTATTGCAAGGAGTACTTCGTTTGGACGCGTGGCGGATGTCTTGGTTTGTTGTGGAGCGAATTCCATGGCAACACTGTGAGTACTGTGGTGGTATATGAAGTAGATTGACCAAGAATTGGTTAAGTCGGTGACGGTGTAGTTCATTTGGTTTCCGTCAAGGTAGACTGTTAACGTGCTTATTTCGCTGATTATTGTTTTGGCTATGGTCACGTTTGTGAAGCCAAAGGTTCCTGAAGGACCGCTTACTGTGAATTCAAGTACTTCGGATGTGGAGTTGAATGCTAGTTTGGAGATTGTTGAGTTTGAGACTATTGAGAAGGGTATAAGGTTTAATGCATTGGTTGTTAGAGTCTGGATTTCGGTGTTGTTCCATAGCTGGTTTGTGTTGTTGGCGTACCAGATGTAGGCGATCATCATGTTGATGTTGCTGTTGAGGTTCTGAGTTACATTGGCCAACGCAGGCGTGCCGGAGAAAGGCGTCCATGTGGTGTTTTGCCAAAGCCCTGTGTTGTTTGTGCTGAAGATGTATCCTGATAAACCGTAGGTGTCGTTCCATTCTGAAGAGAAAGTAGTTGTTTGCCCAGCGAACGTTGAGGATATTGAGATGTTCGAATACGTGGGCGGCGTAGGAGCTTGCGTAATGGTGAAAGTGGTGGTGGCGGGTGTTAAACCTGCAGCGGAACCTGTTAGAGTTGGAGAGCCAGCGGATGTATCTGTATACCAGAAGCTGACAGTGCTAGAACCGTTAACAATGACTACAGAGGTGGCCAGCGTGTTTCCAGCGTCAGAGTAGAACTTCGCGCCTAGGGAAGTAGAGGTCAAGTTAACCGTGACGGAGCCTGAGGTAACGGTATTGCCATACTGGTCCCGCCTTTGAACTATGACTTGACCTGAAAGTTGACCAGCAGACAATGATTGATTGGTGCCAGATGTGAACACGAATTTTAATGTTGAGGCTGGTGTGATGGTGAAGTTGTATTGGGAGCTTGCGTTCCAGTTGTTGTTTGTGTCGTTAGCGTAGACAATTGCTGATATGGTGTGTCCTGCTGTGGTACTCCATGTACCCGTGAGGGTTGCGTAGGCCGCTGTGGAGTTGATGAAGTTAGTGAAGGGGGTGGCTGTCTGGTTGGTCCATGAACCTGTGTTGTTCCATGAATAGACGTAGAACGACACGTTTGACCCGCTGCTGACTAGGCAAGACAATTGAACTGAAGAACCTGCGACAGTGGTGTTAGCGTTTATGCTTCCGAAAGTGAGCCGTGCAGTCTCTTCGCTTCCCCAGTTTCCATGCGACGGTTCAGGGTTAACGTATTTCCGGACGAGGATGTAGTCCCAGTAGTTTTGGCCAGAATCGTGAGCAACGAATCCTAGATGATCGTAGGAGTATTGCTGGTTGCTCCACCCATGCCAGTACGCGTCATTGCCATAGAGTGTTACGTTTCCTGATGAGGGGATTCTGACTTCAATCCTGTACCAGACGTTCCAGTCGAAGTAGCTTCCGAATTTATCATCGTGCCAGGTCACGATCCTGTTCGAATAATATGCTGGTTGTATGTTTGCCCAATCGCTTGAGCCGGAATTGTGTGGCCTGAAATACACCTGGTCATTCTTCTGGCTCGCTCCTGTAAGATTGTTCGCGTGCCAAACTATGCCAGGATGAGCTTGAATGTCTCCGGCGGGTTCGCTCATCACTCTTGTTTTAATGGCTATGTTGCTTGTTCCAACAGAATTTGCACTGACCAAATAGTTGTAGTCTGGCGTGGGCTCTATCGTCAAGTCTCCGTTCGCGACGTTCCAAGTTCCGGA
>Ga0315277_10008104_pt1 | contig 13559 bp, 11 predicted proteins | sample YL17G05_15_MG_FD_203695 | JGI IMG/M metagenome (GOLD analysis project Ga0315277, IMG submission 203695) | Sediment microbial communities from Yellowstone Lake, YNP, Wyoming, USA - YL17G05_15 | ecosystem: Environmental > Aquatic > Freshwater > Lake > Sediment | place: USA: Wyoming | collected...
TATCGCAAGCTGGTCCTGCGCCGCGGGCGGCTGGCCGGCGCGCTGCTTTACGGCGACATCTCAGGTGCGGGCGTTTTCTATCGCCTGTACAGAGACGGGGTCGAAGTCGGGGAGGAGTATCGTTTTCACTCGATGTTAATTGACTTGTCTGACGATCCGTTGTTCCAAAAAGCGATCTGATTCACGCGGCGGCGTCCTTGGGCCGGGGCTGTCCTCGATTTGAGTTTTTGGACGTTACGCCCTCGCCTCGACAGTCCCAATTCACGTTGACAGCGTTTTCACACGGTGGTACCAATTCGGGTATGCGGATCATTTATTCGTGTATCCTCGCGCTCTCATTGGGCCTGCCGCTTGGCGCACAGGAATTCCGTGGAACGGTTCTTGGACGCGTGGTGGACGCCAGCAACGCGGTAGTGCCGAACGCTGCCGTTACGGTCACCAACACGGCAACGAACACTTCCGTGAACACCCCAAGCGGCGCGGACGGCACATATATGGTGCCGTTCCTGATTCCGGGCCCTTACCGCGTGACGGCGGAAGCGGCCGGATTTAAAAAGGCCGTGCGCGACGGAATCGAAGTCCGCGTGCAGGATCGCCTGACGGTGGATCTCATGCTGCAGGTCGGAGCGACCAGCGAATCTGTCGAAGTCACCGCCAGCGCGCCGCTGCTCGAGGCCAACTCCGCCACCATGGGACAGGTGATCGACAACCGGCAGGTGATCAGCATGCCCCTCAACGGGCGCAGCTCCTACCTTTTGACGCGTCTGGCACCCGGCGTGATGCCGACCGACACCCGGACCTTCACGCGGCCCTTCGATAATGGGGCCATCTCGAACTCCTCGCTCAGCGGGAACCGCGGCAAAGCCAACGAAGTACTGCTCGACGGCATCAGCAACGTCGGTGCCGACAACACCATCACCTTTACACCCTCCATCGACGCCACCCAGGAATTCAAGGTCCAGACCAACACCTATGACGCGGAATTCGGCCGGTCGGCGGGCGGTGTTGTCAACGTCACCGTGAAGTCCGGCACCAACCAGGTGCACGGCTCGCTTTTCGATTTCCTCCGCAACAACGAGCTGGATGCCAACAGCTTTTTCAGCAACCGCGTCGGTGCCAAGAAGGCGCCGCTGCGTTACAACCAGTTCGGCACGTCGGTCGGCGGTCCCCTGTACCTGCCCAAGGTTTACAACGGTAAGAACCGCACGTTTTTCTTCTTCAACTACGAAGCCATCCGGCAGTTCGACGGCCGGTCCAGCGTGGGCGCCGTGCCCACGCTCAAGCAGCGCGACGGCGACTTTTCCGCGACCTACGCGGCGGCCAACCAGGCCATCCAGATTTACGACCCGTTCAGCACGCGTGCCGACCCGGCGCGACCCGGCTCGTACCTGCGCGACCAGTTCGCGGGCAATCGCATTCCGACCGGCCGCTGGGACCCGGTCGCCAAAGCGGTGCTGCAGTACTTCCCGGTGCCCAACGCGCCCGGCAACCCGCTGACCGGCGCCGAAAACCTGTTCTACTCCGGCGGCACTCCCGACGGCTACGACGCGGTGATCACGCGCATCGATCACCAGATCAGCAGCGCGCAGAGGATTTTCGGCCGGTTCTCCTGGAGCCAGCGCCCGCGCGGAGACGACAACTGGTTCGGTAACATTGCGGACTCCAACTTCACGACCGCCAACCGTTCCAGCCGGGGCGCGGCGCTCGACTACGTCAACACGCTCAGCCCGCGCTGGCTGCTGAACCTGCGCTGGGGCTTCAGCCGCTACGCCGATCCTACGCGCAGCCCGGCGGAAGGTTTCGACATCGCCACCCTCGGTTTCCCGGCGTCTTTCCGCGACCAGACGGTCTTCCGGATGTACCCGCGGTTCGAAATCTCGGGTCTGACCAATATGGGCCGCGACGGGGGATCGAATAACACCGAAGATACCCAGACCTTTCAGGCCAGCCTGACGCACATCCGCGGCGCGCACACGCTCAAGCTCGGCGGCGATTTCCGTGTCATCCGCCAGAACCAGTTCAGCGCCGGATACGGCAGCGGCCGCTTCGCCTTCACCCGCGCCTACACCCAAGGGCCAGACCCGCTTCGCTCCACCACCACCGGCGGCAACGCCCTGGCTTCCTTCCTCCTCGGGACCCCTAACAGCGGGTCGGTGGAAAAGGCCGTCGCGCTCTCTTTCCAGAATCTCTACGGCGCGGCCTTCGCCCAGGATGACATCAGGCTCTCCCGCAAGCTCACTGTGAATGTGGGGCTCCGCTGGGAACACGAAGGCGCTCGCACCGAACGGTACAACCGGATGACCCGTGGATTCGCCTTCGGTCAATCCAGCCCGCTGCAGGTAACGGGACTGAAGCTCCAGGGCGGCTTGCTGTACGCCGGCACCGGCGGCCAGCCGCGCGGCCAGACAGCCACTTGGAGCACGTTCGCCCCGCGTTCCGGCTTCGCTTACAGCCTGACTTCGAAGACCGTGCTGCGCGGGGGTTACGGTATTTTCTGGTCCGGCACCACGGATATCGGCGCGGGCACCAACGCCGCGCCCGGCTTCAGCGCCACCACGACGTTCGTCTCCAGTCTCGACAACATGACGCCGCTGAATGTGTTGCGCAATCCCTTCCCGGATCCGCTGCTCAGTCCCATCGGCTCCTCGCAGGGACTGGCGACGCTGGTCGGCCAGGGGGTCTCCTTCACGAACACCGCCCGCAGAATCCCGTATACGCAGCAGTACAGCTTAGGCATTCAGCGCCAGATCGGGGCGGGCACGCTGATCGAAGCGGCCTATGTCGGCAATCGCGGCATCGCCCTCGGCAACAGCAACGTGGGGCTCAATCAGCTCCCCGACAACTTGCTGGCCATGGGTTCCGCGCTCCTCGACCAGGTCTCGAACCCGTTCTACGGCATCATTTCAAGCGGCGCGCTGGCATCCCGGACGGTGGCGCGCGGCCAGTTGCTGCGGCCCTACGCTCAGTATACGGGCGTCACGGTCCTCAGCCCGACCATCGGAAGCTCCACCTACCACGCCCTGCAACTTAAAGTGGAAAAGCGATTCAGCCGGGGTCTCTCGCTCCTGGCCTCTTACACCAACGCGAAGATCATCGACGATGTCGGCAGTCCGCAGAATAACAACAACCGTCGCGCGGAGCGCGCCATCTCGACGCTGGACCGCCCCCAGCGCCTGGTCATCAGCGAAGTTTGGGAACTACCCATCGGCAAGGGCCGCGCCCTGGGAGGGTCGGTGCCCAGGATTGTAGATCTGGTGATCGGGGGATGGCAATTGAACTGCGTGGCGATACTCCAGAGCGGCCAGATCCTCGGCATTACCTCCTCCACCAACACCACCAACTCGCTGGGGGGCGGCCAGCGTCCGAACAGCACGGGGAAGTCGGCCAAACTGTCGCACGACAGCACCGACGCCATGCTGAGCCGCTATTTCGATACTTCCGTGTTCACGCAACCGGCGCCGTTCACGTTCGGCAACTTGGCCCGCACGCTGCCCGACGTCCGGGGGCCGGGCATCAACAATTTCGACATGTCTCTGGTCAAGGGTTTCCCGATCCGTGAGCGGCTGAAGGCGCAGTTTCGCTTCGAGTTCTTCAATCTCTGGAACCGGACGCAATTCGCGAATCCCGGCACGAGCCAAGGCAACGCGCAGTTCGGCGTGATCAGCAACATTTCGAACGACGCCAATCCCGCGCGCCAGGTGCAGTTGGCTCTGAAGATCGTGTTCTGACAGACCCATCAACCCGGACCATCCCGCAGGGCGGGACGGAACCCATCCGCAGATTACGCAGATTACGCAGATCCCAGAATTGGATCTTAATCTGCGGTCAGTATGGGTCAATGGCAATTGGCGCTTGACGTTTGCGTTCGACGGTGAGGACGTCGTACTCGTGGACTACCGGGACTATCACTAGGAGAGTTGAGCATGGTTTTCAATCCAGCGCATCCGGGAGAGGTATTGAAGGACTATTTGGGCGAGATGACTGTGTCCGAGGCGGCCTGCCATCTTGGTGTCACCAGGGCGCATCTATCGCGAATCCTGAACGGGCATGCCGGCATATCGGCCCCCATGTCGTTACGGCTTGCGGCTGCCCTGGGAACGTCACCCGACTTCTGGCTGAAGATGCAGATCAACTATGACCTCTGGCAAGCCCAGCGCCAGAAGCAGCCGAAGATCCACCCATTCCCGCATCTGACTAACCCGCAAGAACGGGCGCTTGCCTAGGCGCCGCGGATTCTAGTGTAGTGCGTCATTGATTGCTTGGCTTATCGAAGCGCCGTAGGCGCGGCCGATAATAGCCCAGCACTTCAGTGCTGGGTAGTAAACGAACGCGAAGAGTCCCGGAGGGACGACTGAAACCGGCCATTTGCGGGAGGCTCGGTCGTCCCTACGGGACTCCGCTCCTTCTTCTCAGTTTCCCAGCGATAAATCGCTGGGCTATTTTCGGCCGCGCCTCCGGCGCTCGCTGTTCATTAGGCCGCAGCCAAAGGTAAAGAAGCGTTGGACGCACTACACTAGTGAAACGCTGAAGTACGCCATGCAGGCAGCCGATGCGCTGGCGGCGGCGCACGCCGCGGGTTTTGGCGCGGTCCGAGGGCGTGTATCGGAAGCTGGTCCTGCGCCGTGGGCGGCTGGCCGGCGCGCTGCTTTACGGCGACATCTCAAGTGCGGGCGTTTTCTATCGCCTGTACAGAGACGGGGCCGAAGTCGGGGAGGAGATCGTGGCTGAGCTTGGGGAGAGAACCGAGGCATGGGCGCTCGGATCCCTCATTCCGGCGGCGGCGGAAAGCAATGCCGTTTCGTAGACGGGACCCTAGCAACATGCGATCCGTCCTGAGACACGCGATTGGAGAGGGGCGATGAAGGAGACCTCCGGGTGTTGGAATAGCCGAACCCGCCGTAATTCTGGTGTTGCCAGGCAGACGGCGGCGGCCCACCGAGTGCGGCGTAAGGCACTTTTTTAAGCGGTCAGAGACCTAGCGCGAAGCAGGCCAGGCCGCTCGAGAGCGTCGGCAACGGGCAAATGGAAAGCGGCGAAACGCGCGCGCTGAAGGCTGAGATGCCATAGTCGGCTCGTCCGTGGTAGCATGGAATGCGTGCGGCACGTAGCGGCCCGAGACGGAGGATCGCCGTTGAAGCGCGGCGAGGTTTGGTGGCGCCATTCCGAAGTCGGCGTTGCAGACGGAGAGTGACCTATGCAGATTACCCTGGATGTTCCGGAAGACATCGCCGCCGATCTGGCGGCCAAGGGCGAGAATCTTCCGCGGGCCGCCTTGGAAGCGCTGGCGATTGAGGAATACCGTGCACAGAAGCTCTCCACAGCCCAACTGCGCCGCCTGCTCGGCTACCAGATCCGAATGCAGGCGCATGCTTTTCTGAAGAAGCATGGGGTTTATCTGCACTACACTCTGGCCGATCTGGAACATGATCGCCAGGCCGGTGACGCTCTCCCTCGCTAAGCCCCATGATCGTTATTGCAGATGCGACGCCGCTGAACTATCTGATTCTCATCCATCAGGCAGACCTTCTGCCTCGTCTTTTTGATCGTGTTGTCATCCCACCAGCGGTGTTCAATGAACTCCAACACGCGGAAACACCGGAGTCTGTACGGAACTGGGTGGTGCAGCCTCCTTCCTGGCTCCAGATACATGCTCTTCGTTCCGCTCCGGACCCGTCTCTTGATTACCTGGACGCTGGAGAACGGGAAGCGATTGCCCTGGCCGAAGAGATTGACGCCGATCAACTGCTTCTCGATGAAATTGAGGCTCGCCGGGAAGCTGCTCGGCGGAACTTGCCATTCATCGGTACGCTGGGCGTATTACGCGAAGCGGCACGACGTGGACTCGTCGATCTGTCAACCGCTCTCGCCCTATTGCAGGAGACCACTTTCTACGTCGATCCCGAACTGACCCGGTTGCTCTTGGAGGAAGACGCCCAGCGCAAAAGTCAAGGATCATGAGAACCGTCGGGCGGCGGGGCGCCGGCGGATCATGGCGGTGCAGCGGGCTGGGTCTTTTTCTCTTGAAAGTCCGGCCGGGGAAATCGTGTGGCATCTCGTCTTCGGTCATGTGCGCAGGCCGTAGGCCGCAGGTCGCAAGCCGCAGGCCGCAAGCCGCAAGCCGCGCTTCTCCGAGCCACCCTACCACGCGAAAGTTGCGAACGGCGATCATGGCTGGCCCTCTACCAGGCGGTCCAAAATGTCTTGTGCAATGTGGAAACTGGTCTGGCGCAGACGGTCCACGGCACCCCGGAGATCCAACAGCCCCTGCTCGGCGCCCGCCGCCAGAACGCCTAACGTACCGGTGAAGGGAAGTTGCCGCCGCTCCGCCTCCCGCCGCCCGCGAATTTCATCGATGATGAGCTGATCGGCTCCCATTTCTTCGGCGAGCAGAATGGCATCGCGCTCACCAGTGTCGAGGTGAGCCAACCCCTCATCGGAAGACTTGCTCGGCGCGCGGATTTCCAGCCAGGCGGGCGGTTGGGTGATCCAGTTCCGCACGTCTTTCGGAGTGCGCGGTCGTTTGAGTTCCTCACATACGGAGAGAGGAATAAGGACCCGATGGTAGAGGGCCGGCAACACTTCAATCTCGCCAATGAGGATGAGGTAGTTGACCGGGCCAGTATCGGCAATGACGATCATCCGGAGCGCCGCCCGCTGGCCGGAGATCCCTGTCGCTCGGTTCGTGCCCGCTGGGCGACCCCGCGGGCCACCTCGGTATCGTGTGCCAGGTCCTCGGACGTGTAAGGCAGGAAGGCGCCGTGATCCTTCAGGAAGCCGTGTACCTCCATCAGGGTTTCGAAACCGAGCAGTTGGCGGATATCGCCTTCCGTGAGCCGCTCGCTCCGGTATCCCTCAAGGGCAATCGCTTCGAGGACGGCGCGGGAAGGATCCTGACCCGGAGGAACGATCTGGCCGGCGAACCCGTCGGGGATTTTCACGATGATGGTCATGGGGACGTTCCTTAGCTCAGTATAGCCGGTTTCCTGTACAACAGACCCGTGATATCCGAGCGCCCAGTACCCCTTCGCATCAGACGATATGCGGGACCTCAATCGTTGTCAAGAATCAGCGCGGTCCGCCGCGGAGGCCGGGGAAATCGTTCGGCATCTCGTCTTCGGTCATGCCCGCAGGTCGCAAGCCGCAAGCCGCAGGTCGCAAGCCGAGAATCATATGGCTGCCTTCTTGCCTCTTGAATATGAAGCCCGCACGGAGCAAGGCGGCCATGCACTGACGACCGGAAATGCGGGGCAGCTTGCTCACACTGCTACCAGTAGGGCGTCAAATCGTTCATCCGGCACCGGCAAACCGTCCTGTCGCAGGGCCGCGACGTAGCCGCGAATTGCCTCCTTGATGTTTTCGAGTGCTTCCTCTTTCGACTTGCCTTGGGTAACGCAGCCGGGGAGGCTGGGGCACTCGACCACCCAATAGCCGTCCTCTCCGGGATGCAGCAACACCTGCCTCATTTGCATTGCCCCTGCGCCGAATATAGCACGGTTCAGGCTGCCGCCCATTTCCCCGCCGCGAAATCTCACGACTCAAGCGTCGATTCTGCCGCCGGCTTTGCCTCGATCTTCGGGTCTGGAATCCCACACTCGATGCTCGGCACGGCTTTGCTATAATCCACCCATGCCCCTCTCTTGGAACGAAATCCGCCATCGCGCTATCGCCTTTTCAAAGGAATGGACGGGCGCCAAGAGCGAACGAGCAGAAAAGCAAACTTTCTGGAACGAATTCTTCAATGTCTTCGGTATCCGCCGTCGCGTCGTAGCGAGCTTTGAAGAGCCGGTAAAGAAAATCTCTGGCGACTACGGCTACATTGATTTGTTCTGGCCCGGCGTGGTGCTCGTCGAGCACAAGAGTTTCGGCAAAGACCTCGGCAAGGCGGAGTCGCAGGCGTTCCGTTACCTCCAAGACCTCGCGCGCGAAGGGCGCACGGATGAAATTCCCCGCTACGTCATCGTTTCCGACTTCGCCCGCATCGCCCTGCACGATCTCGAGCCCGAGGACCAGCGCCGCTTGCCGCCCTCCGACAACCGGCGCGTGGCTACCATAGAATTTCCGCTGGCCGAGTTTCATCAATACGTCCATGCCTTCGCATTCATCCCTGGCTACAAGCAGCACAAGTTCGAGGAACAAGACCCGATCAACATTGAAGCGGTCGAAATCATGGGTCACCTCCACGACGCGCTTAAGGTCGGCGGCTACTCAGGGCACCAACTCGAACGCTTCCTCGTTCGCATCCTCTTTTGCCTTTTCGGCGAAGACACGGGCATCTTCGACCGTGAATCGTTCAAGCTCTACCTGCTGAACCGCACCGCCGAAGACGGCTCCGACCTCGGCTTGCACCTCGCGCATCTCTTCGACGTGCTGAATACACCGCTGGACGGGCGCCAGAAAAACCTCGACGAGACTCTTGCTGCTTTCCCCTACGTCAACGGCGACCTCTTCGCCGAGAACCTCCGTTTCGCCGACTTCAACCGCGACATGCGTAACGCGCTGCTGGCATGCACGCACTTCGACTGGTCGCGGATCTCGCCAGCGATTTTCGGCTCGCTCTTTCAGTCTGTCATGGAGGCGAAGGAACGACGTCAAATCGGCGGGCATTACACCAACGAGCGCGACATCCTCAAACTCATCCGCTCACTGTTCCTCGATGAGCTACGCGAGAAATTCGAGCGCGCCAGAAGCAGCAAAGCCGAACTCAGGCGTTTCCACCGAAAACTCGCGGCACTCCGCTTCCTCGATCCGGCGTGCGGCTGCGGCAATTTCCTCGTCATCACCTACCGGGAGCTTCGTTCGCTAGAAATAGAAATTCTCAAGTTGCTCCCCGAGGCTCAGCAGGAACTCGACATCCAGCGTCTTTCTCTAATGGACGTGGACGCCTACTATGGAATCGAAATCAGCGAATGGCCCGTGCGCATCGCAGAAGTCGCCATGTGGCTGATGGATCACCAGATGAACATTCGCCTCTCCGAAGCCTTCGGCCACTACTTCGCGCGCCTCCCGCTGAAGAAGGCTCCCATCATTGTCTGCGGGAACGCGCTGCGCCTCGACTGGAAGAAAATTCTCCCGCCCGCAAGATGCAGCTTCGTCCTCGGCAATCCGCCGTTTGTCGGAAAGCAATTTGCGACAGCCGAGCAAAAAACCGATATGGAAATCGTCTGCGGCAATATCAAAGGCGGCGGCGTTCTCGACTACGTTACGGCATGGTATTTCAAGGCGGGCGCATACATTCAAGACACTCGGATCATGGTCGGCTTCGTTTCAACGAACTCAATCAGTCAAGGCGAGCAGGTCGGCATTCTCTGGAACGAGCTTTTCAAACGCTACCAGCTCAAACTTCATTTCGCTCACCGCACGTTCGCATGGGCGAGCGAAGCGCGGGGCAAAGCCCATGTTCACGTCGTTATCATCGGTTTCAGCGCGTTCGACACGGACACTAAACGGATATACGACTATGACGCCGAAACTGAGCAGGCGCACGTCACGCCCGCCAAAAACATCAGCCCGTATCTCATCGAAGGCAGCGACGTGGTTGTCTTATCGCGTTCAACGCCCGTTTCTCCAGTTCCCGAAATTGTTTTTGGCAATATGCCCAACGACGGCGGACATCTCTTGCTGACGGAGCCCGAAAGAAAAGAACTGCTAAAGAAAGAGCCTGACGCCAAGAAATTCGTCCGCCCGTTTCTTGGCTCGCAGGAATTCATTAACGGCACGCAACGCTGGTGTCTCTGGTTGAAAGACGCTTCGCCTGCCGAGATGCGCGCATTGCCCGAAGTGATGAAGCGCGTCGAAGCGGTGAAAAGGCATCGCCTCGAAAGTCCGCGCGAGACGACGCGAGAACTGGCGAAAATCCCAATGCTGTTTGGGGAAATTCGGCAGCCGAATGGCAACTATCTCTTGATCCCGTCTGTTTCGTCAGAAGACCGAAGGTACATTCCAATCGGTTTCATGCCGAAGACTGTCATCGGAAGCAATCTTGTGCTGTTTGTTCCAAACGCAACGCTCTACAATTGCGGTGTTCTTTCTTCCGCAATGCACATGGCCTGGGTCAAACAAGTTTGTGGCCGCCTGAAATCGGATTATCGCTACTCGGCCAAACTCGTCTACAACAACTACCCGTGGCCCGAACGGCCGACGGCGAAACAACGTGCCGCGGTGGAAGCCGCCGCTCAAGCCGTGCTGGAGGCGCGCAAGAAATTTCCCGACGCGACGCTGGCCGACCTTTACGACCCGCTGGCCATGCCGCCCGCCCTTGTCAAAGCCCACGCCGCCCTCGACCGCGCCGTTGACCTCTGCTACCGCCCGCAACCCTTCGATACCGACCGCCACCGCGTCGAACACCTCTTCGCCCTCTACGAAAAACTCACCGCGCCTCTTATTGCCACCCCCAAGAAAGGGCGACGAAAAACGTAGCAGGACCGGCGGCGTTCACATTGGGGGGGCCAACTGGGTCCAAATCACAGTCTGCTGACCGCCGGCGGCACATAAAAGTACTATAGCTCGTTGAAATTTACTGTTGACATTTATATTCCCATGTGATAAAAACATCGCGGCATGGAAGGGCAAAGCACAGGGCGGGCGGGGACAAATCGGGAGCCGATTGGCTCGTTCTCCTGCTTTTCACCTGTATTAGCAGGTGGCGGCCCGCAAAGGCGCATGTCCTTGCGAATCAGTGCGTTGTAGAAAAAGAGACTCAATGAGTATTCATTTTCCTGCCCGCAAGCGCCAGCAAAGAATAGACTTGCACTGCACCTGTTATGTGAAGATAAAGGAGTCCGGAGTGCGTAGTGCGGAGTGCGGAAGGCAGAAGGCGGAAAGCGGAAGGCAGTAGGCGGAAGGCAGAAAGCAGAGGAGTGATTCAGATCAATGTCGAAGATTATCGCTAGCGCGGCCATACGCGGCGCACATGCTTGCATGGAGCGGGCGGACACGATGTTGGCAGAGGCCATCGGGCGCCATGGGCGTGACGAACGACGAGGCGGCCGAGCAGCTTGCGCGCGACCTGCAGGAGCGCAACATCCTGGTCTTTATGGGCTCGCGTTCGGGCGGCGAGACGATGGCCGCGCAACGACGAGGTCTCTCTTGCATTTACGCCGACGGGGCGGATAATGAAGTTGAGGTTTGCCATGTCTCTCGAACAGGCCATTCTGGAAGTTATCCGGGCGCTACCGGCCGAGAAGCAACAAGAGATACTGACCCACGCCACCGGGCTCCGTGACCAGGCAGCCAAGAGGAAGCCGTTCAGGAGTGTGAAGGGCCTGTGGGCCGACTTGGGCGTTTCGCTCTCCGCGGACGAGATCCAGGAGAACCAGCGCGAGATGTGGAAGAACTTCCCAAGGGAAGACATCTAATGCCGGCCGTTGCGGTTGATACCCACGCCATCGTCTGGTACCTGTCGGGTGACCCCCGGCTGTCGGAGAAGGCGGCTGCTGCTCTGGACTCCGCGACAGTGGCGGGGGAACTGATTCACGTCCCATCGATCTGTCTCGTGGAACTGACCTACCTTGTCGAGAAGGGGCGTTTGCCCGTTACTGCGCGAGATCGGCTAATCCAGGCGTTGGATGACGCGACCACTCCGTGCTTGTTGGCTCCGCTCGACCGCATGGTCGCCGATGCCCTCGAGTTCGTGAGCCGGAGTGAGGTTCCGGATCTGCCGGATCGAATTGTGGCCGCCACAGCGGCAGCTCTGCACGTGCCTCTGATCAGTCGCGATGGAAAGGTTCGCGCCTCGCACGTCCAAACAATCTGGTAGGTTAACGGCCACGGGCTGGGCCGCGGCGCCTCTTTCTGGCACGAGGCGCCGGCGGCTCCAGCGCGCTGTTAGTCCTCCCGCTCGGGGAGCTTTACCCGAGGAATGGAAGCGCAGAGGCAACGGGTGGGCCAGCGGGGCGGCAGGGACAAATAAGGAGTCCTGAGGCGGAAGGCAGAAGGCGGAAAGCGGAGCTGAAGGCGGACAGCGGAAGGCAGAAAGCAGAGGAGTGATTCAGATCAATGTCGAAGATTATCGCTAGCGCGGCCATACGCGGCGCACATGCTTGCATGGAGCGTGCGGAAACCGTGTTGGCCGAGGCTATCGAGCGTCACGGGCGTGACGCCGCCATCGGCTTTCCCGGCACCGCGTATGCTCTGCCGGTGATTCTGTCGCTGGTCGGCAAGCGGGTGGAGAAACTCGGCGACCTGGAGGAAGCGATCGAGGAGGCGCGGAGCTGGCTTCCCGCCGTGCCTACCGAACACCTTTGGCTTCCCTATCTGGGCGCGGCGCTGGATGCCGGCTCGGCGACGCTGGTGGCCCACGAGGCGGTCGAGGTCATGAAGCCCCTCGCCGGTATCCCCCTGGCTTTCGATTTCTGGCTGGGGCCGACTCCCGACGGCATTCTCCGGGAGCAAGGAATCAAGCTGGTGGACGGCCGCATGCCCGGCTTCGCGGCCTGCGTGGGCGCCTTGCCGAACGACGAGGCGGCCGAGCAGCTTGCGCGCGACCTGCAGGAGCGCAACATCCTGGTCTTTATGGGCTCGCGTTCGGGCGGCGAGACGATGGCCGCGCAACTGAACCGCCGCGGCGTGGAGATGAACTGGGAGACCTTCCTGGTTCCTTACGGGCCCGACACCTCATCCATCGTTCACGCCCTCGGCTTTGCCTGCCGGGCCGCGCTCACCTTCGGCGGCCTGAAGCCCGGTGGCCTGAAGGAATCCCGGGAAATCCTTTTGTACAACAAGCGCCGCGTGTTTGCCTTCGTGCTGGCGCTGGGCGAGCTGGATGACGAGAAGTACGCCACGGCGGCCGGCGCCATCAACTTCGGCTTCCCGGTCATCGCCGATACCGACATCCCCGAGATCCTGCCCAGCGGCATCTGTACCTACGAGCACGTGGTGGCCAACGTGGCTCACCGCGACATGCCGGCGCGGGCGGTCGAGGTGCGGGGGGTGAAAATCCGCACCGTGGAAATTCCGATTCCCGTGCGCCACGGACCGGCGTTTGAAGGCGAACGAGTGCGCAAGGAGGACCTGGCGATTGAGTTCGGCGGCAAGTACACCCGGGCCTTCGAGTACCTGATCAGCCGCCCCATGGACCAGCTCCAGGACGGCCTAATCCGGGTGGCCGGTCCGGAGATTGGCGACGTTCCGGAGCTGGCGCGCCTGCCGCTCGCCATTTTCGTCGAGGTGGCCGGGCGCAAGATACAGCCGGAGTTCGAATCCATCCTGGAACGCCACATCCATTCCTTCCTGTCGGAACCGATGGGGGTGATGCACCTGGGCCAGCGCGATACGATCTGGCTCCGCATCTCGAAGAAGGCGCGCGATGCCGGTTTCCGCATCGAGCACCTGGGGACCGTGTTGCTGCACAAGCTGAAGAACGACTTCCCGGCCATCGTGGACAAGGTGCAGGTCACGCTGTTCACCAACGCCGAAGACGTGGACCGGCTCTACCCGGCGGCCGCCGCCGCCTACCGCCAGCGGGACCAGCGCATGGGCGCGCTCACCGACGAAGCGGTCGATACCTTTTACTCCTGCGCGCTGTGCCAGAGCTATGCGCCCAACCACGTCTGCATCATCAC
>Ga0315277_10008106_pt1 | contig 13558 bp, 16 predicted proteins | sample YL17G05_15_MG_FD_203695 | JGI IMG/M metagenome (GOLD analysis project Ga0315277, IMG submission 203695) | Sediment microbial communities from Yellowstone Lake, YNP, Wyoming, USA - YL17G05_15 | ecosystem: Environmental > Aquatic > Freshwater > Lake > Sediment | place: USA: Wyoming | collected...
GTAAACGCCCGAGCGCCCGTGAGCATCTCGTAAGGCAGGCAACCGATGACGTATTACCGGCTATCTGAACAAGTGACCCTGCGTCTTTGCCTGCTGCTTCCGGCCGAAATGCGCAAAAATCAGTATTCCCCGAAGTTGTTTGCGCGTAAGATCGACGATCTGGAGAGATTGGCGGGATTCCACGCGGCTGGCAGACATAACACCCCTTTTTCGGAAGCTGGGGCGGCCGCATCTCAGGGGAGGTGTTCTTGGGGGCCGGCTCCAATAGGCAGCTTTCTTCGCCTGACCACCGGACGACTGAGAATCAAATCCTCCGCTTCGTAAACCTCACCCATGCCTCCCGCGCCGAGCTTGTCGAGAATCGTGTAGTGCGAGATGCTTTTGCCGATCATGGGGACAGTGGGACACTGGTGACTGTCCCTCCCAACCCTCCAGCTATTTATTTCTTCAGCTGGGCTTCCCGAAGGGCCTTGAACTCGGTGCCGGGCTTCCACTCCGGGTACTTGTCGGCCTGAGCGACCCGGTATCCCACCATCCAGTAGTACTGCAAATCCTGCACCGCGCCGCTTAAATCCCAGTCTGGCCGGACCTTGTCGGAGGGCTTGTGATAATCATTGGCGGTGTATTCGTCATGGATCTTCTTCCCATAATCCGCCGGCTTTCCCACGTAATCGATGCCACCACCGCTGGCCAGTGCCGGCACCCCCTGCTTGGCGAAGGGGAAATGATCCGAGCGGTAATAGAAGCCCTTTTCGGGCTCAGGGTCGGGCTTGATTTCCCGCCCCTGTTCCGTGGCCACCTGGCGGGCGTAGTCGTCAAGATCGGAATATCCCAGACCGGTGATGGTGATGTCCTTGGTTTTCCCGTGGACGTTCAAGCCGTCCATGTTGATTACCGCAATGGTTTTGGCCAGGGGATAGATCGGACGGATGGCATAATAGCCGGAACCCAGCAGGCCCTGTTCCTCGGCGGTGACCGCCAGGAAGAGAATCGAGCGTTTGGGAGTTTTGGCCAGCCGCGTGTAGGCGCGCGCCATCTCGATCATACCGCCGATCCCCGTGGCGTTGTCCACGGCCCCATGATAGATCTTGTCGCCCTTGACTTCCGGTCCGATGCCGAAGTGGTCCCAGTGTGATGTGTAAATGACATACTCATCCCGCAGCTTCGGATCGCTGCCTTCCAGTTTGCCGGCAACGTTGCGGGAATCGATGGTACGCACCTTGTTGTGCAGGGTCATCGAAGCTTTGACTTCCAGCGGTGAGGGTTTGAACGTCCGGCTCAAGGCCTGTTTCTTGAGGGTGTCGAAGTCCTTGCCGGCCAGGGCAAAGAGCTTCTTGGCCTGATCCAGTGTGATCCACCCTTCCACCGCGACGCGGCTCATGTTCTTATCCGGAGCCACCAGATCGAATTGCTCGGTGACCTTGCTTTGAACCACGGAGAAGGGGTATCCGGCAGGCTCGGTTTCGTGCACGATCAGAACCCCCGCGGCGCCCATCTTGGCGCCCATCTCGTATTTGTAGGTCCAGCGGCCATAGTAGGTCATGGCTTTTCCGCCGAAGATCTTCGGGTCGAGTTTGCCGGGATCTGCAGGATCGGGAACCGGCGGATCGCCGATCAACATCACCAGGGTTTTACCTTTCAAATCGGCTCCCTTGTAATCGTCCCACTGGAACTCCGGCGCCTGCACGCCGTAACCGACGAAGATCAGCTCGGAGTTGTTGAGTTCGGCGGTGTTGATGACCCGCTTGGTCCAGGCCACGAAATCGTCTTTGAATTTCAGCGCCTGTTCCTTATCGCTCTTTTGAAATTTAAGGGTGACCTTCGGATCCGCGGTGATTCCGACGAGCGGCACTTTTTGAATGTAGGAGCCGTCGGTGTTGCCGGGTTTGAGCCCCAGTTTCTTGAACTGCTCCACGATGTAGTTCACTGACGATTCCTCTCCCTTGGTTCCCGGGGCGCGTCCTTCGAATTCGTCCGAAGCCAGGACCTTGGTGTGCTGCAGGATGGCGCCGCCGTCGATCACCGGGAAGGCGACCTTTTCCGCTTTGGGCGGCTGGGCACACGAGAGAACGGCGCAGCCCAGGGAAAATGCGAAAACCGTGAGGAATAAAGAATAGCGTCTCATTGTAAGCTCCTTCATGGATAGGGGGCGGCCACCAGTGTCCCCCCCTTTAAGGAGGGACAAGCGTCCCCGATTTCCGTAACCGTAATCCCGGAGGCGTTCTGACGTCCTGCGCCGCTGTCCGGAACTTCAGAGGAAACAGGTCGCTGACTGGACGCGCGCATGCCACGGAACACGAGCCAGATAGCGACCGCGACAATAATGACCGCAATCCAATTCATTTGGTCCGCCTTAACCATGAATGCTCGTATGATGATGCCTCTGGTTGCCGGATTTGGGATCGACGCCAGAACCACTCCGTGCCATCCGGTGTAAATGGCCACTGGACGAGCTTGCACGGTGGGGCCTCAGGCCAAGAAATTCGATGAGGCGCTCGCCCAGCTTTTCGACTTTGCGCGGTGATAGCTGGCATTCCCAGATCGTGAGTATGCGCCATCCCAGACTTCGTAACGACCGTCTTTGCTTGGCATCTCGTCGCTTGTTGGCTTCAAGTTTGGTGCGCCAAAAGTTAATGCGTGACTTCGGCATCCTGTTTCCCATCTTGCATTTATGTTGATGCCAAAAGCAACCATGGATTAGGATAATGCACTGTCGGCCAGGAAAGACGAGGTCGGGGCATCCGGGCAATTCATGGACATGCATTCGATAGCGGTAGCCAAGGGAATGGACGATTCGCCGTACGAGAATCTCGGGCCCGGTATCCTTGCCACGGACCAACGACATGCGATGACTTCGTTCCGTTGGTGTAAGAGTATCCATTCCCTGGTTCCGTCGCCTCCCCAGCCATTGCGTGAGGATCATTATAAGAAATGAGCGGCACTTTTGTTCCCAAAAAATTCCTGAAACTTCTTGATGAATTTGCGAAAGCACTGCCACACCGAGCGGACCTGGAGGCGTTTAAGACCATTTCCGATCTGGATGCATCGAGGTTCTGCAAGACCTCGTACAAGGTTGCCGGTGTTTTGCTCGAACTGGCCGCCGAACTGGATCCGATACGACCACCCGCCGGTCTTATCGAGCTCTTCGCGCCGACGACCATCGGCAGGCTTGTCGGGCAGGAGTTGCTTCGTGTCGAACTACTCCCTCTGAACGACCTCCGGCCTTTCTACGGTTCTGGCATCTACGCCCTTTACTATGCGGGAGAGTTCCCGGCCTACCGAGCAATCGCGAAATCGGATTGCCCGATATATGTTGGAAATGCGGATCCCGTTAAGCGAAAGGCAAGGATCGGCAGGGAGCAAGGGAAAGGGATCCATGGTCGCCTGGCAAAGCATCGGGAAAACATCATCAAGGCCAGCGCCAATCTCGAGATCCGGGATTTCCAATACCGTTATCTGGTCACTGAAAGCGGTTGGCAGGCAACCGCGGAGGAATTCTTGATCTGGTTGTACCATCCCGTCTGGAACAGGGAGATGGGCGTATGCTCTGGATTCGGCAAGCATGGCGACGTTGCAAGAAAAGAACGTTCAGCGTGGGATATCTTGCACTCTGGGCGCAAGTGGGCCGCTGGCCAAATCTCAAGAAAAGGCAGGACCGCCGAAACGATTACCCGTGACATCGAGTCTCACTACGCGAGTTTGTATCAGCAGGATCCCCCGAAGTGGCGGTTGTTATTCAATCCCAGGTGGATTCGGGAGAAATTTGGATCTTAATGCCGGTGTGCCTTGCGTACTCATCATGCCGCGGCGGTACCCAGTTCCAGGATCTTTGCAAGATGTTGCGACACCGCCTCTCCGAGAGAGACCGGAACGGCATTGCCCAGCTGTCGCATCATTTCCGTCCACGAGCCTTGAAGCTTCCAGTCATCCGGGAAGGTCTGGAGTCGCGCGCATTCCCTAACCGAAAAATAGCGCACCTGATCGCTTGAAAGACGCAGCGTGTTTTCCCCTCCAGGTACGCCGTGGTCGCCAGCTTTGAGCGTCTTTGCCGGTTCATCCATATCGCTGCCGGTGTGGCCCGGGTAGCTGCGCGCGCCTGGAATGTAGAAATGGTCGGCAAATTCCGAACAGGACTGCGATTCGAGCGGGTCTGGTAGGCCACGGATGGCGTCCCTAACCGTCTTCCAGGGCAACGCGGACCCATCATGCCAGAAGCCAGTAATTCGCTGAAGGCGAGGCCGGATCGCCGGCGGCGCCTCCGGCCGTGTCCTTTTGGATATTCCGTGCTTATCCCAATATTCGCCCGTGACCCATTTCTGAAGCAGCAACGAGTCCGCGCTGTGGGTTGCCTTGGGAAAACGAAAACTGATGCCAAGGTCGGAACGAACACCCACGATGAAAACCCGTTCCCGCCTCTGCGGCACCCCGAAATTCGCGGCATTGAGGAGTTCGAATTCCACTCTGTAACACAGCCCCTCTTCCTTTTCGCTTCGGCGCAGTTTCCTTAAGCGAGCCGAATGAGCTTGCCACTCTTCATTTTGGCGCCGAATGACCTCGGGATACCGGAGTTGATCGACTACATAGTGGTAATAATCACGAAATCCTTGGCGGAGCAGTCCCTTGACGTTTTCGAACATGAAGGCAACCGGTTGTATCTCCCTGATTGCCCGAACCGCTTCCGGGAAAAGGTTTCGCGCGTCGGCGTGACCACGGTGCTTTCCTCCCAATGAAAAGGGCTGGCAAGGGGGACCTCCGCAAACGAAACTCACCTTGCCCTGATGATTGCGGAAATCATAGGTATGAACATCCGTCTGGATGATCTCCCAGTCGCGAACAAATTCAACTTTGTCCGCCTTGTTCCGGGCCAAGGTGCGAATCGCGTCCTCATCCCAATCGATCACAGCCACGTGCTCGAATCCTGCCCGGGCGGCGCCGAGGGCCAATCCGCCAGCACCAGCGAAAAGCTCAAGGGATTTCACTTTAGTCTCCCGAAAGAAGCGCCTTGGCCAAGACTGACATCGGCCGAGGCCAATGAATCATAAGCTCAAGACAAATCAGAAATCCACTATTACCGCAACTGAAAATCAACCAACGCTAAAACTGGCCCGCAAAATCATTCGGCCTTCTTGTCGAATAAGACCAGCTACTATCGACGATCCCGCCCGCCTACCGTTTACGCTTTGCAGCCCTTCGCACAATTTCGACCAGAACACCCTGGATCGTGGCTCGGCTCGCATGGAATGTACGGGGAGAATGTCGCTTCGTCTCGATCGGCGTGAGCGTGATCTGGTCAGCCTTGCGGGAATAGACTTTGAGCGTGCTCTCGAAACCGTCGATCAGCGCCGCCACGATGTCCCCGTCGCGCGGCTGCAGTGCGTAGTCCATCAAAACAACATCGCCATCGAGGTAATCCGGAGACATGCTGTCGCCCACGACGCGCAGTGTGTACCACGATTCCTTGGACTTCGAGTGGACGATGTCGATCCACATCTGGCATTCCGGGCTCATCTCGCTTGGATCCCCGGCAGGGACAGCATCATAATGACGGACATGAACGATGTCGACCGGGCGAGGCGCATCGGAATCCAGGTATGCAATCCCATGCTCCGCGACATGCTCCGGTTCGGTGAAATCCTCTTTTTCCTCGGCCGGATGTAATTCAACCGATCCGCCCGGTTCCACGGCATCGAGCCAATCGTCGATGTTCCGGGCGGCGGCGCGGAAGCCTGGCACCCGCGAGATTTCATAGAGCCGCTTCAGCTTATCAGAATATTCGCGAAGCGCTTTGGGTTCATGAAGCCGCGGCGTGGGCTCTTCCAGGTCACCGAGCGTGATGTTAAGGGCGGCGCAGAATTTCTCGATCCAGTCCTCGTTCAGGCGACGATCACCTTTTAATAATGCGGAAATCATCGACGGCTTGGCGCCCATGATTTCAGCCAGGTCTTTCTGGGTCAGGCCGCGAAACTCCTTGCGGTCGTTGATGATCGACTTGAGTGCCTCGCGTATTTTGCCCATATGTATTCACAAATTGTAAATAACTACTAGTAAATGTCAAGAAAACTTTTCTAAACAAAGATATTTCTCTTGATAATTCTTCTAATGGTAGATAAACGCTTCGTCATGATTCGCAAAGTGATAAGCGGCTACCTGAAACACACCAAAATGACCGGAAAACAGCTCGCAGACGGCCTCGGAATCTCGGATTCCTACATGATCATGCTGCGGTTCGGGCAGCGCCGTCCCAGCCCCGAACTCGCCCAGAGGATCGAGGCGGCAGCCGGCATTCCATTCAAAAAGCTCCTCCTCAAGCAGGGCAGGATCGCGTGAGAGGAGTTTTTGCAGCCCACCTATGACACCATCGCTTCAGGGATGGCAACGCCGGCTTAATCCGCCCCCCGATATGCCGGTTTTTGTTCCCCCTTCAGAAGATTGATTTGCCGGTGTTTTTGAGTTTCCAGGAGGCCCTTTGATCGGCGGGGTTTTCGGTTTGAGGTGAGATCGATGTCAGGTGAGACATTGAGCCGGTGGTTTGAGTTATGCAGCTGTCCAGCGCCAGAGGAGACGTTGTTGATGTCGATTTGCTTCAGTAGATTCTGCCGGTTTTGGGGAATGAGTTCGGGTGGTTCAATCAATGCGGGCACGGGGACAAGGGTGAGGCAGTAAACCCGGATTTTGATTCTCATGCGAATGCTCAGGGACAGCGGGCATTGCGCAGGCGGCTGTCGAATTCGGCTGCGGAAGCGCCGCCAGCGAAATAGCTGTTTGGGCCCTGTCCAGCAGGGAGATCGACAATCCTGACATTCACGCCGGCACCGATCTGGAGTCTATGCGCAAGAGCGCGAGCTGCATCTTGCCCCGCCAGATCCGCGTCGAATGCGAGAAAGACCGTGCGGCCCGGCCGGTCGGACAACTGCGAGAACTGCGTATCGGTCAAGCGGACGCCAAAGGCGCAGCTGCTATGGACAAAACCCGCCTGCCAAAGGACGGCGACATCGAATAGACCTTCGACCAGAATCACATCGGAATGATTGCGGACTGTACTCCAGGCGAATAATCCTCCTTTGGGACGGGGAAGGAACCGGTGGGGCGCGACGCCGCCAATACTACGGCCATACAGATTCACCGGGCGGCTCCCATCATAAAAGGGCAATACGGGATGCTCAACAGAGAGCATCGATAGCGACAGGGATAACCTGCTGTCCCGATCTCTCAGGGGGCCCGGGCGGCTTCCCGGACCCCCACCCCTCCAAGGCGCTGACACGGCTATCCCACATTCCGATGTGTATTTGCAATGAACTATTGCAAGCTCAATTCTGACTGAGGACCTTGCGCGGAGCTTGTTATGGAGGGTATTGAGGAAGGGCTACAGCGGGAAACCAGCAAGATACTCAACAGCTGTTCGCAGTAATGCCGCTATGGGAGGGGCATTCAAACCGGCGTGTTGGGGGGCGCATTAAACCGCCGCTCCCAGTGCCCGCTGGAATGAAACTCCGGCGGCGAACCATCCGGATGATAATTTTAGCTTCGATCCGCTTTTCTTCGAAGCTTGTGTGTCTCCTGCCATGGATTTTCCTCCTATCCGTTAACTTGTGGGATCGGGTTTGTCCATGCCCCCGGGATCGATTGGCTCAAGTACAGCTGTTCCCGGCGATATTGTTTTACGCGCCTCTGAAGCGTTCGCAGTTGGCCTTGCGGATGCTTTCCGGGGTGGCGTTGCTGAAGATCCAAAAACAATTCCTTGGCGCTACGACTCGGATCGATTTCCAACTGTAACTGAACTTGTCCCCAGACATCGACGAAAGGATCCGTGCGCGTGCGCCACGTGCGTGCCGGGCTCGGCTTCCTGGTTTTACGATAGGTTCGGACTGTTTTCCGCGCCGCGGTGGATGCTTCAGCGCCAGGAGCCGGAAATGTAATAACTGGCTTCGGAGGATCGGGATGCTGTGCGATTAATCCTGCCACAACCTCGATGCCGGTGGCCGGGTTTCCTTTCTTGTGCGCATGTTCCCAAAACCTGTCCTGAAGATGTTCCAGTTCCTGGAGAATCACGACCGGATCAAGTCTCTCATACGAAGACCGCAATTGAGTCTTCCCATCCTCGCTGACTGCCGTTGAACTCAGAATGCGTTGGTACGGAGTCTGGGCTTTATCGTATCGCTTTGTCGTCCGTCCTTCCTTGCGCTCTTTGCTGAGCAGCTTAACGGAAGGCTGAAAGAAATTAATATACAGACGCAGGACCCCGTAAAGTGCGGTTAGGGCTCTCCATGCATTCATTCCCTCATATCGGTCGTATCCAACGAGTCGGCGAACCACTGAGCCGTTCTTTTCCTCAACGTGGGCCTGGTCATTCTTTCGATATGCACGCGAGCGGGTAAAAGTGATCCTTTCCTTTTCACAGTAACGCAGCAAATCGAAGTTTATGAAGTCGCCGCCGTTATCAGTATCCAGACCAAGAAGAGGGAATGGAAGGCGCTGCCGCACGGCATGGATTGCTGCACTGACGTCCGCTTCGCTTCTCCGTATCAAGGCCAGACATTCCGTCCATCCCGTGGCAATGTCCGTTAGCGTCAGCGTGTTCAGATATGAGCCCTCAGACCTGTCACCGCAGTGCGCCACCAGGTCTGCCTCGACAAACCCGGGCGCCAGATCGTTCCAGTCGAAAAATGTCCGGACCGGGATCTGGTGCTTCAGTAGCTTGCCGCGGCGCGTTGTTGAAATGCTCGCCCCCGCCGGGTGTCTTTCATGGTACAGCAGCCGATCGGCGGTTGCCGGGCTCATGGCAAGCAGACGCTCGCGCACTTCTCCGACGAGCGAGATATGTCCAAAGCGTTCCAGGGCATCGACAAAATCCGGCAGGAAAGGCATCAGCCGCCTGGAGCAGATGCGATTAGCGGCCTTCCAAATAGCGGCGCGGCGGCATTTGTTTTTTGGAAGTTCTTTTCGGGATTCCGTGATTTAGCAGTTCCACCGCATGCTTGCGATGGTATCCGGAGCCTGATACGAACTCATCCAGAATTCGCCCTTTCTCTTTCCAGGTGGATATCCGATATCTCGGCACCAGTCGTTCCAGCAATTCCCTGCATGATGTAAGACTCATTTTTTGCCTCATCCTTTCCTCCAGTTGCACCTAAAAAGCATCGGCAACTGGTAGGATTTTGAATGAGGCAACGATCTCGCAGTAGTAGGATTTTTAATGAGTCAATGCACGGCAGTCTACGACCTCGACAACAGCGTCGCCAGTCGTGAGTTGGCTAGCCGATTTGCCAATTCAGGCTATTTCGACATCGTGGAATACGTCAGCGACGAGAACCGGGCCCGTGAGTTGATCGACCGCGAGAAAGTGCGTGCCGTGCTGCGCATGAACAAGGGCTTCGGGGCCGACTTGCTTGCAGGAAAGACCTCGACGCTCCAGCTGATCGTGGACGGCACGGATTCCAACACCGCCGGGATCGTGCTGAACTACAGCGCCAGGATCGTGGGCGAATATTCGCGGCAGATTCTGATAGCCCGCTACACCAAACTACGAGGAACGGCGGAGCAGCCCGCGCGGATCGATCTGGAGGCGCGCGCCTGGTTCAACAGCAATCTCGAGAGCCGGAACTTCTATGTGCCGGGTGTGATCGCAATCATCGTGATGCTGATTACCCTGATGCTCACCAGCATGGCCGTGGTGCGCGAGAAGGAGATCGGCACCATGGAGCAGATCATGGTCACCCCCATCACTCCGGCGGAGTTCATCCTCGGCAAGACATTACCCTTCGCTGTCATAGGGTTCGCTGACGTGGTCCTGATCACCCTGATCGGAGTCTTCTGGTTCGAAGTGCCGATCCGCGGGAGCCTGCCTCTCCTTTTTGCGGCTACCATTCTTTACCTCATGACGACCTTGGGCGCCGGGCTGCTCATCTCGACCGTGAGCGAGACTCAACAGCAAGCCATGATGAGCACATTCTTCTTTTATTTTCCCGCGGCGCTCCTGTCGGGATTCATGTTTCCCATCGCCAACATGCCCCCGGTGATTCAATGGATTACCTACCTGAATCCACTTCGGTATTTCCTGGTGATCATTCGCGGCATTTTCCTGAAAGGCGTGGGCGCCGGCATTCTATGGCCGCAGCTGGCCGCGCTCGCGGTCATGGGCCTCATCACCTTGTGGCTGGCATCGAGGAGATTTCGCAAGACCCTGGCGTGACAACTGCACCGCCAGAAATAAAATCATTGGGAATTGACCATTTACAAACAAGGGGGAACTCAGATGAACAAATCAAAGACTATGAAAGTGCTGATTGCCGTAACGCTTTTATCCACGACATTGTTACTGACACCGACCGCCGCGCTTGCCCACTGCGACGGGCTCGATGGCCCGGTCGTCAATGCAGCGCGAAAGGCGCTTGAAACCGGCGATGTGAACCTGGTGCTCATTTGGGTGCAAAAGACGGATGAGACCCAGATCAAGAGCGCTTTTGAAAAGACTCTGGCCGTTCGCAAGCTGAATCCGCAGGCCCGGGAACTCGCCGACATGTACTTCTTCGAGACGCTGGTCCGCGTCCATCGCGCCGGGGAGGGCGCTCCCTACACCGGTCTGAAGCCTGCCGGGCGCGATCTCGGCCCTGCGATTCCCGCGGGCGACAAGGCGATCGGGACGGGCTCGGCAGCGCCCCTGCTCAAGCTCCTGACGGACAAGGTCCAGGAGAGCCTCCATGCGCGGTTTCACGAGGTGCTGACGAAGAGCAAGTACTCCAAAGGCGACATATCAGCGGGACGAGAGTACGTGAAGGCCTATGTCGAATACATTCATTACGTCGAGCAGCTGTACGAAGCCGCTAAAGGTCCGGTCGGAGGCCATGTGCACGAGCCCGCCCCGGTCGATCCGCATCAGAACAGGTAGGAGTGAAATCCGGGACCGGCGCATGCAACAGGAATCGAAATCGTGATCGAGATGGAAGGAGTGCAGTATGTTCAGGAACTTCGTTAAACCCGCGGCCCTGGTTTTGGGTATCGGACTTCTTTCGGGCATTTCGCAACGGGTGCAGGCGAACGATCAGGCATCTGGCGGGGCTGCTGCTCCGCAATCTGTGGATGTTGCTTCCCCGACAGGCCAGGCAGCAACGAAAGAAACCCCTCTGACGCTCGAGGGGGCGGTCAGAATTGCCTTGGAAACCAACCCAAGCATTCGGATTGTCCGCGAGGATGTCACTGCGGCGAAGGCGGCAACCGGCGAAACACGCGCAGCTTACTATCCGGACTTGGGCCTGGTCGCCGGATACAGCCGCTGGGAGAGGCATGCATTCCTCCCCAGCGGCCTTGCGCTGCCGGGCATTTCCAAGACCATCGGCCCGACCGACGATTGGTTCGCGGGCCTCCGGGCGAGTTACATGATCTTCGACAGCGGCCGGCGCCGCGCGGAACTTCAGGCAGCCATTGCGAGGGTAGGCGTGGCGGAAGAGGAAGCTGCGAGGGCCCGTCACGACATTGTACTCCTGGTCCATCAATCCTATTTCAGCCTTGCGGCAGCCCAGGAGGTCGAGTCGATCGCGCGCAAGAAGCTGGCTCGTGCCGACGACCATCTGCGTCTGGCCGTCGAGCGGAAAGAAGCCGGCGCCGTCCCTCCAGCGGACGTTGTCAGAGCGCAGGTCGATGTCGCCGATGCCGGATTGTCATTGGAGAAAGCGGCGAGCGATATCCGGATTGCAAAGGGAAACCTGAACGCTTCGATGGGGCTTTCGCCTGATATGCCGATCGAGATTGACACACGGCCTCGAGACATCGTGGCGCCGGAAACCATCCGGATCTCCGAGGCGCTCGAGATGGCTGTCCAGGGGCGGCCTGAAATCAAGGCCGCTCGTCAGGCGATTGTAGCTGCGCGCAATCGCGTTGATTCCGCTCGCAGCGCCTTTGGCCTGAAGATAAGAGCCGAGGGAAGCTACGGCTGGAGAGACGAGATTTTTGCCCCGCGCGACCGGGACTGGATGGCCGGCATTTCCCTGGAGTTGCCGTTATTTACCGGCTTTGAAAGCAAGTATAAGGTTGAGAAGGCGAGAGCCGAGTTGGCGCGTGAGGAAGCCGGACTGGAAGCGCTTACCCTGGCAGTGCGGCGGGATGTCTGGACAGCTTATTCAAATCTCAAGGAATCCTATGAGCGAATCCAGGCTGCGGAGCCGCTTGTGAGGGATGCCGAGGAGAGCGTGCGCCTGGCTCGCGAGCGTTACGACGCCGGGGCCGGGACGATGACAGATCTGCTGGACTCGGAAGCCGCTCTTGCCCGAGCGGAAGGAGTCCGTACGGAAGCGCGCTGGAGCTACCAGATCGCAAGATCGGCATTTCTGCGCGCATCCGGCACACTGACGATACCTTGACAAAATACTTTTATGGAAGCCCGAAAGGCAAACCTTTGATTTAACCCCTTTCCATGAGGATTTTGATCCACGCCCGGTCCCATCCATCAGTTGCTTGCTGCCGACCACAGCCGGCTTATAGACCTGCTCATGCGCGCCGCAGCCGATCCTGAGGGTCTTGATTCCAATACGGTTTGCAGTCGCACATCCGTCGCCTTCCGACAGCATCGTGGGCTGCGCAACGCCAGGGCGGAAGCGCTCGAGAAAGTTGTTCAAATGTCTGTAAATCCAATCGTTACTCGACCTGGGAAATTGGTTCTCTTTTTTCCGGTGGAATGCTATAAGTCAAAAAATCGCATTGGAAAAGTAGTAACGGCAAACGGTGTTAGTTCGACCGTACATGCCATGTTTGAAAGTACCTCACTGACTCTTTTCTCCAGAATCGTTGGAGGCGCAAATGGTTGATTCAAGCGTTGTTCTCTACGGGCAAACGATCGCCTACACGCTCTATTGCCTGGCGATCATCCTGCTGATGGGTTGGTTCGCATTCAAAATCACCCGTGCAGGGCAGGGCGGTCCCGTCAAGCCGGCAATTTTCTACACTTTTGTATTATTCCTCGCCGTTCTTGGCGTATCCCTGCACATAATCACCTACAACACCATTCCGTGGACGGAAGTTGATCTGAACCGGGGCGACTACAAACCCGACAAGGCGTTCGCCATCACAGTCGAGAATCACCAATTCCGGCTTCCTGCCGAGAGAATGGTAGCCGCGACGGGCGATCTGGTTCTGTTCGACGTGAAATCCAATGATCTGACGTACGGCTTCGGGCTGTTCCGAAAGGACAACTCGATGTTGTTTCAGATGCAGGTCGTGCCGGGGCATCGAAACGACATCCTGTGGCGCTTCGAAAGACCCGGAGTATATACGATTCGCTCGACTGAGTATTCCGGACCGAAGGGTACGGACATGACCGTCGAGAATGCATTCGAAGTGATCGGGGCCGGCAAGCCCAAATAGTCAATTCAAATCCTAAATCGAGGCAAATAACATGGGATTCATCGATACTCTGGTCGCCGGCGAGCAGGCCTTGTTCAAACCGGAAACGCTGACGCCGATGCAAAAGAACACTCTCCGGTTCTACGGCGTCAAACGTCGGTTGTGTTTCCTTTAACTGACTGATTTTACGGTGGCTTACAAGTGGATCGCCCGGGCGCATCTGAGT
>Ga0315277_10008107_pt1 | contig 13557 bp, 10 predicted proteins | sample YL17G05_15_MG_FD_203695 | JGI IMG/M metagenome (GOLD analysis project Ga0315277, IMG submission 203695) | Sediment microbial communities from Yellowstone Lake, YNP, Wyoming, USA - YL17G05_15 | ecosystem: Environmental > Aquatic > Freshwater > Lake > Sediment | place: USA: Wyoming | collected...
CACCACACACCCCCAGGACCGGGCCGCCGCGGCCGCCCTCACCGCCGCCCAGTCCGCGCGCCGTGCCTCTCCGCTCCGGCCCTCGCCGGCCAGGCTCCGGGCCCTGTTGTAGGTCGGGATGATGACCGACACGCGGCTCATGTCGCTTGCCTCTTACCCCTTCACAGACGGAGTCTGCGGCATCTGGGCTCGCGGAACGGCAGCGACGTTCCGCCGGAACAACCACTGCAGTGGCCTCCGCACGCGCAGCCATTCCAGCAGCGCGGTCCTATCCAGTGTCCAGAGCTCTCTCTCCGCGATCCGAGCTGCCTCCCGAAGCCTGGCCTGATCCGAGGAGAGCAGGCAGATGCGGCCGCCGTTGGCCAGTGACAAGGACTCGACGATGCGCGCCGCCGGAGCGAGGCCCAGCAGGCGGCCCGGCGGCCAGTGCGACCGGTGGCGCTCGTAATCATTGCCGAAAGCTGCCTCTTGCGGCGCCTCCGTCCTGGGCACAGATACGACAGCCAGCCACGCCACCTTCAGCACCAGATCCATGAACTGCCCGGCCTCCTCCGCGGCGAAATGCTCCAGCACATCCAACACCAAGGCCAGATCGTAGTGGTGCTCGCCCAACCTGGGCAGCACCTCCATGGCATTTCCGATGAACACATTGTCGTAGACGTATCGGTGAATGGGTGACACGTACTGCGGCCAGACTTCGATGCAATCTATGGTGGTCCGCCACGGCGGAGGGTACGATGTGGCTTCCTTACAGCATCTGTTTATGTCCAGGTATTCGCGGCAGAGCACGCCGTACTTGCCGAATCCCGGGCCGATGTCCAGGATCGAGTTCGGCGACAGCACGCTGACGATTCTCACAATGCCGCCAATCTGGCTAGCTAGGCTTGAAGGCATCGTCGTCCTCCTTAGGCCTCCCGCGCCCTCGCCACCGGCACCTTCTTCTCGCCTGGCGCTGCTCGCACGAGGCGCCGCGCTGCCCCGCGCACCAGCGCAATCAGCGAGCAGAAGTCCTCGAGCCGAACCAGGGTTACATCCTTCATGCCGATCATCGAGACGCGCAGGAACCAAGCGGTGTTGACAGCGGAGGTCACCCCATACGCGGCCGTCGAGGCCGCGGCCGCCCCCACTATCCCCCACCGCGGGATCAGCAGCATGTCCAGCGCCAGCGTCACCGCCAGGCCCGCCCCCGACGCGTAGCTCATCGCCTGCTGGTGCCCTTGCGCGATCAGGTAAGCCGTCAGCACCTTGCCCGGCGTGAACATGATCACCCCTGGCAGCAGCATCAGCAGCGCAGGCACTGCGGGAGAGAACTCGCGCCCGAAAAGGGCCGGGACCAACAAGGGGGCGACTGCCGCGGTTCCTGCACATCCCAGCGCCACCAAGGCGGTCGCCAGTCGCGCGGCGCGGGCCGCCGCCTCCCCGGTCGCCGAGTCCGACCCGACGGCGCGCGGGAGAAGGGCGATCGCTATGGCCGCGGGAATCTGCCACATCAGCTCCCCCAGGCTCCCCGCCACACCGTACAGCCCCACCGCATAGGCTCCTAGGAAGTAGTTGACGATCAAGCGATCCAGCGAGAGGTTTGCCCAGTAGGCGACCAGCCCGGGGTGCATCTTCAGGCCGAACAACACGGAAGCGCGGACCAGCCCGAGGTCAACCCGGCGCGGCATCCTCACTCGTCGGCCCAGCCAGATGACGACCGCCCCAGACATGACGATCGGTACCAGCAAGCCAGCCAGCACAGCTCCCGTGACGCCCATCCTCAGGCCGAGCACGAACACCGCTGTGAGGATGAGACCAAGCACGGCGCCCGCGGTGCAGAGCGCGGTCCGTTCACGCACCCAGCCCGCGCCAAGGATGGCGGCATAGGTTAGCGCTGTGAATGTCCCGAAGGCCAGTCCAGCTCCGGCGAGCAACAGCAGGCTGCGGGGCACACCTCGCAGCGCGGATGATGCCAGCGCCGCGCTCAGCCCCCAGACGACCAGCAGCCCTATCGCCCCTGTCACCGCCCCCATCGCCACCGCCGCCGTCAGTGCGCTTCCCACCGACGCGCGCCGCCGCGAGACGTAGTACATCAGCCCTGACTCCGCGCTGAGGGGAACCACCCAGCCGACCAGCCCGACCGTCAACACCACCAGGGCGACCACTCCTCGCCCCGCCGGTCCCAGGGCGCGGGCGGTGATCACGCTGGTCGCCATACCGCAGACCAGAGAGGCGCCCTGTGCGGTCATGGTGAGGAGCGCGTCCTTGCCCAGGCTGCCCCGGGGGCCCAAGCAGTCCCTTTCCGGGGATCCGGGCGACCGCGAGAGCTGCTCAGCCGGCGGTGGTGGTTTCGCCTGCGCTATCTCCATCTACGGCGGAGCGCGGCTCCGCTGCCTCCTGTGTGCTCTGCCCCTCTTGTCCGGACTGATGTCGGCGCGACCTCCGACGACGCTTCCCAGAGGTGGCATCCTCCCGGTCGTAGTAGTCGTAGTAGTGATAGTAGTAGCCCCCGTAGTACCCGTATCCATATCCCGTGCGGTGCTGCACCTTGTTGATGACCACCCCGGAGATGTCGTGGCCGATGTTGCTCAGCAGCATCCGTGCTCGCTGCAAGGCGCGGCGGTGGGATTCCCCGGGAACACACACCATCAATACTGCGTCGCTCATGCTCGCCAGCACCAGGCCGTCCGCGGCGGCGAGCAAAGGAGAGCTGTCGAACACCACCAGATCGGCGCTGCTGCGCAGTTTCTCCACCAGCCCCCGCATCTGTGCTGAGTCGAGCAGGTCCGTCGGGTTGGGAGCGCGATTGCCCGCGCTCAGGAACCGCAGCCCCGTCTCCGGGATCTCCTCCAGAGTCTCCGCGACCTCGGCCTGACCCACTAGCACATCGCTCATCCCCTTCGCCCCGTCGGTGCCCAGCACTCGCCGTAGCGACGGCCGTCTCAGGTCGCCGTCCACGAGCACCACCCGTCGGCCGCTAAGGGCAGCCGCGGTGGCCAGGTTCAGAGCGGTAGTGGTCTTGCCCTCCTGGGGACCGGCGCTGGTGATCAGCACCACCCGCCCGCCCTCTCCCGGGGTGACGAAGCCGAGGTTGTAGCGCAGGGTGCGGTACGCATCAATGGACCTGGTGGGCGGGTTCTTCACTCGCCCCAGGCTGGCGGGCTGGGCGGCGGAGAGCATGGGGACCGTGCCCAGCACGGGAGCGTCAAGCAGGCGCGCCACCTCCTCTTGGTCTCGCACCGTGTCGTCCAGTTGCTCTTGCAGGAGGGCGAGCGCTACCCCCAGGCCGACGCCAAAGAGAATGCCAAGGAATAGGTTGAGCGAGACATTCGGCCTCACCGGCAAGCGGGGCAGGGAAGCGGGCTCGGCCACCTCGGTGTTACCCAGGGCCATCACCCTCCCCACCTCCACCTCCTGGTTCCGCTGCAGGAGATCGGTGTAGATCTTCTGCGACACCTCCACCTGCCGCTCAAGACGGGCGAGGGCGATCTGCCGATTGGGGATCTTCTGGAGTTCCTTGCCGGCGATGGCCAGCTCGGACTGCAGTTGTCGGCCGCGTGCCTTCAGAGCCGCTGCCTCTGCCTCCCCCTGGATCATCTGGCTGGTGAGGGACTGCTGCACCGACAAGTCGCCCACGCCTGAGCGTACGATATTCCGGACCTCGGCATCGAGCTGACCTTTGGTGATGCGAATCTGCTGGTTGATCTGATCCAGCGGACCTGTGAAGGCGGAGGTGTAGCGAGACTCCGCGGCGATACGCTGCCCTTCCAGCTCCACCAGCCTGGCGCGCAGTTGCTGCACCACCCCGTTGTCGCGCACCTCACCTGTGGCGATGCTGGCGTTCTGCTGACGCCACTGGCTGCGCACCTTGCTCAGACGCACCTGCGCTTGAACGAGGTCCATATTCGTCTTGTCCGCATCGGCCCGCAGAGAGGCGACGCGGTCCAATATCTCGCCGGCGGCCGCATCTGAGGCCACCGTACCGGTGGCCTCCTTGAAGGCACGCAGCGCGTTCTCCGCCTCGCCCAGGTTGACGCGCGCCACCGAGAGCTGCTGAGACAGATAGCGTCCGGCGCTCTCGGCGGAGCTCTGGGCGCGGCGGCGGCTCATGGCGACATAGGACTCCGCGGCCCCGTTCGCCACTCTCTGAGCATCGGCGGGCGATTGGGCGCGAGCGCTCACGCGCACCAGCTTCGTCTTGGGCACCGCATCCGCGCTCAGCATTCCCCGCACTTGCCCAGACGACAGTGCCGGGCCACCGTGAGCCTTCAGCCAGCTTGCCGTCTCCCGGGCTGTGGACTCCCCCTGGATCAGCTGCACGTGAGTCTCCAGATCGGGCGCCGCCATCCCCGTCATCATCGGCGGCATCTCCTGGTTGCTATCGGAGGCGCTGCGCCCACCCGGATTCTCGCTTACCAGCAGCGTCGTCTTCGCCTCGTAGATGCGAGGAGAGGTGGCGGTGGCCAGGCAAGCAACCGCAAACACGACGGCCAATGAACCTAGCACCGTCCACCTCCGCCGCAGCAGGATGCCCGCGTACATCTGGATGGGTGATGGAGAGCCCTCCATCTGCGCGAAGGTGGCCACCGCTCGGCCGATCGGCTCCGCCGGAGAGAGGCGATCTTCCTGGTACCGCGCTGGGAGCGGTGCGTCTCCGTTGTCATGACTCATGTGTCACTCCTTGTCCCCTCCATGCTGGGCGCGGCCATGCTAAACCGCGCCCAGGCAGCGCTCATCGCCGACCATGGCGCCGCGTCAGACCCGGCGCCGTCTCACCGGCTTGCGGTGAACTGGATGTCGAACGTGTGGTCGCCGGTGTTCGTGGCCGTGTCCAGGGTCATCACCCCATTGCTCATGGTGAGCACACCGCTCCAGGGTACGCCCCCCACCGTCCCCGAGAAGGTGCCGGTGGCGAAAGTCCCGGAACGGGTGATCACTCCTCCGTCCTCAAAGCGATCCCCTGGTGTCTGCATCTGCGCGGTCGCGGTGGTGATCTCCACCGCCACCACGCTGCTATCCGGCCTGGTGAGAGTGCCAGTTCCTGTCCCGGTGGAGGCCAGCTGGGAGACGTCGGCGCCTTCCGACTGGTAGGTATACTCGATCACCATGGTGCCTCCCGCGCCGGTCACGGTGATGGTGCCGGTACCCTGCTCCTGCCAGCCATCACCCACCCACTCAGCGGAATGCTCACCTGCCATGGTGCCCGATCCGTTGGCCGTGATCACCTCGGCGCCGCCGCCTCCACCGAAGGCGCCAGCCGCCGCCAGCAGACCGGCCCCCGCCATCGCGGCCCCCACGAACGGGGCATGGATGGCGGCGATGGCGGCGCTGCCGAGCACGGCTCCTGTACTCAGGTTGACCAGTTCAGCGGAGAAGCGAAGCGGCACTCCGGCCTTCATCTCCTCGTACGGGAACGTCACCTTCACCGGCGCCGAGGCGCCCGGGGCAAGCGGCCCGCCCTTTACCGTGTACACGCGACGGGCGGGCTTCTGGGCGGTCTGCGCGGGAGCGCCAGGCTGCCCCGTGACAGGAGCCACCTCTGCTCTCGCGGAGCCGGGTCCGGCATCCACCATGAACCTGACCTCGTAGTCGAGCGGCTCCTTGCTCCTGTTGATCACCAGAGCACGCAGCTCGACGTACTTCTTCCCCTCGATCTCGACGATCCCCCATCCCTGGTTGATGATCTGGTACTGCGCCGCCGCATTGGCGACTGCACTCCCCAACACCAGAAGAACCACCAGGCCGAGCCAGACTGCTGTTCTCCTCACACCCACCAACATGACCGTGTCCTCCTCGCTGAGCATTCTCCGTCTTGACTATGGCTCGTGCACCACGAGCCTACCGCGAGCCAATCGGCAGAGGTCTGCCGACGCACGCCCGGAAGCGGCGCCTGCCTTCCCCGTCCTCATGGCACTAGGTACTGGACCAGAGGCAGCCACGCCCACAACTGAGGGCCGCGCTCTCCTCTCGCCGGCACGAACAACACGTCTCCGTCTTGCAGCATGATGTTCTGCCTGGCATCGCCCTTTCGCAGCAAACGGGCGATGTCCACTGGCAGAGAAGTCGGCTGCCCGTTGACCACCCGCAAGATGGTGGCATCGGCAAGCCGCCCCGACCCGGTGACTCCGCCGATCACGTTCAGCAGGTCGAGCAGCGTAGAGCGCTCCGGCAGCATCTGCCGGCCCGGAGTGCGCACATCGCCCATCGCGTAGACCGTCACCAACGCCCGTCGCGGCACGGTCAGCACATCGCCGGATTGGAGCAGGATGTTCTGGAAGGTATCGCCCTGCAGCAGCGCCAGCAGGTCCACGGACACCGCGACATCCCCGCGCGTGATCAGTGCGTGGGCGAGATCGGCGGTCGGGAACTGCGCCTCAATGGGTGTTCCCGTGGTCTTGGAGGTGACCAGCCCCGCCTTCTCGATGGCGTCGAGCACTCGCACCTCCCGGTCGGACGGCATGTCGAACATGCCGGGGTCAGGCACCTCCCCCAGCACCACGTACCGCCGGGGCACATCCGCGTCCGCCCTTCGGTTGACCAACACCACATCCCCGGGCTCCAGCCTCGCCCCTCCACCTGGCTGTCCCGTGGTGGTCGCCGGTGGCGATCTGAGCGGCACGTTCACCAACTCCCCCGTCCGGTACTTCACGATGGTGGCCACCCCGCTCGCCCGGTCGGTGGGGCCGCCCGCGGCAGCGAGCGCCTGCATCAAGCCCGCCGTGCTGGTGATCGGATAGACGCCTGGGCTCTTCACCTCACCCAGCAGGAAGATGCTCGTGCCCATCTTCCCGTACTCGCGGACCGTCACCAGCACCTGAGGCCGCTTCAGGTATGCCGAGAGCCGGTCCCGAAGCGTGGCCTCCATCTCTCTGCAAGTCAATCCGGCGCATGCTACGTCCCCCAGCAGCGGGTACGAAATGGTGCCACCACCGTTGACCTGGCAGTCACGGCTGAGCTCCTCTTCACCCCACACGGTAATCGCAAGGACATCCCCCGCCGCGATGCGGTAGCCCTCGGCGCTGACAGCGGCAAGGCCCTCGGTGGTGGCTAGGCTCTGCGAGCCCGCCGACGCCGGATGCGGCTCGGCGGACTTAGGGACCGTGGCCGCCGCCACAGGCGACGTCTGTCCCCCGCCGGCACTCACTTCCTCGCTCATGGCGGGGAGACTTGCCACTATCGCCAACAGACTCAGCCATACGCACAATCGCATGTAATGCCTCCTTGCAACCGCTATCTTCACTGGCCTCCTGCGGAGGGGGCAGGGCGGCCGCCCGCTGCCTGGCCGGCCAGGGGCGCCGCCTCTTGCCCGCCTAAGGCGGGCGACCTCCGGGGAAGCGCCCCTCGGCGGACGCTTTCCCACCTCAGGCGGACGAACTCGCTCACGCGCGCCACCAAGGCTCCGAAAGGCATCTCTCCCGTCACCAGAGCCAGAAGCGTCAACCCCATCGCCGCCAGGAGAGCGCCCCACCCATCTCTGCACACGACCACTCCCGCGGCGGCGAACACGCCGGACATCATGTACACCGCCGCTGCTGTCTGCCGCGCGCTGAGGCCCCGCTCGCCCAGCCGATGAGGTAGGTGGTCGTGGCCATTGGACTCCAGCAGCTCGCGCATACCACGGACCCCCACCCGACGACGACGCAGGTGCACCACCACGATGTCCCACACCGGAACGGCCACCGGCAGCGCCGCCATCCATGCCTGTGTGAAGGCCGGCGCGCCGCGGGTGGCCGCGATCGCCAGCGCACCCAGGAGAAACCCCAGCACCGTGCTGCCAGCGTCTCCAAGGAAGATGGAGGCGGGAGGGTAGTTGTACCGCAGGAAGCTCAGGCAGGCCCCAGCCAGAGCTGCCGCCATGAGGGACACCGCCCAGTGCCCGCAGAGGAGAGCGATGGCGCAGTAGCCTGCAGCCGTGATCGCCCCCACGCCCGCGGCGATGCCATCCGCGCAGTCCATGCAGTTGATGGCGTTGGTGACCCCCATCAGCCACAGGATGGAGATGGCGTAGTCTGCAAACTCCCACGCGAACCAGTGGAAGCGGACGCCCGCGGACACGACTCCGAGCGCGCCCACAAACTGGATCGCCATCCGCAAGCGGGCCGGAACCGTGAAGCGGTCGTCAACCAGCCCCAGCACAAGCAGCAGGCCCGCTCCCGCGATCAGCCACAGACTGCGCAGGTCAACATGCTCGAACACCGCGTAGCCGCCGACGGTGGCCAGGTACAGGGCCAGCCCGCCAAGCAACGGGACGGCGCGGCAGGAAGGCTTGTGGCGATTGGGTTTGTCTACGAAGTCCAGGCGGATTGCCAGCCGACGCACGAGCGGGGTGAGGACGATCCCCGCCAGCAGACTGACGGTGGCGCAGTACAGGACGGCAGCTAGCTGCTGCTTGACGATCATGCCGCTTTCCGTCTCACAGGTCGCTGCTCTCTGGCGGCTAGGCCTCCGGCCGTGGCTAGGCTCTGCGAGCCGCCATCCCGGTCCGCCTGGGCGGACCTAGGGACCGTGGCGGTCGCCGCAGGCGACCTAGCCACCAGCACCTCCTGTGCCGCGCCCAGCAGCAACCTGACTTCCTGGCGACTCAGCGCCGGGTAGAGTGGCAGCGAGAGCGCTTCCGAGTACACGCGGTCGGTGTTCGGCAGATGCCCGGAGGCGCCCGGCAGGTAGTGGTGCAGCGGACGATAGACTGGTCTCTTGCACTCCACTGCGCGAGACCCAAAGGCGGAGATGGCCCAGTCCACATCGGGCACCCGCACCACATAGCGGTAGAACACCGGCTCGCAGTCCGGAGAGCTGGGTGGCAGACGAACATCCAGCTCGGACAGCGTCGAGCTGTACTCGGCGGCGAGCGCGCGCCGACGCCGAAGCGCCTCCGGCAGGCGGGCAAGCTGGCTCAGCCCGAGGCTGGCCTGAAGGTCGCTCATCTGGCAGTTGTAGCGCACCTCGTAGTGATCGTGCTTGTCGCACTCGCGCAGCGACCGCATCCGCTCGGCAAGACGGGGATCAGAGGTGCAGGCCATCCCCCCGACCCCGGTCGTGATCACTTTCGTGGCGTAGAAAGACAACACTGAGACCAGGCCGTACCCGCCAACCGGTCGGCCGCGCCACCGCGCTCCCAGTGCCTGCGAACAGTCCTCGATCACCGGCGGCCGCGCCTCGTCCATCGAACTCAGGTCCGCGGGATGGCCGAAGGAGTGCACCACGATCACTGCCCTTGTGCGCGGACCGACCCGGCCGCGTACCTCGCCCGGGCTCAAGTTCCCGGTCTCCTCGTCTACGTCACAAAGCACCGGCGTGGCGCGCGCCTGGTGCACTGCATTCAGCACTGCTGCGCACGTGTACGCGGGCAGGATCACCTCCTCCCCCTCCCCCACCCCGAGCGCCAGCAGCGACAGATGCAGAGCCGCGGTTCCGGACGACGTCGCCACCCCGTAGCGCTGCTCGACCAGCGCGGCGACCTCCACCTCGAACCGCCGGACTTGCTCCCCGGCGGCGAGGTCGCCGCTCCGCATCGCCGCGGCCACCGCCGCCACGTCTTCCTCCTCAACCCACGGGCGAGAATGACGGATCATGCCACCACCCTCGCCGGCGCGCCGCTGCGCAGAACCCCCAGAGCCGCCGGACCTTCGTTCAGCAGGAGGTCAACCACCGATAGATCGGGGATGAACCCCAGTTCCGGGAAGAGCTGCTGATATTCCGGGCATCGCCACTCCTGGATCACCAGCTCGATGCCTGCCTCCTCCAGACAGTGCGCATCCAGATACGACTCCAGCGCGAAGGCGCCCGAGTAGTAGGCATCCGCGCCTACTGCTCTGCAGATCTCCACCAGCCGTTCGGTGCCCTCTCCGCCAACCCCCAGTGTGGAGGCGCGGACCAGATGGGTGGTGATGCCGAGCGCGGAGCACAGATAGGTCAGCAGTTCCCAGTTGAGGTCTTTCAGGCGGCCCCACCGGTGGCGGTAGATCTCCGCCAGGGCGGGGGCGTGGTGCGAGAAGTATGCCGCCCGACCGTAGTTGTACTGAGTGGCTCGCCAGTGGCTCTCGTTCCATCCCCTCACGTCCGCGATCTCGACCTGGTCCAGGCGCTGCCGCAGGTGGGCGCTGACTGGCACCGTGAGGTACATCCAGCCACCCGCGTGCTTTAGCCGGTTGCGGTTCTGAAAGCCGTTCTTGGTGTACTGCACATCATCCAGCACTACGAACACATCCGCGTGAGCGATCTTCTCCATGTAGCGGAGCCAGGGCAGGTAGTGCAGTTGATGGATCGCCGCCAGCATCGCTACCTCCTCACAACAGCAGCCGGTGACAGGTGAACGCCTCCGCCGCTTCCACCGCCACCTCGCTGCCCCGCAGCCTCGCCAGCCGCTCCAGGTTCTCCAGACTGGAATGGTGAGGTTCCGGCCTTATTTGAGAACGGTGGCAGGCGTGGGCCTCCAGCTTTCGATCCAGATACTCCCCGCTGACGTCCACGTAGACGGTGAACTGATGCGGGGTAGTGCTCCAGCCGAGCTGCGGAGAGTCGGCAGAGAGCACCACCGGCACAAACGGCTTATCCGAGGGGAGGTGGGGCCGGCAGGCGGCGAACCCCGCCTGGAAGGTTGCCCGGTGGTCCTGGTTGTAGGAGGGAGCGGGGAGGATCACCATCTCCGGTCGCACCCGGTCAATCGCCAGGGCGCTTCCCCGCTCCATCTCGGCGATCAGATCCCGCTGCGGGACCGCGTCCAGACGCATGTGCCGCTCCGCCTCCGCGTACACCACCGTGTGCTCGTCAACCCCAAGGCAGCGCATCGCCGCCTCCAGCTCGCAGATGCGGGTGCGGGCGGACACAAAGGACTGCGGTGAGTGGTAGTGGTTGAGGTCACCCACCGACATGATCATCACGTACACGTGCGCCCCTTGCGCCTTGGCGCGTGCGATCGTCCCCCCACACCCGAACGTCTCATCATCGGGATGAGGCATTATTACCAGCAGCTTACAGTTGCTGAGTAGCTGGTTCATGCTCCTCCCTGTCTCGTTCATCGCGGGGCTGAAGCATCAGAGAGCCAGCCCGGCTTTCCATGTCCAGGTAGGCAAGCGACTCCGCAGGGATGGAGCGCGGAGTCAAGTGGTAGTGTGCTCGACACCAAGCAATCGTCCGTTCCATTCCCTCCTCCAGCATCACCTCAGGAGCGAAGCCCAGCAACCTCGTCGCCTTGGATATGTCCGGACAGCGGCGAGGCGTGTCCTCGTGCCGCTGGCCGTAGTAGTCCTCATAGGGCACCTGGAGGATGGACGAGCGAGAGTCGGTCAGGCGCTTGACCAGCTCGGCGAGACTCAGTATTGAGGTCTCCGTCGGATTCCCGAGGTTGAACACCTCACCCACAGCTTCTGGGAGCTCCCCGGCCAACAGAGTGCCGGCGACGGTGTCCGTGACATAGGTGAAGCTGCGGGTCTGGCGTCCGCCGTTGTGGACTGTGATCGGCGCCCCCAGAAGAGCCTGGCGGGCGAAGTTGGCGACCACGCTGCCGTAGCCGTTCTCATTCAGGCGTGGGCCGTACGAGTTGAAGTACCGGACCACGGATGCCTGCAAGCCCTTGCGGTGGTAGGCCCAAGCAAGGTGTTCGTCAATCGCCTTGCTCGCCGAGTACGACCACCGGTTCACCGATGTGGGGCCCAGCACGCGGTCGGCTTCCTCGGACAGCCGTCTCCCATCTGAGCGTCCGTAGATCTCGCTGCTGGAAGCGATGACCACCCGCTTCCAGTGCCGGGCGCAGGAGGCGAGGACGTTCTCGGTCCCGCGGACATTCGTCAGGATGGCGTTGAGGGGGTCGCACACGATGTGTCGCACGCCCACCACCGCGGCGAGGTGATAGACAACATCCACCTCCGCCACCAGTTTGTCCACGCACTCGGCGTTGAGAACCGAGTCGCAGACGAAGTGCAGCCCTTCCCCTCCCAGGTGATGGCGGATGCTGTCAACGGTGCCCACCACCAGGTTGTCGAGAACCCACACCTCCCGCTGCTGTGCCCGCAGGGCATCCACCAGATGCGATCCGATGAAGCCCGCGCCTCCAGTCACCAACACCTTCATTCCTCGCCTCCGAGCTTCGGGCATCCGGAATGGGTGCAGGGAACTGGCTGATTACCGCGGCGCTCCCGCGCCCCACCCGGCGCGCCAGACGCGTCGTCACTGCAGGCGACGTCCAACGCACAGCTTCGGGAGGAGGGGACAAGTGGTCGCCAGCTAGCAGCTCGACCTCAAACCCTCCCCGTCTGCCCATCCCCACCACCACAGCACGGATCTCAACCCGGTCAGCCGTGGGCTTGCGAAGCGGGCACCATAATCCACGCATGCCTCTCGCCGGTCAAGGCGCGCCAACTGCCAATTGTCAACAAAGGACGCAAAGCGCGAGCACCACGGCACGCGGCACCTCCCCTGTCGTGTGTCGCCAACCGCAGCAAGGAGCGCAGAACGCGCATCGAGAGGGCGCCTGAAGCGCCCTCTCGATGCTATCTCACACAGCAGGCCGGCCCGAGTTCACGACCCGGATCAGCCAGCGCTGGCTACTTTACGCGGCGCCACGACACCGCGTCGAACTGGGACGGCGCCACGGTTGCCCCTGGCATCTCTACAGTCACGCTCTTGTATACGACCTTCAAGCTGCCGTTGGCCTTGATGATGTCCGCGGCGACCCCGCCTATCACCTCCGCGTTGCCGCTCCCCTCGAAGGTGCTCGGCACGTCCACGTTGTGGGCGTAGATCCATCCCTCAATCCGGCAGTTGCCGTTGATCTTCACCCCGCCTGCACACACCAGCGCAAACTCGTCACTCGCCTGAGTCAGTGAGGCGTTGCCGTTGATGCGCACGCTCCCGGTGACCACGATCACACCTTTCCCCCGGAAGTTGCTGTTGATGGTGGCGTTGCCCTGCACATAGGTGATGCCGTTCAGGTCGGTGGTCCCGGTAAAGCTCTGGTCGCCGATCAGGACGGTGGTCGCCTCCGCCCTGTAGTGAGCCAGGTCAATGGCGGGCATGGAGATGCGTGGCTGGTCCTGCAAGATGCTTCCCGAGATGTTGGGGCTGCCCTGGTTCTTGACCTTGCCCATCGCCGACACGTCGCCGTCCACTGTCGGGCTCCCCTTGATGGTGATGTTGCCGTTGGCGTGCGCGTCACCAGTGATGTCGAAGCTGCCCGACATGGTCATGTCTGAGTTGGAGAACACGGCATGATCGAACACCGCATTCTGATCGCTCACGCCGTTGCTCAGGAACTTGCCCACCACCTTCACCTCGGAGGTCCAGCCCTGGTAGGTGCCAGTGGAGGTGAGCAGCACTGTGGTGGGCGAGCCGTTCCAGTTCTGGGCGGTGACGGTGAAGGAGCCGCCCGCCAGGTCGGACTGGGTCCATGTCTTTGGCAAACCTGACCCTCCGTCGTTGTACAGCTTCCAGGCCGCGTAGTCTATCCCCGCCTCCGCCAGGTTGAAGGCCAACGTCTCCTTCTTGGCGCGGCCGGCAGTGTTGAGTTCCTGCACCGCCTGGGAGATCATGCTGGAGCCAAGCATCAGCACCACGAATAGGAAGACAATCGCCGCGATGAGC
>Ga0315277_10008108_pt1 | contig 13556 bp, 9 predicted proteins | sample YL17G05_15_MG_FD_203695 | JGI IMG/M metagenome (GOLD analysis project Ga0315277, IMG submission 203695) | Sediment microbial communities from Yellowstone Lake, YNP, Wyoming, USA - YL17G05_15 | ecosystem: Environmental > Aquatic > Freshwater > Lake > Sediment | place: USA: Wyoming | collected...
CTCTCGAAGCAGACCATCGCGGCGGCGTGTCGTGCGGCGGTCCGCGTCCACGCCAAGAACAAGAAGCTCTACCAGGACGTCATGGGCGGTCGGTTCAACAACGCAGGCAAGACGGCGATGTGTTACGGCTGTCGCAAGGAGAAACCAGTCGCTGGTGGAAAGAAATTCCACGACGGGTTCATCTGCGGCTCTTGCTTGCGAGGGGCTTCTTCTTTCGATGAGTCGAGCCATTACAGGGGTGCCAACAAGCCATGTGACTGTCCTTGTGGGTGTCGGAAAGCTGCCGGGAAGTATGCGACGTGCGCCTACTGCGCCACAGCTTCGTGCGATCGAGGCAGGCTCTGTAGTCGGTGCGGAGAGCGGCGAGTGCGCCCTGGCATCGAGCATGGCCGGCAAACTCCTGGGGGGTTCGAGTGGCTCTGTTCCACATGTGACCAAACCAAGGGGAAGTCGAAGAACCCCCAGTCGAACCCCATGCTCACGCGTGCGGCGGCGAACCAGATCCTCGACGGCGCCTACGGGAACTTCGACCAGGCTCTCCACTTCGCCAAGAGCCAGCCGGGGCCGTTCTGGCGTCAGGTCGAGGTCGAGCTGCACCAGCTCGCGGAGGAGACGGCGCGCCCGCTCGTGCGGGGCGTGAAGGCCCGGCGTGCGACGGTGCGGCTCAACTCCTCGGCGCAGCAGGCGCAGCCGCCCGCAGGCACCATGGCCTATCAGCTCCTCGAGCAGACCGGCGGCGATCACCAGCAAGCGTTGCACGTCGCGAGCGGCCAGAAAGGCACTTACTGGCGCCAGGTCGAGAACGCGCTCCGTCGCCAGGCGTCGTCCGACGATGCCAGGCTCCAGATGATGTGGGCGACCAACCCACTCACGGCGGGAGAGGCCGATCCCATGTGGACCGCCCAAGCTCGCATGCAGGGTCACCTCGAGCGGGCCGAGCGGTCGCTCGATGACATGAGCCTCGCGGTCAGCCGCGCGCAGGGTTCACGCCGGACCAACGCGTCTTGCAAGCGTTGCCACGGGCAGCGCCAGGTCCGTCTCGGTCGGAACATGATCCCGTGTCCGCTCTGTTGCAGAAAGGCGAGGAACGCCTAGTCCATGGCTTTCGTCGCGTTCGACATCGAGAAGGGCGTCCTCAAGGCCAGCGCGGATCCGCGCGAGGCCGAGGCCGTCGCCGTGTACCACGCCAAGCGCGATGGCGACCCTGGCGTGGGGCTCGATGTTGAAGGCCAGGACACCGGGCTTCCCCGCAGGCACCCGAACCCCCACATGAACCCGCCGCCGCTCGTCCTCTCGGGGCTCACGCCCCTCTCCGAGCGCGAGGTCATGGGGATCTCTCCGGAGCAGGCGCACCAGGTGATCGGGAAGTACTTCCCGGTCCAGTCGGGCCGTGGCTACGCGCCCTACCTTCCGGGCACGGCGCAGCCGCTGCACATCGTCCGGGCGCGCGGGTTCTTGAAGAAGAACGCCAAGCTCGAGAAGACCGACATAGATACCAGCTTGGGCGAAGTCCCGTCCGTCGCCTTCGGGTTGTCGCTCGTGCCGGCCAACTTCGGGCAGACCCTCAAGGACTCGAACGGCGAGTCGGTCTTCTACATGAGTCAGCGCCAGTCTCCGGAACGAGCCCATGGTTGGGTCAAGGCCCGCGCATTCGCGGAGGGGCTCAAAGTCGATGTTCTTCGATCATTGAGCCAGAGGATGGGGCGCAATACGTTCAACCTTTGTCCGAGCAGCACACCAGAGTGCCAGCGTTCGTGTCTCGTGAAGACGGGCCAGAACGACTCCGTCAAGAATTACCCGAAGCTCCTCTCGACCTTTGCGCTCCTGAACCACCCCAAAGAGTTTGCGAGGCTCTTGATCCACTCGCTCGACAAGTACTTTTGGTCGCCCTCACCCAAGATCGCGGACGCGTTCCGGTTCGTCAGGTTGAACGTCTACTCCGACATCGTCTGGGAGGAATTCTTGCCCTGGATGTTCGTGCGATACCTCTCGAGATACCCGAGACGGTCCGCGCCAGGGATGTTCTACGACTACACGAAGATCGCGGAGCGGATCACCGCACCGAGGTCGAGTAACTACGACCTCACGTTCTCCTATTCCGGGGAGGCCCAGAATATTCAACAGTGCCGTCAATTCTTGGTGAACGGCCAGGCCCGATGCGCTGTCGTGTTCCTCCGGGGCCTGAAGGAGTGGAAAGGCCTTTTCGCGAAGGGTCCGACTCATTGGAAGGGATTTCCCGTCGTCAACGGGGATCGCCACGACTTCCGTCCGTTCGATCCGTTGAGCGTCTGGACGGCGCTCAGGTGGAAGACACCCAAGGGCTTCAACGTCACGTCCGATGAGGTTGATCTGGTGTTGAGGGAGCGCGCTGCGGAAGGGCGCAGAGGCAAGGTGGTCAAGGCTCACGACGTGATCAAGAAGTTCATCATCCGTGCAGAGTTGGAAGACGGCGAGTGGATCGTCTCGGAGCAGCCGAGGCACACCGCGGCGGTCTCGGTGGGGGGTGACAAGTGAGCTTCGAGATCCACGCCGGAGATCGCGTCACGATCGTGACCCCCCACGGGCATCAGCGGACGGGCAGAGCCGTCATGCTCGGGCCCGCCGGTTGGGTGCTCAACATGGGCGGCGCCCACGGGACGCCCGCCATCGCCAGCGATCAGAACATCGTGTCGGTCAAGCACCGGAACGGACCGGGCGGTTGCCCGGTCATGGGACCGATGCCCAACCCCACGGGTTGGCCGCTCTCGGGCTACGTCATGCACAAGGGCCAGGAGGAGATCCTCTACCGGCCCCGAATCGGGAAGCACCGTCCCCGCGTCTATGTGCCCGGCGACACCGAGCCCCCGGCGTCGGCGCAGGACGAGCAGCAGTATCGCCACATGGAGCGCATGAGTCAGGCCGCGCAGCACGGGTGGTCGCTCAAGCGAAAGAAGAAGGCCAAAAAGAAGAAGAAGAACCCGTTCATGGAGGCCCTCGTCGGTGGCGTGGCCGGCTCCCTTGCGGTGAACGCTGTCAACAGCAACCCCCGGCTCAACCCTGTCACGCGCGAGACCCGGAGCAACCCGGTCGTCACCGGCGAGCTCGTCGAGGCTCCTGTCGGGGCCACCTACGAGATCGGTGTCCTGCTCCCGGACGGGTATCGCTACGCTCTCAGCCAGGACGACGCGAGTTTCGTGAGGCGATCGCGCCTCGGCCCGGGCTCCCCGGTCCGCGTGGACTACTACGACGCGGACCAGTTTGCCTCGATCCTCCGCAAGGCCACGCTCAGTCTGAACGGGCTCTGCCCCGGGTGCTGGGGCCCGACGGACGGCGGCTGCGAGTGCCCTCCTGTCGGGACGGGCCAGGTGATCAGCAACCCGCAGCTCCAGGTCCCGACGCGTATGGGCCAGCTCCAGGAGTTCGCGGCGCGAGCCGGCTACTACGTGGCGACCTGGAGCCCCGGAGATAAGATCACGCGCTACCGGTTCTTCAAGCTCCCTGTCGCTCCGGACCAGAGCTACTTCGGGCCGGCGAACGGCGACCACACCGCCCTCGGGCTCAAGAAGGCCTGGCAGTTTCTCCAGAGGCGCCCGAACCCGTCGCTCGCCCTCGTCGGGGTTCTCGGGAACCCGGCTCAGACCGTCGGTCAGGAGATCAGTCACCTGATCCGCGAGAAGGGCTACCCCCAGAAGCGAGCCGTCGCCGCCGCGTTGAGCATGGAGCGCGCCGGGAAGTTGCGCCGCAAGAACCGCGGCGACCACGGGCTCGAGCGCGTGATCAGCCTGGACGAGGCGCGCGATCACTGGTCAAGACTTGGCAGGCTTCCCGAATTCGAGGAATCCGTGGCACGGCACCAGGCGTTCTGGGGAGTCCTCCCGGAATCCGCCTACGTCTTCACGCACGACGACGGGAGTCCCAAAGACACCAACGAGATCGGTCCCTGCCTCGGACGTGTTCCCGAGACGATCTATACCGGAGCCCCTCCGAACAGCTTCAAGCTGGAGAACGGCCAGGACGTCGTCTATGTCCATGACCATACCGAAGGGCTGAAAGACCCCAAGCCGAGTGACATGCCCATGGAGGTGTTGCTCCCGCGCCTCGGCGTGACGGTGAAGCTCGGCGGGCGGTTTCACTTCGGGAAAGACGGGAAGTGGTGGAATGACTGATCCGGCCCGTGCCCGACAGGAGGGCTCATGTTCACAGTCTTCGCGCTGAATCCGCCCATCGGGGCTGGAGTAAGCAGTTCTCGCCTGAGTCGCCAGTTGTTCGGAGGAGGCTCGAGCACCAATCGTCGCCGGAAGGCGATTAGGAGGTCGGCAAACATGCCGAGTACGTTGCCCCGAAACAGCAAGGGGCGGTTCGTCAAGCGGTCCAGCCGCGGCGCCAAGCGCCGCAGCAGCCGCCGTCGCAACACGACCGGGAAGCCGTTCTCGAGCAAGGTGGGGATCTATCGTCCCCGCTTCAAGGTCGCCGGGTTCTCCGCGGAGCGGAAGGCCGGGCTCCGCGATTCCATGAAGTACGCCCGGAAGCACGCCAACAAGCGGCGCCGGGCCAAGAGTTACCGGCGTCCTCGCCGGAGCAATCGTCCGCGCCGAAACCTCCCCAAGGGCTGGGCGGTCTCGCGTGCGGCGTTCACCAAGAGCCGGCACCGCTTCAAGCGCGGCTGGGGCAAGGCGGGCCACTACCGCAAGCGTCGCAGTCGCAAGAACCCGGTGTTCTACAACCGGGGTGGTCGTCGCCGTTACAACCGTCGGCGCAACCCCCTCGGCGGCGGGCTCGTCAACAAGATCGTCTCCGGCCTCAAGGACTTCCTCAAGGTCGGGACGTGGACCGAGGCAGGCCTCGGTGCCGTCGGTCTCGCGGGCGCCTACGCGCTCCCCGCGAAGCTCGCCGGCATGCACCCCTCGCTCGCCAAGCTCAACCAGGGCTGGGGCGGTGTCGCGGGTTCGGCGCTCTCCACCGTGCTTCTCTCGACGGCGGCGGGCATGGCGTCTCCCCGGCTCGCAGGTGCGGTGCGTACGGGTGGCCTGATCGCGACCGCGATCAGGGCTCTCGCGATGCTCGTTCCGGCGCAGTCGCACTACTTCCAGCCGCCCGTGGAGATGCTCGCCATGGGTCCGGCGCGTTCGGGCGGTGGTGTGGTCAAGGGCATGCTCGGTCTCGACGCGGAGTACATCTCCAGTCGTGACCTGATCAACGCCGAGACCGGCCACGTCGGGGACTATGTCCCGATCCGTGGCGACGACGACATGGGGGACTACATGGATCTCCCCACGTCGGGCGGCGCCGTGCCCTCGGGCGAACGCTTCTCGTAGCCCCACGACGCTCGTAAACGATCCCCGCTGCTCCGGGTCGTCTCAGGGAAAGACGGTGGTCTTTTCTCACCTGGGAGGCCTTGAAACGACCCGGAGCAGTTCCCCGAATACCAAGTGTTGACGCCTCCTGAAGCAGAGAAGACCAGGTCGTACCACCAGGACGCCTCCCGGCATGTCTCGGGCCGTCCAGAACAGAAAGCTGAACACACATGGCTCGCGCTACCGACATCCCGGCGATCGGAAAGATCGCCGGACTGGCTCGAAAGGAGCCGATCTACGACACGGAAGGCTGGGCCGCTGCGGCAGTCCTTCCGGCGCAGATCATCACCTTCGCGAACTTCACCACGTTCGCGACCGCCGGCCTGTCTCTCGTCAAGGCCTTCGGACGGGATACGAACCTGACGGGCGGCCAGGGAGGCCTCCCGCAGGCTCACAGGTTTTTCTGGTTCAAGTGGCGTGCGAAGCTTCGTGCCCTCGGCGCGAACCTGAACACTCCCGCGAACCGTGTTGCGTTCGAGCAGATCATCCGCGCGCGGCAGCTCTCGAATGCGACCTTCCAGCTCGCCCAGACGCGCTACATCACGGTGCAGATGGACGAGCTGATCGGGTTCACTGACTCGATGTACGTGGCCGGCTCTGCGGCGACGACCCTCGATCAGATCTACCCGGTCATGAACGTCGGGGACCGTCAGGGTCGCGACGTGACGGCGGGCAAGGAGCCCAAGATCCTCGAGCCCCTCGAGAACTTCCAGAGCATCACGCAGACCCCCACCATCGCGGCGCCGCTGACCCCGACGGTGGACATCTACGTGACGCACCACCTGGACGGCATCCTCGTCCGTGGCGTCGTCGGCTAAGGCGACCAGGGCCCCTCACGGGGCCCTGTTCATCTGATCCCAGCTCAATCCTCAGTTCTCCTCCTTCAGGTCGGACGCCGGGAAGGCTCGGCGTCCGACGACTCACTAGCCAGTGACCAGGAGTGCCAACATGGTTTCTTCGATCTCGACGTTCTCGGAAGATATCCCGACCCTGGTCAAGGACGGCAAGGGAGGGATCCGGGTCAACCCCGACAAGGGGGCCCAGAAGTTCTTCTGGCTTCGAGCCGTCGGGCCGAACAACGTCTTCCCGTTCGTGCTGCCGTCGCTCCAGAGCAACATCCTCAACCTGATCGTCCCCGCCGAGGAGAACCTCCGCGGCGACTTCGAGATCTGCAACCTTCACTCGACCAGCACGGGCCGGTTCACCGCCGAGTTGCTCCAGGCGACGGTCAACAGGAACCTCCAGAACGCTCCCGTCTGCAACAACCTCCTGTTCGGCAACATCAACCTGCCGAACGAGATGATGGAGAGCCTCTACGTCCAGCCCACGACGACGGTCCAGATCCGGATCACCGACCTCTCGGGCGTTCCCAACACGATCGCGATCGTCGGCATGGGTCGGCGCTTCCTCGACTGGGGCAACGAGCGGATCGGAGAGATGCGTCGGCGCGCGTTCTACTCGCAGCGCACGCACACCTACTGGCTTACGCCCAACACCGGGCCGGTCGTGCCGCTCGGTGCCGGAGCCTCGGCCACGATCCTCTACACGGTGCCCTCGGCTGCGGACTTCGAGATGAAATACATCCTCGATGACTCGGACGGGGCCTACACCGTCCAGTTCTTCGAGGGCCTGTCCTCGCGGTCCCTCATGGACGCGGCGATCTCGGCTCGTGACTTCGTCGCCGGCCCCACGTTCGCCGTCGGCGGCTTCCCGTCCGGAGGCCTGGTCAGGGCCTCGGGCATGCCGGGCCGGATCTGCGACTGGTCGCACCTCCTCAAGCGGTCGGCGCAGTTCATGGCGGTCGTGACGGACACCTCGGGTGCGCCCAACAACATCCGCCTCTGCTTCGGAGGCCGGCTCGTCTACTACGACGCCCCGAAGGGCGAGTACCTGACGGTCCCGGAGGAGAAGCAGAACGCCGGCTCCCGGCGCGCTTCGCCGCTCCTCGGTTACGGCAACCCCGGCTGGGGGAGGTAGTCCATGGGCCTCGGCAACACCGGTCGCGGGCGTTCGCGAGGCCCTGGTTGGTACGATCCCAACCGAGGTCTTGGACCCGGTATGGGTGCCGGGCCTCCGTCGGGCCCGAAGCCCGACGACATGTTCAACGGGATCCCGCAGCAGACCGTCTCGAACGAGATCTTCTTCCGGTCCATCGAGGAGAAGCGCGAGCACGAGGCCAGGAAGCAACACGTCGGCCTCCCCGGCGAGGCGCTGACAGGTTCCCTCGTCGCTGCGATCCGACGAGCCGTGACGCACCTCCCTCCGGTCTCGACCGAGCTGGCGCCCCACATCCACCCGCCCTTCCGTGGGCGCACCTTCGACTCCGTGTCCAAGGTCGTGATCAACCCGAACGCCGCGACGGGAGACGCCCTCGCTATAGCCGGTGGGGCCATCCTCGCCGCCGCGGAGGCCTCCGGGTTCATGGGCGTCGTGATCCCGGTCCTCAACCCAGCAACGCTTACTGCGACCGTGCCGATCCTGACGTTCACGATCCCGCAGACGACGCGCGCCGTCTTCCAGAGCTTCATCGTTCACATCCACTCGCTCGACGGCTTCAAGGCCCTGCGCTTCTCGGTCTCCAGTTCCGGTCGGCTCATCTTCGATGAGATCGAGATCGATGCCGGGTCACCGCAGCGAGACGTGTTCTTCACGGGTGGGCAGAACGACGTCGTGACGATCAACGCCAGGAACCTGGACCTCAACTCGGCCTACTTGGTCGAGACCACCCTCTCGGGCTGGACCTACCCGGTCGAGCAGGGAGACGACAGCCTCATCTCGACCATGCTCCGCTCCGATCCGGGTGACGGAGGGATCCAGGGCGACATCTTGGGCGCCGGCTCAGGCCGGTAGGAGCGAGCAGCTATGGCCCTCACGCAAGGGCAAGTCCTCAAGTCCACGAAGTTGCTCGTCTTCTCCGGCGCTGTCGGCGGCGGCGGCACCGTCACGCAACCCAAGGTCGACGTCTTCGGATTCACCCAGGTCGTCGGGAACTACAACCTCACGGGTGGTGCCACCCCTGCTCTCGGGTTCCCGAGGATCAGACAGTCTGCGGACGGGGTCACGTTCAGCAACTCCTTCCAGATCCCGCAAGACTTGACGCAGGGAGGGACGCAGTACCCCTTCAACGTGGAGGTTCGAGCGCCCTACATCGCGATCGAGCTGACTCTCGCGGTGGGCGGCGCGGTCGACGCTGTCGCGCAGGCGATCGTCACGCCGACCTTCGGGCAGTCGACCGGTATCCCGTTCTCGGGAGACCTCATCACGAGGATCCCGCCGACGGCTTCGACGGGCGTGGTGGTCGTGCCGCTCGTGCCGTTGGCGGCTGGTACGAGGATCTTCTGCGCGACGATGATGTTCTACAACACGGGCGTCAACTCGCACATCGTGACGCTCTTGAGCACGCCGTCCAACACACCGATCCTCCAGTTCCCGCTAGCGCCATTCCCTGGAGGGGCGTTCATCCTCGACGGTCGCGGCGACGTTCAGACGAACACGGGCGAGGGTCTCGGGTTCGCGATCGACGCGGTCGCAGCAGCAGGTGACGTGATCTGCAATGGGGACGTCGTCCAGAAGTAATCGCCGTCGCTAGGGCACGGCAGGAGGCTCGGCATGTCCGGTTTCGCAGGAGCAGGTGGAGCACTCCAGGCCGCTTACAACCTGGGGACTTCGATAGTCGAGACCGCGTCCGGTCCGACCTCGATAAGCAGCATCCTGGCCGACAACAACAACGTCCTGAACCTCACCAAGAACCCCGCGGGCGCCCAGAGCGGATCCTCGTATCAGGCGACCATGGGCGCGACCACGACCGGGAGTGCCTACGCCGCGGTCATGACCGCAGGGAGCACGGCGGCGGCGTTCGCCATGTCGGGAGGCACGAGCCTTTTCCTGGACAGCACCAACGGGAACACGGCGGCGGTCTCAGCCGCCGGACACGGGCGCATTCGCTACAACAACGCGACCCCTGCGTGGGAGGTCTCGCTCAACGGCGGGGCTTACGCCGCGCTCTTGACCTCGGCAACAGCGGCGAGCCTCCAGAGTTCCTACGACGGTGGTCAGGCCATAGTAGAGGCCGCAATCGCAGGCGCGATCACGCAGACCCAGATCTCGATAACCAACTCCGTCGCGACCGGCGCTGACGTTCTCCAGGTGACGAAGTCCCCGGCAGCGGCGCAGGCCGGTGCTGGCGTGCTGGTCACCATGAACGCCAACACCACAGGGGCCGCGCTCTCGGTCTCCATGACCGCAGGAAGCACCGGAGCAGCACTCCAGTTCGCTGGAGGCACGAGTCTCTACCTCGACTCGAGCGACGGAAGCACCTCAGCGATCTCAGCTGCTGGACATGGGCGTCTCCGCTACAACAACACGACGATGACCTGGCAGGTCTCGGTCAACGGAGGGGCCTACGCGTCTCTTTCGGCGGGTGGGGCCAGCTCGCTCTCGGCGGTCCTCGCGGTCGGGAACACGACCGGAGGCAACCCGATCATCGTCTCGTCAGGAGACTTGATCCAGGGTGTTGACGGAGCTGCGGCTTCAGCCCTGACCCTTCGTGGTGGGAATACGACAGCAGTCAATGCAACAGGGTTGGCAGCGTCTCTGACCGCCGGCTTCGGGGACGGAACAGGTACTGGAGGTGTGGCCTCTTTGGTTGGCGGGGCGGCTGGAGCTACCAACGCGATAGGTGGTGTTGCCAAGGTAGTTGGAGGAGCCGGAACCGGAACAGCTCGAGGAGGGGCTGCCCAGGTCACAGGAGGCGATGCTGCACCAGGTACCTCCATTGGCGGTGAGGTGCTCCTGACCGGGGGAACGGGAGGGACCGGGGCTGCGGCTTCGGGTGGCGGTGTCACGCTTAACGGGGGATCGGCATCTTCAGGAGCTGGGGGGCCTGTTACTGCTACGGGGGCCAATGCAACAGGTAGCGGAGGAGCAGGTGGTTTTTTCCTTGTCACCTGTGGTTTTGGCAACGGGACCGGGTCTGGCGGGTCGATTCAGATGACCGCAGGAGAGAGTGGGCCAAGTGGTGGCGCATTCACTGCCGGCATCATCCAACTCATTGCCGGTAAGGGGGGCTCCACTACAGGCGCTGGGGGTGACATAACACTCACTGCAGGCTTGGCCCAAGCCGGCAACTCAACAGGCGGGAGTCTCAGAGGTACTGGAGGGAAAGGTCAAGGATCTGGATCTGGAGGGGACTGTGTCCTGACTGCCGGGCAGGGTGGGGTGACCGCTGCCGGTGGCAACGTCAATCTTGTCGGAGGTTCTGGGGGTGTCACCAGCGGGAGCGGCGGGAGTATCCAGCTGAGCGGGGGGAGCGCGCTCGATGGCGCTGGTGGCCCAATCACGCTCACAGGAGCCAACGGTGTTGGGACGAACCGAGGTGGGGGCTCGATAACGACTACGGGAGGCTCTGCCACAGGGTCTGGAGTAGCAGGGTCTTACACTGTGACTGCGGGGCAGTCGGTCACAGGAGCCGCTGGGGCAGTTTCTCTCACAGCAGGTGCAGGAGGCAGCACCTCAGGCACTGGTGGCAATGCGAGCATGACAGCGGGCGCCGGGACTGCCGGAAACTCCGCTGGCGGCGACATGACGCTGGCCGCAGGTGCAGGACAAGGAACTGCAGCCGGAGGCAACGCGAGCCTGTCGGCAGGTGTCGCGGGTGGGACCAACGCCAACGGCGGCAACCTCACGCTCGCTGCGGGCTCGAAGTCCGGGGTCGGCACCGACGGAATCATCACGATGCAGACCTCGGGAGCGGGGGGCGTCAACGTCCTGCCCCCCTCGGACCTGGTCGGCAACCTCGGCGTCTCGGGGACTCGCTGGGGAGACATCGCCTTCGGCGGCATGCTCGCCAACGTCGTCACCAAGGTTGCCGACTACACGATCACGGCACTCGACTGGACGGTTCTAGCCGACGCCGCCGGAGGCGCCTTCAACGTCACACTGCCAAGTGTTGCTGCGAACCGAGGGCGTGTCTTCATCGTGAAGCGGATCAACGCCGGAGCCAACAAGCCCACGATCATCACTACAGGGGGCGACACGATCGACGGTGCGGCGACCCTGGTCCTCACTCCGCAGTATGCGTCGGTCATGGTTCAAGCCCCTGACGCAGGGACCGATTGGATGGTGCTGTAATGAGCTACCTCGGAATCATAAACAACGTCGAGTTCTTGCAGGAGCGAGCCGCTCCAGCAGTCTCGGAGGCGTCTCAGGCGACGGTCTACGCCGATTCGACGTCCCACACCCTCAAGGTCTCACTCAACGGAGGGGCCTACTCAGACTTCATCACAGGTGCCACTGCGTCTCTCCAGGGCGCCTACAACAACGGCGCCACCATCGTGGAGTCGGGCGGTGTGCCCGTCGCGATCTCGAGCACGACAGCAGACAACGGCAACGTCCTCACGGTCACGAAGAACCCGGCAGGCGCTCAGAGTGGTATCGGCGTCTCGGTCGCCATGGGTGCGACCACCACCGGATCCGCGATCATGGTCAACCAGACGACCGGCGGCTCGGGGCTCTTGCTCCAGCTCCAGAACAACGCGGTCAACCAGTTCACGGTGTCGAACGCAGGCCTTGTCGTCTCGGGGACGTATCAGGCAGGAGCGGGCACGGCAGCGGCTCCGACACACACCTTCACCGGAGATACGACCACAGGCCTTTTCGACAGCGCGGTCGGGACGCTCGGTTTCACGACGGCGGGTGTCTCTCGTGCGACGTTGTCGTCTGCAGCGTTCACGACGACCGTGCCGCAGATCGCCAACGCAGGCACGGCAGCGGCTCCGACACACACCTTCACCGGAGATACGACCACAGGTCTTTTCGACAGCGCGGTCGGAACGCTCGGCTTCGCGACGGCGGGTGTCTCTCGTGCGACGTTGGCGGCAGCTGCACTGGTGACCACTGTCCCCCTGCGACCGCTCGCTGGCACAGCGGCTGCGCCCTCTCACTCCTTCTCGGCTTCGACCAACGATGGGATGTTCGACGTCGCAGCTGGCACTCTCGGCTTCTCCACGTCGGGCACGATCAAGCTGCAACTCACGGGCAGCACGCTGACCCACACCCCGTCGGCTACTGCAGCAGGCGTCATCAACACGATCGTCTCGACGGCTGCGGCGCACACCAACCAGACCCTCAGCACCGAAGTCCTCGACTGGAACTTCAACGGCTCTGCGATCCTGCAGCACGCGACCGGAGCCCTCGCGACGCAGCGTTCGTTCATCGTCCAGCCCCGGACCTACTCGTTCGTGGCGGCGAGCACGATCACGACCGCTGCGACCGTCGCGATTACAGGAGCCCCGATTGCGGGAGCGAACGCGACGATCACCAACGCGTTCGCGCTCGACGTGACGGGTGCGACGAGGATCACCGGGAAGCTCACCGTCACGGGTTCCATAGACCCGACGGATCTCTCACTCTCGGGCGGCACGGCGCTCTTTTTCGCCAGCACTGATGGAAGCACCGCTCCGATCTCAGCCGTAGGAAGCGGTCGTATCCGCTACAACAACGGGACGACGAGCTGGGAGCAGAGCGTCAACGGCGGGGCCTACGGCACGTTCGGGGCGGCGGCCCTTTCTGCGGTCCTCGCGGTCGGGAACACGACCGGAGGCAACCCGATCATCGTCTCGGCAGGAGACTCGATCCGAGGCGTTGACAGTGGTGCGCCGTCTGCCTTGACCCTTCGTGGAGGCAACGCAACGGTCGCGACCATTGCGGGGGCCAACGCTTCCTTGACCGCAGGTTCCGGAAACACGACCGGGAATGGGGGGAATGTCTCGGTCACGGGCGGCGTGGGTGGAGTCGTCGGTCCGGCAGTCGGAGGGACTGCGAGCCTGACTGGCGGCGCGGCTGGAGTCGCGACCCTGAACGGTGGCGCGGTCTCCGTGTTCGGCGGCGCTGGGCTCGGAAATGCGCCAAGTGTTGGTGGCGCTTGCTCGATCTCTGGTGGAGACGCGCAGGCGGCTACTACCGGTGCCGGCGGCAATCTCACGCTGTCCGGCGGGGCCGGAGGCACTGCGAACCCAGGTGGCACGGGTGGCAACGTAGTGCTGGTGGGCGGCTCGGGGTCGTCTGTGACCGGAGCCGGAAACGTCACGATTGCCGGCGGCTCGAGTCTCGTTTCTGGTGCTCCCGCCGGGACTCTACTGCTCCGGTCTGGATCGTGCGCGCTCGCCGGTTCCAGCCAAGGCAGCGGCAACGTGACGATCAGGACGGGCGACATAAACGCCGGAT
>Ga0315277_10008109_pt1 | contig 13556 bp, 9 predicted proteins | sample YL17G05_15_MG_FD_203695 | JGI IMG/M metagenome (GOLD analysis project Ga0315277, IMG submission 203695) | Sediment microbial communities from Yellowstone Lake, YNP, Wyoming, USA - YL17G05_15 | ecosystem: Environmental > Aquatic > Freshwater > Lake > Sediment | place: USA: Wyoming | collected...
TTTGAAGAATTGAAACGTCGATTGAAAAGGAATGGCCTCCTATAATATCGTTTTCAAACCTTCGATTGAAAAAGATCTACGCTTCCTGCCAAAATCGGTGATCGTCCGAGCTTTGAGGCAGATTGAGAGGGTTCTGGGGTCAGGCTTGCAATATTGCAATTTAGCAGAGTGCGGCTACCAATCTCTTTTTCCCTTCCTCTAATTTCAAATCTCTTTCCGTTTGGTTCCGCCCCTAAGTCATTTCGTGCGTTCCTGGCAGAGTTTTCTTCTAAGCCAGGGAAGCACGGTAGGTAAAACGAGCCGCAAGCTCGGGGTCACGGAGAAGACTTACTACCGATGGAGGCGGGAGTACGGAGGTAGCAGCGAACGAAAGGCTATATGAATTTGGCTCAAAAAGACTTAGTAGGTCATTCTGCAGTGCAGCAAGGATGCAGCAAAAAGAAAAGGAGCTACACATCGTTTTCTGTAACTCCTTGATTCTCTTGGTGAGCCGTGCAGGAATCGAACCTGCAACCTACTGATTAAGAATCAATTTCAAGCATTTTTTCTAACCCCTTGATTTCTGGTCTGGTTTCCCGTAATCAGTTGAACATATTAGCGTAAGAGTCCTTCCATCTATTCCGGTCTATTCCGGTCTATTCCATTCTATTCCAGTCTTTTTGAGTTGATTCTGTCACAAATCTGTCACAGTTTAACCTGAATCCGGCGTAAAAATGAAAAGCTTTTCATCTCATTTGAAGCAAAATCAAGGGTAAAAGCTCAAATCCGGTTTGTTCCTTAAGCTAACTAAAAGTTAGCTTAAGGAACAACGATAATACATGGTTCCAAACCGTAAAGTTTTCCGTCGAGCAACAAAGGCAACAAGATTTAAAGGGAGTCTGTAATTACAGGTCGAGAATAATATTGACGTCGTTCTCATAGTTTTCACGCCGGATTCAGGTTTAAGTTAAGTTAAATATAGGGGCCACTATCCCCTCTTCTGCTTTTCAGCTGGGCCTCCATTTGAACTCCTGGTCATAACGCCTCTTCATAAAACGATGTCGGGCATCGATGATCTGATTCCGATAAGGCTCAAGTGCTGATCGAGAACTGGAGGGAGACCACAATCAGATCAGACCTCACAGTGCGTTGGGTTCACGACCTCCTGCAGCCGAGCCTACTCTGCCGGGTTATGCTTCAACAAGACTAACTCTCAGTGTGGTACAATGATTGGGGGCTGGTCAGTAGTGCACCGAATCTATGATAAGCAGTGGGATTCTGGGAATCTGCACGCATAGATACAAACTAGCTTCCACAATTGCGCACCTTGCGGATATATAGAATAGTTAAGGCCTTCACCTGATAAACCAAAGTATCCATATGGGTTGCTATGATCAAAACCATGGAGGAGTCAAGACCCAAATCACCTCAATGGGTTCCTTCCCAATTCCTCTCCAGGAGTGTGGAACATGGGCCGGATGGTAAATCGTATCGCCCTGATGGAGACGATAGAGCTCATTGCCCACACGAACCTCCAAGTTACCCTTCAGAAGCAGACCACATTTCTCTCCGGGGGGATCCAGCATGGGCTTTGTACCTGAATTCTGGCCCGGCTCGATATGCACATATATTAGCTCAAGTCTCCGATTGAGATCTGGAGTTAGCAAATCATAGACTATTTTCGATCCTGGTAAAGCCAGACGCTTACGATTATGAGCTCGGACAACTTGTACGTCCTCCACATAAGGTCGAAATTCCTTGGAATTCTCTTCGCTGGGTGGAGACCCAAGTCGGTTTTCTCTTTCGTCATTCTCAACGAAAAGACTCACGACACTTATCCCTAGCTCATGTGCAATTCTCTTCAGGGTAGTAATGGAAGGCTGAGCCAAACCTCTTTCAATCTGACTAAGAAAACTCTTCGAGAGTTTGGCCCTCTTGGAAAGTTGATCTAACGTAAGATCTTTTTCTCTACGCTTTTGTCTAATCTTCTTCCCAAAGTCACCCATAGCTAATTTTCCCTTAGTAGAAAAGACTTCGCGAAACGTGTATCTAAATTTTACCCATTATGTTATCTGTGTCAAGATATTTTTAAATATAAGTTAAATTTGCATTACAAGGAAAGAGTAGTTCTATGCAGGTCCCTCAGGTCTCTAGCGAGAATATCGGAATCGGCAGCTACCACCGAAACTTATACGTAGGCGTCTAAATCTTGTTCGTTACTAGCTCGATAAACTGGCAAGACTGGCTCCGCCAGACTTCCTGGTGCGTACGCTTTTGGGTCTATTTAAGATGACAATTCTTCGGAGAAGAATCGCCAACACAACCCTGTCGATACTTATATATCAGCCCTGAATATTCAGTATTATAGAACAAAATTCATAAATATAGTGTTTTTTTCTTGACTTTATGAACAGGCTGTAATATAAGAAGTTCAACGACACGTGTATTTCAGGTCGTACTCAAAGAAACATCAAATTATCGAGGATATTCCACGAGGCGTAAAGAATATCCCGGAAGGGGGGTGAGAACGACTAATTCTTGTAGAAACGACGAAGTCTATGAATGCGTAGAAGGTGTGGAATGGAGCCGTTGGAGATGGCTTTCAAGTCCCGTCAGGATTTACTTATGGGGAAAAAGGAGGTCGAATTATGAGACATTTAATGAAAATTGTCACTTTCTTGTGTGTCTTGAACCTTGGTATTGCTTGTGGATTTGCCGCAACAGCAGAGAAGCTGGCAGATGACCAGACATTCATTTTTGGAATGCCAGTTCCCGACATGGCAACGTTAGATACAGTTGCGGCACTCACAACTGGCAACTTGCCCATCACAAACGCAATTTTCGGCGCATTGGTGCGAACACCCATTGGTGATGCTCTCAATCCGAAAGGCCCTGAGCCTGACCTCGCCACCCAATGGGAAGTGTCGGGTGATAAACTAACGTGGACGTTTACCCTTAGGAAAGGAGTGAAGTGGCATTGGGGTTATGGTGAGTGCACCGCTGAAGACGTTGTATTCTCACTAAAACGAGTTAGAGACAGCAAAGTCTCAGCATTCCGTAACTTCTACAAAAACTTTAAGGAAATCAGCGCACTGGATAAATATACCGTCCAGATAAAGACCTCAGCTCCTGAGCCTTATTTGCTTATGAAGGTTTCTAACAGCTTCGGGGGATGGATTGTCTGCAAAAATGTGCTGGAGAAAGCTGATAAGTTCGACAAGTTTATGAGTCCGATCAGAGATGAAATCATAGGGACAGGTCGATTTAAGTTTTCAGAATATGTGTCGAAAGATAGAACGGTTCTTGTTAGAAATGATGATTACTGGGAGGGCAAACCAATTATCGAGAGGATCATTTACAAATACATACCAGACGAGAATGCTGCTGAATTAGCTTTTCTTAAAGGTGAAGTCCATATGATTCAGGCCCGACAGGACAAGAAATGGATCGATTATATTAAGAGTAAGGGAGGGGTCATAGAGACCATTGGGCCAACAGATTTGAAGGCCCTGTATCTTAATCAGAAATTCCCCCCCCTCGACAACAAAAAAGTCAGGCAGGCCATGGCTTACTCAGTAAGCCAGAAGTCCATCGTCGCCATGCTCGGTGAAGAAATTTCCAACCCCGGTTCATCCCCCGTTCCATCATGCTTTTCAGAGCATATCGATGCAGGATGGGAAAAATACGATCGGAATATTCAAAAAGCCAAACAGCTGTTGACTGAGGCAGGCTATCCGAACGGAGTCACGATCAAGACTTATATGTCGAAAGCTTTATGGTATTTACCAAAGATGATCGTATTTCAAAATGAGATGAAGGAAACTGGTATCAATCTGGATATGGAAGTCGTCGATCACAATCTTTATTTGAAGAAATGTTTTGATGACATGAATCCGATTGTTATTTACGGGAAGAATTTCCCGGTTCCAGTCTACTGGTTGCGAGAATTCTATCACAGTGATTCAATCCTGGGAAGTCCCAAAGCGATGGCCAACTTCATGCATTACGCTAATTCCGAGGTTAACAAGCTAATAGAGGTGGCTGAAACAAGTTTTGACTCAAAAGAACGAGCTGCTGCGTTGGCTAAAGCCCAACGGCTCATCGTCGACGATCTGCCGTCGATTCCCGTTGTGGAGGGCAAAATTCCAATGGTCGTCCAAAACTGGGTGGATCTCGGCTATAAGATGAAGGATAACTTCGCCTATCTACTTGAAATTGGCCTGGGAACAAGAATCTTGAAGCATTAGAGCGTCTCTTACAATGACAGAATGGATCCAATTGTTGTTACCGAACGGTGGTACCTGTAAGCGTTCTCGACAGTGAATTCGAAATTCGGGTTGGTACGTGAATTCCAGTTAGAAAACCACTCAATAGACTGCGGATAAATGGTATCACCGTTCGCCAAAACGGGTAGGCCCACGGAACACGGGTCTAGAAAAGTTGTAGCCTTACTCCCTCAGTCCAGGAAATTATTGTAGCTTTTCGGGAGAGAGACCGAATGGAGAAACTGATAAGAAGTGTCTGCCAGGCCTGTCACTGTGAGTGTGGTGTTCTGGTGCACGTGAAGGACGGCAAGGTTGTGGAAATTGAAGGTGATCCAAAGCACCCTATGAATAGGGGATTCATATGCATAAAAGGACGGGTGCAGCCTCAACTCTTATACCATCCCGATCGCCTCAAGTACCCTTTGAAACGGGCAGATGTTCGGGGAGGTGGAAAGTGGAATAAGGTTCCGTGGGGCGAAGCCCTAGACAGTATCGCAGGGAAGCTCACGGAGATTAGAGAGAAATACGGTTCAGAATGTTTTGCAACATTGGCTGGTACGGGCCCTAGGCCAACGCTTTATTCCCTCCCTTTTTTAAATGCTGCTCTAAATAGCCCTAATTATATCAGTGACAATGCCCACATCTGCTATCTGCCCTCAGTAGTGGCTGAATATGCAACCATGGGAGCGGAGGTTATGCAGGAAATTGGGCCTGACTATCTGAACTCCAACTGTATTGTAGTTGTGGGGGGAAATCCCTTGGCTGCGCACCCGGCTCGAGGGGTTGAACTTTTGGAGGCTAAACGCAAGAGGAACGCGAAGCTTATCGTTGTTGATCCTCGGCGTACCGAATTAGCTTCGAAAGCAGACCTCTGGCTGCAAATCAGGCCAGGTACAGATGTGGCCCTTCTGTTAGCAATGATGAAAACAGTTGTCGATGAGAAGCTGTATGACGAAGATTTTGTTAATAAATGGTGTTATGGTTTCGAGCAGCTTAGAGAACGCCTCAAAGAATATCCGGTCGAAAGGATGGCCGAGATAACTTGGCTAGCCCCCAATGACATTAGAAAAGCAGCTCGTTTGTACGCGAACACAAAACCTGCGGTGATGACTCATCGAGTTGCGGTGGAACACAACATCAACTCGACACAGACATGTCGTGCTTGCTCCCTCCTTATTGCTCTCACAGGCAACATAGACGTACCTGGGGGAAACTTGTTCCCTATGTCGATACCTGGATACGTCTCTGCGGCCCAAGCGAGATCGCAGATTGCTTTAGATGCACAGACTGAAGGGAAACGTATCGGAGCTAAAGACTATCCATTGATTTCGGGACCAAAGGCAATAAGGCGATTTGTAGCTGCCCCGCTTGGTATCGAAGCTCTGAGGCTTGGGAAACCTTACCCGATAAAGGCTGTTTTCTGCGGAGGTGCAAATCCAGTTGTTACCTTGCAGAATTCTAAGCGCATATGGGACGTACTAAAAGACAGGCTCGATTTATTTGTCGTTGTGGATTTCTTTATGACTCCGACGGCTGAACTAGCAGACTATGTACTTCCGGCAGCAACATGGTTGGAAAGAGATGAGACTTGTGACCTTATGTACACAAATTACATGAGTGTTAGACAAAAAGTTATTGAGCCTCTGTATGAATGTTGGCATGATTTCAAAATCACATTGGAGTTGGTTAAGCGGATACCGTGGGCGAACAGAGAAATGTTGCCCTGGGGAGACGTCGAGGAGTTCAATGAAGCCCGAGTGAAGGGAATGGGCATGAGTTTTAAGGAATTGAAAGAGAAAGGATACCATGTTGTTCCGATGCGGTTTCGGAAATACGAAAAGGAGGGATTTAATACTCCAACAAAGAAAGTTGAGTTATACGCTACCACTTTCGAAGAGTATGGTTACGATCCTCTCCCTTCTTACCATGAACCTCCAGAGAGTCCGATCAGTACACCCCATCTGTTCGAGAAGTATCCTCTCATTCTTTATACTGGTGGCAGACATCTGGAGTACTTCCACACAGAAGGACGTCAAATACCTTCTTTACGAAAACGCGTGCCGGATCCTTATCTCGAGGTGAATCCGCAGACGGCAAGACAATTCGGCATCGAGGCCGGAGACTGGGTTTGGATTGAGTGCCCGCAGGTCCTAGGTCAAAGAGTTAAGTTTAGGGCAAGGTTAACCAGCAGTGTTCATCCAAAGATGGTCCATGCAAGACACGGTTGGTGGTTTCCTGAAAAAAAGCCTCCTGAACACGGTTGCTTTGACTCAAACATAAATGTCATTCTCACGGACGATCCTCCCCGAGAGGAGATTTGTGCATCCATTCGCACAAGAGGCACGCTTTGCCGAATTTATAGGGTATAGCTCCACAAGGACGAATTGAAATCATGGCAGCACATCCACCGGTCGAGACGAGATGAAGGTACTGTAACAATTCGCACTGGAAGAGTTGCAGTTGAACATGCCATGACTTTTCCAGGAGACTGATTTATGAAAGCATACGTTGTGCGTTCCCTGATTAGGGCGATCTTGAATATGTTCATCGTGGTAACTGTGGTGTTTGTGGTTCTTCGATCAGGCCCCTTGGACCCTGCCCAATTTATGCTGGGCAATTATGCCACAGTCGACAGCATTCGTACGCTCCGCCAATCCATGGGTCTCGACAAACCTCTCCATGCTCAGTATTTTGAATTTCTGAATCGGTTGCTTCGTGGGAATCTAGGGCGGTCCTTTCTCGTAGAGAAGACCGTTATTTCAATGGTATCAGAGGTATTACCATACACCCTTGAGCTGGTCATTGCAGGCGTCCTTTTGGGCATTATCCTCGGCGTGCCACCTGGGATTTTTGCTGCACTGAGGCCCAATAGCTTGCTTGACCAGTCCATTCGCGTTCTGACACTTGCGGGCGTATCCATTCCCATCTTCGTCATAGGAATAGTGTTCATCGTGATATTCTCCATATATTTAGGGGCGTTGCCCGCAATCGGAGGTGCGGAACCAGGAGATCTAACAAAACATCTTCAACACTTAATTCTTCCCGCTTTTACCTGCGGATTTGTGAACATGGCAGGCATATGTCGACTGACAAGAGCCTCTATGCTTGATGCCTTGAGAAAAGAATTCGTCGTTGCCGCAAGGGCGAAGGGATTGGGTGAAAGTACGGTAATCTGCAAACATGCGCTGAGAAATGCGCTGCTCCCACTCATAACGTACTTGGGCATCTACACGAATATTCTGCTCGGCAGCGCTATCCTAGTGGAAGTCATATTCACGAGGCCCGGAATAGGGCGCCTTATCGTGGAAGCTGTAAGATCGGCTGATTTCCCCGTAGCACAAACGGTGATCATGTTTTATGCGGGAGCTGTGGTGATTGTAAACCTTTGTGTTGACATAGCATATGCCATCGCGGATCCAAGGATTGTGTACAAATAGGAGCTGAGGTCAGGGCAAGTGAAATTCTGAGTCCTATTATACCTTTCAGCTTGTTCCAAGAGAGAACTGGCAATTGCAAAAGAATCATACATCCAAGAGTCTGGTGTCTTGGAGGTCGCAATCCTAATGATACAATCATGCAGATGAGAAATCATCCAACCATCAAATCAATCCGAGATAGTCATTATGTGAGCTAGGTGGGGAAGGATGAGACGAGTAGTGAGATTTGACAAAACGAACATGCCTCTTTGGATCGGCATGGTTATGTTGATCACATTGATTCTGGTCACTAGCCTGGGCCCTCATTTCGTCACCTACGATCCGCTGAAGGTAAACATGGGGGAGAGGTTGGAGCCAGTTAGCGAGAAGCATTTACTGGGGACGGATCAATATGGTCGGGATATTCTGTCGCGAATGGTTCATGGAGCGAAATATTCCTTGATTGTCGGAGTTGTATCGATAGGAATAAGTACCCTGCTAGGGAGTAGTTTTGGAATAGTGGCCGGCTATTATTCGAATACCAAATTCGCGGGCCTAATAGTCTGGATTGCCGACATCGCAATGGCCTTTCCAACAATCATTATTGGCGTGATCATAGCAATGCTATTTGGTCCCGGCCTAGAGAATACAATCATGGCTATAGCGGTGGGCTTTTCTCCTAGATTTCTGCGACTCGCACGTGGCGTGATGCTTTCAATAAAGGAAGAAAATTATGTAGTTGCAGCACGCAGCCTAGGAATGACAGACTTGCGCTTGTTCTGGGCGCATCTGATTCCAAATGTTGTCTCCCCAATTATTATCATGGCAACAATTTGGACAAGTGATGCCATCTCCCTTGAGGTGGCCTTGAGTTTCCTAGGTTTAGGAGTTCCCCCTCCAACCCCAAGCTGGGGGACAATCCTTCAGGATAACCTCCAGTTTATTACTATCAGACCCTTTTCTGTAATTTGGCCGTGCATAGCAGTCGCGTGGGCGATTCAATCTCTTAATCTGATAGGTGACAGATTTCGGGACATTTTGGACCCCAAAATGCGGTAGTGTCCAATGGTTTTTCATAGGCAGAGCGAACGAGACTCTATGGAAGCGGAAAAAGTAGATCGTCGACTACTTTGTGTCAAGGATCTGAGAACCTATTTTTACACAGAATTGGGCATTGTCCGAGCTGTTGATGGAATAAGTTTCTCAGTGGGGTATGGGGATACTTTGGGAATCCTTGGAGAATCCGGTTCTGGAAAGAGTGTCACCGCACTTTCTATCCTGCGCTTGATTGCAAGCCCACCAGGGAGGATCGAGTCCGGAGAAATCTTCTTTGAAGGCCAGAATGTTATGAGTTTGCCAATCGCTCAAATGAAAAAGATAAGAGGCAATAGAATCTCTATGATCTTTCAAGAACCCATAATTTCATTAAACCCCGTACTAAAGACTGGAGAACAGGTCTCAGAGGCAATTAGGCTCCACCAAGGACTTTCTCGAAGACGGGCTTGGGAAGCATCTATTGAGATGCTTCGCATGGTAGGAATTCCTTCTCCAGAAAAGAGAGTGAACGACTATCCTCATCAGATGAGTGGAGGGATGTGCCAAAGGATTATGATTGCGATCGCCATATCATGCCAACCGGGGCTGATAATTGCGGATGAACCCACTACAGCACTTGACGTGACTATCCAGGCACAGATCCTTGATCTTTTGCAGAAGCTTACTAGAGACACAGGGACATCCATCTTATTGATCTCTCATAACATAGGAGTCTTGGCTGAAATGGTCCAAGAGGCGATTGTCATGTACTGTGGAAAGATTATGGAGTACGGGACGATTGAGGACATATTGGAACATCCATGCCATCCTTACACAGAGGATCTCCTTAGATCTGTCCCAAGACTTGATCAACAGCTACCACGGCTGAATGCCATCCCCGGAGTAGTACCAAGCTTGTTAGATCTACGCGAGGGTTGCAGATTCAGCGACCGATGCAAGAAATCGTTAGAGAAATGCATCCGAGAAGAGCCGCCACTGATCGAGCTAGGGTCCAACCATTATACCCGATGCTGGTTACATGAATAGAGGGAATATTGGAGATGGCTGAAGCTATTTTCCCATCGCAGGAGCAGTAACAATTTCCTGATGGTTTGGGTATTACAAATTGCACAACAAAATCCTAGTTAAAGTTGAAGATTGCAGCAAATACTATCCAATGAAGGAAGGAGTCTTAAGAAAGGTAAAAGGATGTGTGAAAGCGTTGGACCGTGTCAGTTTGGACATATACAGAGGAGAAACGTTAGGTTTGGTTGGAGAAAGCGGCTGCGGCAAATCGACACTCGGAAAGCTGATATTGCGTCTGGAAGAGCCAACGGACGGAACAATTTGGTTCAAAGGAAAGAATATTTCGGAATGCAATAAGCAATCGATGAGAAGCTTCCGCAGAGAGATGCAAATGATCTTTCAGGATCCTTACTCTTCCCTCGACTTTCGTAAAACAGCGGGATACAGCATCGAAGAACCGTTCTTGGTTCACGAAAAGCTGCTTACAAAACACGAGAGGAAGCAAAAAGTCCTCAGGCTCATGGATGAAGTAGGGCTTCTCAGGGAGCATTTTGACCGTTATCCTCATGAGTTCTCTGGAGGCCAGCGACAAAGGATAGGCATCGCACGGGCGATTGCATTGAATCCCGAACTGGTGATCTGTGATGAGCCAGTGTCTGCGCTCGATGTATCGATACAGGCTCAGGTAATCAATCTTCTCAAGGATCTTCAGGAAAAACACAGCTTAACCTACTTATTCATTTCACACGATTTGGCTTTGGTGAAACATATCAGTGACAGGATTACAGTGATGTATCTAGGGCAAATCGTTGAAACTGCCGCTAGGGAGACGATTTATACTAGGCCGTTCCACCCCTATACGCAAGCTCTAATTTCGGCATCACCATTACCGACGACAAAGGTGAGAAAGGATAGGATCATTTTAGCAGGGGATGTGCCGAGTTCTATAGATCCTCCCTCTGGCTGCTATTTCCATCCACGCTGTCCAAGATCAAAAGGATTATGTAAAAATGAGAAACCAGGGCTGAGAGAAGTCGAATCGAACCATTTCGTTCGTTGTTTCCTTTATTCGTAGACGGCCGTCTTTGGAAATCGGTAGTTTTGAGTTACACATCTTTCTTGGTGCCGGGAAGTTAGGAAGGATGTGTGCCAGATGATATTTCAGGCGTCGAAGATGCCAGGGCCAAGGAAGCAAAACCATATCGTAAAGGGGATTCCGCATCATGTGTAAGAACAAAAAACTTGCTCTTGTGACGGGAGCTGCCGGGGTTCTTGGGCTCGAGACCACGAAGCGCCTGACTTCAGAAGGGTATCGCGTTGTCATGGCTGATCTTGATGGTAGTTTGCTGAAAAAGCTAGCCGCCGAAGTCGGAAGCGATGCATTTCCGATGAAACTCGACATTAGTGATCCAGAAAAAGTAAGGATGGCATGCAACATGATAAGTCGAGACTTAGACAAAGTTTCTGTACTAGTGAATAATGCAGGGATCCTTTCGACCAATAAGACGGTTGAGACGAGTCCGGAAGAGTGGCGCCGGATTCTGGCCGTAAATCTAGACGGCGCTTTCTATTTGTCGCGCGAACTGCTGCCTGGAATGAAACTGCAGCGGTGGGGAAGAATCGTGAATATTTGTTCGGTGGCAATGAAGACAGGGGGGTTAACAGCTGGTACAGCATATACCACCTCCAAGGGGGGACTAGCTTCATTAACATTTTCGCTTGCGCGGGAATGTGCACTCTATGGCGTTACCGTCAATGGAATCGCACCGGCCTATATTAGGACGCCAATGGTTACCGAACAGCTTACGGAGGAACAACGGCAGAAGGTAATATCTGAAATTCCTGTTGGACGATTCTGTGAAGCAGAAGAAGTTGCCCACGTAGTTTCCTTCCTTGTTTCGGACCTTTCAGGGTTCATTACAGGGGAGATCATCGACATTAACGGCGGGTTGTACATGGACTGATGAATGGAGTCATTCTAGGAGAGAGACGTGACTAAGAAGGAAGTCATTCGAAATGAGATTGAACCTGTCTTCGACTATTCAACTAATTTAAAAGACCTGTTTGAGCTACAGGGAAAGGTAGCCTATGTACCAGGTGGATATGGCGGCATCGGGAAAGCGATTGTCTGGGGACTCGCCACGAGGGGAGTTAAAGTCATTGTAGCAGGGCGAAGTGGAGAGAAGGCTGAAGATTTAGCGAGACAGATCTCACAGCAGGGTTTTGAAGCTGTAGGCATGGCTCTGGATGCCGCATCGGTGTCGGAGATCCATACGTGCGCAAATCAAATCGTTGATCGGTTTGGTAGACTTGATATCCTGGTAAATTGTGTTGGAACCGCAACTAACATCCTGGAACCGATGCTTCAAATGAGTGAAGAAAAGTTTGATCACGCTTATGAGACCAATTTGAAGAGCGCAATGTTCCTAGCACAGGCAATAGCTAGACATCAAGTGGCAGCGAGGAATGGTGGAAAACAGGTTCACATCCTTTCGGTGCGTTCCAAATTAGCGCTGAGGGGCAAAGGATACTCAGCGTACTGCAGTACCAAAGGTGGACTGTTGATGTTGGTCAAGCAGCATGCCATGGAGCTAGCACCCTATGGGATCAATGTCAATGGCGTGGCACCGACTTTTGTCTATACAGAAATGGTTCGACACGTCGTGGAAGACCCGGAGTTTCACAAAAAGATGATAGAACGAATTCCGCTCGGACGTTTTGCAGACCCGAAGGATATTGTGGGCCCCGTTCTTTTCTTTTGTAGCCCTGCGTCAGATTACATTACTGGCCAAACTATCTATGTAGACGGAGGAATTACGGCGAGTCAATAATAGAGTTGATGAAAATGAGATTAGGGAGGGAGGATAAATCAATAATAGAAAATGGTGGTGAAGAGGTCCAAGAAGCTTTGATTCGGGGGCTACTGTACGGCAAGGGGGTAGAAAAATGAGTGACCAAGGGTTTAGGAGTCCATTGCACAAGATGGTCTGCACGAGTGCGACAGATCTATGGAACGATTCATGCTCTGTAGAAGAGCTAAAATATGCGATCGAGAACGGGGCGGTAGGCGCCACCGCGAATCCCGTAATTGTTGGACAGGTATTGAAAAAAGAGATGCATCTGTGGAAAGATCGAATTGCCGAGCTGGCAGGGAAAATGTCCACATCTACTGAAGATGAAATTACGTGGAAGGTCATTGAAGAAATATCTGTGAGAGGTGCTGAGTTGCTAAGGCAAATCTTTGACCGAGAGAATGGAAGAAAAGGACGCCTCTCTATCCAGACTGACCCAAAGTATTGCCGCAATTCAGAGCTTATCCTGAAGCAGGCTTTACACTTCAACAGTCTGGCACCCAATATGATTATCAAAATCGCGGTTACCAAAGCAGGTATTCAAGCTATCGAGGAAGCCACATACCGAGGGATCAGTATCAATGCGACAATTTGCTTTACCGTGCCGCAAGCACTTGCTGTCGCAGAAGCGGTCGAAAGAGGGTTTAGACGGCGAGAGAACCAAGGTCAGGAAATATCTCGGATGGGTCCCGTTTGTACGATTATGGTGGGACGTCTTGACGACTGGTTAAAGGTGGTGGCCGATCGTGATAACATCATTACAAATCCAGGCTACCTCGAGTGGGCCGGAGTGGCAGTCATGAAGAGAGCCTATAGAATATATAGAGAAAGGGGTTACCGGTTGCGACTGTTAGCCGCTGCGTATCGGAACCATATGCACTGGTCGGAATTCATAGGAGGGGAAGCGGTAGTCTCCATACCCCATGTGTGGCAGATACGGTTCAACTCATCTAGCATAGAGGTGGAATCAAGGATGGAGAAAC